>Ga0224746_10042_pt1 | contig 18250 bp, 22 predicted proteins | sample LIM_F_Water_Bulk_FD_183000 | JGI IMG/M metagenome (GOLD analysis project Ga0224746, IMG submission 183000) | Enriched cells from gastrointestinal tract of the lab mouse from Pacific Northwest National Laboratory (PNNL), Richland, Washington... | ecosystem: Host-associated > Mammals > Digestive... | reverse complement strand
GTTGAACAAATAAAATAATGGGAAAGGGGAAACTATGAGCCAGCTTGATGCAAATCAGGAATTTAATTTATACAGGGATATCAGCCAGCGCACCGGAGGAGAAATCTATGTGGGAGTCGTGGGACCAGTCAGGACGGGCAAATCCACATTTATCAAACGGTTTATGGATTTGATGGTACTTCCGCAGATAGAGAATGAGCACGAGAGAGTGCGCACACAGGACGAACTGCCACAGAGCAGCGGAGGGCGCACCATTACAACCACGGAGCCGAAATTTATACCAAAGGAGGCGGCGCAGATTGACATCAGTGACGGCATCAATGTCAAGGTGCGGCTGATAGACTGCGTGGGCTATATGGTGGAAGGCGCGGCGGGGCACATGGAGGAGGACGCGGAGCGGATGGTAAAAACACCCTGGTCCAGGGAGGAAATACCATTTACCCAGGCAGCAGAAATCGGAACAAGGAAAGTCATCAAGGACCACTCGACAATCGGCATCGTGGTCACTACGGACGGAAGCTTCGGTGAGATACCGCGCAATGCCTACAAACCGGCGGAGGAGCAGACAATCACGGAGCTCAAGGCGCTCGGAAAACCTTTTGTGGTGCTTGTCAATACAACAAAACCGTATGCTGATGAGGCAAAGGAGATTGCGGCAGAGATTGAAAAGAAATATATTGTCAAGGCAATTCCGATTAATATCGAGCAGCTCAGGCGCGATGACATCACAATGATTCTGGAACAGGTCATGTACGAGTTCCCAGTGTCAGTCATCGAATTTTACACGCCAAAATGGATGGACATTATGGACATCGAGAATCCGATGAAGAAGGAAGTCATCGAAAAGCTGCATATGATAATGGATAAGGTCTCGACAGTGCGGGATCTGGTGGAGAAGGACTTCAGCCAGCTTCTTGAGAAGGACAGTGAGTATATCAGGCGGTGCAAGTATGACCAGGTCAATATAGCAGATGGTTCCGCGGCCTTCCTGCTCGAGGGGGACACGAAGTATTACTATGAGCTGCTAAGTGACATGACTGGGGAAAAAATTTCAGGGGAGTACCAGCTGATGCAGCTGCTGTCAAGCCTGGCGGACATGAAAAAGGAATACCAGAAGGTGCTTAATGCGCTTGAGAGTGTGCGGCAGAAAGGGTACGGCGTTGTGACACCAGAGCGGGATGAAATCATGTTGGAAAATCCCACGCTGATTAAACACGGAAACAAGTACGGCGTCAAAATAAAGGCACAGAGTCCCTCCATCCATATGATAAAGGCAAATATAGAGACAGAGATTGCGCCGATTGTCGGGACGCAGCAGCAGGCGCAGGATTTAATCGGTTACATATCCAATGCGGAGACATCAAAAGAAGGTATCTGGGAGACCAATATTTTTGGCAAGACAGTGGAACAGCTGGTCAATGACGGTATTACAGGCAAGGTTTCCATGATTGGTGAGGAAAGCCAGATAAAACTACAGGATACCATGCAGAAGATTGTCAACGATTCCAATGGCGGGATGGTCTGCATCATTATATAGCGTTGTTTCGGAAAGTCAGGATGTGTTGTGTGTCATCCCCCGGTTAGTAGGAACCATCACACGAAATAGCGGGTGTCGTTCGTCAAAAATACTTATGAAATTTTTAAGAACTTTCCCGATTGGAGCAGGTCATTTTCTGACCTGCTCTTCAGCTCAATAGATAGTGCAATCGTTTTTAATTCTTCCATGATGATGATGCTTTCGAATTAACCAATGTCCGTTTTCCAGTTTGCTAGCTGGAATTTATCATTACAGATAATAAAACCCAAAGCTCTTTCATGATACAGTATATCGTTCTCTGCGTATTGTTCCCACTCGCTGACAGACAAGCTTAATAGATCGTATTCGTTGTTTGCTTTTTCATATGCAGGAACTATCAAAGTGAAAAATAAATCAAAATATATTGCCTTTATCATTTTCTCCTCCTATAACTTCTGATTTGTACCATGTCTTACCACTTACCACCCCAAGGTTGTTCCAAAACTTCTGTGATTAAGATATTAATAAATGCATAAATATATAGGTGATAGTCAACAACTGTGTTGGTGTCACTTTAAAGTATTACTAATTTATAGTTCCGAACATCATTTACGCTATGCCAGTAACAGTTTTGACCGACTGTGCACAAGGATGAGAATAACATATCCTTTAGATTATCTGCACATCGGAAAGCAATAGAAAACAAAACATTATAGCGGTTGATATACTTTGTAGCAACTCCACGATAATGTTTATAAGTCTCCTTGATGAAAGAATGCAGGCTGTTTACAGTATTGAGGTTAAATATGCCTCTGCCTGCTTCCTGTTTTACATCTACAACAGTACAACTGGTAAGTGTTTCGAGAACATTATAGCTACGAAGACCGTCTGTAAGTACGAGTGTATCTTCCGCAATGTGTCCACGAAATATTTCATCAAGTTCTTTACCTGATGGTTTTGCACGGTTTACAGTAGCCGCAATGGCGCCGCCGTCACGTTGGATGCCAGTACATATAGCTACATACTCATTTGAAATACCACGTTTGGCAGCCTTTGCACCATGTTTGCGCGCTTCGCGGCCTGCCGTTTCAGGAACATGACTGCCTTTGTAACAATCAAGTACAAATGTTTCATCAAGTTCAGCAATGCCAGAAAGAAGAACAGGATTATTTTCAAGAAGATCCTGTAAAGCCATAAGTATTTTGTGCCGCATATTAAAGGCTGTCTGATGTGAAAAACCATATTTTTTCGCTGACTTATCCAGGGATACGCCACATAATGTATCACGGATAAAATCTGTCCACACAGACTGGTTGTAATGAGAATTCGACATGATCGTATTGGTTGAGTGCATATATGTACGTTTACAGTCATGGCATAGGAAGCGTTGTTTTCCAGTTTTATAACCGTACTTTATGACATGTGTTTTGTTGCAGTAAGGACAGCTGGGTTTTTCTTCTGACTGCTGATTAACGCAGATAATACTGAGTACAAAGCTAATAATACGATCCAAATCAGACTCACATAGTTGCTTAATGTAATCAAAGAGTGTATTAATCTTACTATTCATAAACTTATCACCTCGAATATTGTAGATAAGTCTATTATAGCAGAACAAATATTGCATTCAATTCAATTTTCCATTAACAACACACTTTTTGACTATCACCAATATATAACTTCAAATGGAAGGGAAATACACTCATTGCTTTCCTCCATAAATTGGAATTTACCAACGTGTCATATTCTTTTCAAACTTTGCAGTATATGCTTGTTTTAATTCATCAGTGGAAATTCCATAACATAGCATAACATCATTGTAATGCATAAGAACATCTGCCATTTCCTCAACAAGATCTTTTCTTAATTCAACATCATTCGTTGCTTTCATATCTCCATATTTTTTGATAATATCAATTACTTCACCAATTTCACCGATCATCCAAAGCAGACTGTTTTTACCTGTTTCAGGAGAAAGCTTTTCCCATTTATCTTTATATTTATCCTGAAGCCTTTTTTGCATATCTAACATTTCATTTAAACTAAAATCAGTCACAAATCTTCTCCTTCCAAATTTCAATTTATCCAGCCAGTTCAATCCAATATCTTTGTTCCACAACACCATTAACAACAATCTCGTTTTCTAGTACGCCACCATTATTTCTAATGCTCTTGGCTGAACCAACGTTATCTTTATCACAAACCATTAAAACCTTCTGTATTCCCAATTTCCTGCATTCGTCCAAAGCCAACGATATCATTTTGGTTGCAATCCCTTTTCTTCTCTCAGACGGACGAACACCATCTCCTATGTGACCACCGTTTAATAATAATGCTTCGTTCAAATAGTGTCGAATATTTACAGCACCTACAACAATGTTTCGATCTTCGTCTAAACAAAAAAATGTAGAATCTGGAACCAGACCTTTACTGGTATCTTTTACTTCAAGATTGTTGCAATAGCACTCAAAATCATGGTAGTCTAAGCGGCGGATTGCATAGGGAATGATTTTTTCGTCAGAAGCATTCCACTCGTCCAACATATCTCTAATTTGATTACAATATTCATTTGTTGCTTTCACTAACTTAAGTTTCACGACAATCCCCCCATAAATTCCGATTTACCATCTCTGTTCTTCTCTGTTAAAGAAGTATCCCAAATTGATTCTTACTTCACGCCTTTTAATATCATTGTTTGTATAACAGCATGTGTCAAACCCAATCAGTTCAAATCCTTCATGAAGATAAAAGCCTATTGCATTCACATTACATGATTGAGTTTCCAAAATTATGGCACGCCTTTTTTGGTTTATGGCAATCTCTTTTGCTTTATCCATCAGACTTTTCCCAATACCCTTATTGCGGAGTTCATCTGACACCCATAATTCTGTTACCATAAGCCTGTTCGACCATTCTTCAGGGCATACCTCTATACAAGCCAGCAAATCCCCACTATCGCTTACTATGCCATACGCTTCCGCTTTCTCCCAATGCTCCTGATACAAGGAATCAGGAAAATCATATTCCTCTGGCGTATGAATAATTTCCTTTTCAGCTCTTTTTCTAGTCAATGAAATCTTGCATCCGCTACAATCCATTGGTTCAATTATCAAATCATAGAAGCTATCGCTTTTAGTCACTAATGGTATGACCACACCTTTCCAGATTTCTTTGGGTAATTCTGTTATTTCATAATTTCTATCCATCAGCTTGCCTCCAAATCCCGATTTTTCGCTGGCTCTATTATATTACAATACCTTTCCAAATGGAATAAAATTTCACAATAATCTTTCATAAAATATCAATATCTGTCGATTATCCCGTTCGGGTATCTGCTTATTCCCGCTTCTTAATTATTCTTTCTGTTGTTTTCTCTTTTCTGTAACGGAAGGCTCGTCACTGGCTAATTCAATCACATCCAGTATGCCGCAGTCCAGTGTTTCACAAATACGGACTAATGTATCCATGCTGATATTTTTCCCTTCCTTACCCATGTTGGCAATCATGTTTGTAGTCAGGCCGGCGGCAAGCCTTAAATCCTCTTTCCTCATGTCACGCTCCACCAGTGTATGCCAGAGCGGTTTGTAGCTGATGTGCATATCTGTTTCCCTGCCTTTCTCCACTATCGGGAATATTTTTAAATAAGCCTTAAAGCTTGGCTTTTATTATAACATCATTCTTGTTATTTCACAAATATTTCTTGACTTTGCCGTTTTCGTCTGGACTGTGCTTTTCCTTTCTGATTTTTTACATTTAATTCGCCATTACATGGTTTACATCCTGACTTTTTATGCACATGGGCGTCCAAATGAAATATGTCAGCAGGCTGACGGACGCCCGGCGCGCGAGTAAGGAAGATAAATTTTCCCTACTTGATTAAAGTGTCTGGTTGTTACAAATTCCACAATGTGGTATAATATACTATATGACTGATTTTTTACGCCCGCGAAAGCAGGCAGATGGGAGTTGGAGGGAATGGACAATAAAGAATTGATACGTCAGGCGCTGGAAGCGAGGGAGCGTGCATATGTTCCTTATTCAAAGTACAAGGTGGGTGCTGCGCTTTTGACAAAAGAAGGAAGGGTGTACCAGGGATGCAATATCGAAAATGCGGCATATACCCCGACCAACTGTGCGGAGCGGACAGCCTTTTTTAAGGCAGTAAGCGAGGGCGAGCGGTCGTTTGAGGCGATTGCGATTGTCGGCGGCTATGATGGCGCACCGGCTGATTTTGCCTATCCGTGCGGCGTGTGCAGGCAGGTCATGATGGAATTTTGCAATCCGGAGAAATTCCGTGTCATCACGGCAGTATCGGAGGACAATTACCTGGAAAAAACACTCGGGGAAATGCTGCCGCATGGCTTCGGACCGGAAAACTTATCGTGAGGGAAAAGAATTCATGGAAATGCTGATTTTGCTAATACTACTGTTTGCTGTATTTTTGTATGTGATGATTCGCGGTGCAGCTGAGGAGAGAAATCGTAAAAAAATATACCGCAGCCAGCTAAAGGAATTGTATGGAACATTCCGAAAAAACGATTACGGTACGGCGGAAATTGACAGGATATCAAGATATTACCGCCACAGGCAGCAGAAGGATGATATAGACGATATTACATGGAATGACCTTGGCATGGATGCCGTATTTTCCCGGGTAGATTTTACGCAGTCCTCGTCGGGCGAGGAGTATCTGTATGACATGCTGCGGCATCCACGGATGGAGGATGGGGATGGGAAGTCTGCCGCAATGGAAAGGCATATCTGTTATATGATGGAACATGAAAAAGACAGGCTGGACACGATGATGCACCTGAATGCGCTGGGGTACACAGGGCAGTATTCCCTTTCTGATTACATGGACTATCTTGGCGAATTAGGTGTGCGCAGCAATAAAGTGCATTATGGATGCATAATTCTGCTGCTGGCATCCATCGCGCTTGTTTTCGTGCGGACATCGCTTGGCGTTCCGCTGGTTATCGCGGCAGCCTGCGTGAATATTGTGATATATATGAAAGAAAAGGGTGTGGCTGCGCCGTATGTGACAACCTTTTCTTATATCATTCGCATGATCCGCTGCGCGGACGATATGATAAAGCTGGATTACGGCACGGAAATGCAGGGGTATGTCACAGGCTTAAAAGAAAAGAAATCCAAGTTCAGGGATTTTGAGAAAAACTCCGGCATGGTGCTCAAGATGAACAGCGCGACAGGAAGTATCGGGGAGATCCTGTTTGATTATATCAAAATGCTTACACATATTGACATCATCCGTTTTAACAAGATGCTGAACATTGTCCAGAAAAACAGACAGGAAATCAGTGAACTTGTGGAGGATATCGGCTATATTGATGCGGTGATATCCATAGGATATTTCAGGGCAGCGCTGCCATATTACTGTGTGCCGCAGTTAACATCCGGCAGATGCGGACAGTTTGTGATAACGGAGGGATTCCACCCCTGTATCGACAATCCGGTGGCAAACAGCTTGTCCCAGAACAGAGGGATGATTATCACCGGATCCAATGCATCGGGAAAATCAACGTTTCTCAAGATGACTGCGGTGAATGCGATACTGGCGCAGACAATCCATACCTGTGCGGCAAAAGCATATGTGGGAAACTACTACCGGATTTATTCTTCCATGGCGCTCAGGGATGACCTGGACAATGGCGAGAGCTATTATATTGTGGAAATCAAGGCGTTGAAGCGCATTATGGATGCTGCGGCTGCGGACAGCCAGAATCCGCTTTTGTGTTTTGTGGACGAAGTGCTGCGGGGAACCAATACTGTGGAACGAATTGCGGCATCTGCCCAGATTCTGGAAAAACTGTCAGAGACAGGGATTTATTGTTTTGCGGCGACACACGACATTGAGCTGACCCATCTGCTTGCGCGGTGCTATGATAACTGCCATTTTGAGGAGGAGGTAAAGGATGGGGACGTGCTGTTCTCATACAGGCTTCTCGGGGGAAGGGCGCACACCAGAAATGCGATTAAGCTGTTGGAAATCATAGGGTTTTCAAAGGATATTATTCAGAAGGCAGATGACATGGCAGGGGAGTTCCTGCGAAACGGGGAATGGAAAGGGTAATGGTATGTTTGTTAAAATATTTACGGACGGAGCAGCGAGGGGGAATCCGGAGGGACCAGGCGGATATGGATGTGTCCTCCAGTATGTGGACAGCAAAGGACAGCTCCATGAGAGGGAATTTTCGGCTGGGTACAAGAAGACAACCAATAACAGGATGGAGCTGATGGCAGTAATCGCAGGGCTTGAAGCCCTGACAAAACCGTGTGACGTGGAGGTTATCTCGGATTCCAAGTATGTCACGGACGCATTTAACCAGCACTGGATAGAGGGGTGGTTAAAAAGAAACTGGCGCACCAGCACAAAACAGGAGGTCAAGAATATTGACTTATGGAAGCGGCTCTTGCGTGCGAAGGAGCCGCATGCCGTGACGTTTACCTGGGTCAAGGGACATGCCGGCCATCCAGAGAATGAGCGGTGCGATACACTTGCGACAACTGCGGCGGACTGTCCCGACAAAAATAAACTGCTCGACGATGTCGTGGGGGAATGAGCCGAATGTGATAGTTTAATAAGGCTTTACACCTTTTACATAATCTGATATGATTAAAATGTAACGATCAATACAGATTATAAAAGAAAGTAAGGTGATTGTATGTCGGAAAAAGAAATGTTGAAAATATCAGTTGAAGAGTTTTCAAGACTGCAAACTTATATGCTTTCAGCAGATAAAGAATCCGAAACATATAAAATTATGAAATTAAGATACATTGAACTGAAAGTAATTTTAACAGCTTCAGGTATCAACCTCACAGAACTTGACAGAATTAAAGAATAACAACTATTAACCGGTGTTGTCCCTGTTGTCTGACTGAATGACTGAACTGTTACGTTTATTTTGGAAAAAAGCGAAATAAAGCTTGCATTCAAAGGCTGTTTGTGGTAAGTTATTAATGTTGCGAACAAAGAGATGGTCCTCTGGTACGAGTCATGATGGAAATAGATGATGCAGAAGTATTAAGAACGTCGATAGAATAAGGAGGCATATAAAATGAACGAAATTATTAAGGAAATCGAGCAGGAACAGTTAAAGGCAAACGTTGACAGCTTCAGGGTTGGCGATACAGTAAGGGTACATGGTAAGATTAAAGAGGGTAACCGCGAGAGAATTCAGATTTTTGAAGGTACTGTATTAAAGATTCAGGGCGGCAGCAACAGGCAGACTTTTACAGTGAGAAAGATTTCAAACGGTGTCGGTGTTGAGAGGACATGGCCGATGCACTCACCAAACGTAGAGAAAGTAGAGGTAGTAAGGTCCGGTAAGGTTAGACGTGCCAAGCTGAACTATTTAAGAAATCGTGTTGGTAAGAAGGCAAAGGTGAAAGAGCTGGTGAAATAATTGGTTCATGTGACGGGGCTTGGAGACAGGCCTCGTTTTGTTATGCACACGGGCGTCCAAATGAAATATGTCATCAAACCAATAAATTGGTTCGCTGACGGACGCCCGGCGCGCGAGTAGGTACTCGATTATGGAATATTTTATATTATGATTCAAGGCTTGAAATAGTGTTCTATATTGAGTATAATAATTAAGGTACATAAAATGCTTTCTTAGAAGGATAAAATAAATGGCTAGAAGAAAGGGACTGACATTTTACCAGAAAAAGAAAAAATTAAATATCAATTTAGTTAAGGAAATTCTAAGCTGGATTTTTTGGATATTTGTCTCGGTGCTGCTTGCGGTGGTAACCGTTTTCTGCGTCGGGATGAAGACAAGTGTGATTGGATCTTCCATGGAACCGAGTCTCTATAATGGGCAGGAAATCTTTTTAAACCGCCTGGTATACAAGGTGGCATCCCCGAGAGCGGGGGATGTAGTGGTGTTTCTTCCAAATGGAAATGAGAAATCACATTATTACGTGAAACGCGTAGTGGGCGTTCCGGGAGATAAGCTGTACATAAAAAGTGGTATGCTGTATGTGAACGGAGAGGTTGTCGAGGAGTATTTTAATGACAGGATAGCGGAACCCGGCATACTCGAAAACGAGGTTACGCTTGGAGAGGATGAGTACTTTGTGATAGGTGATAACTGTAACAGCAGTGAGGACAGCCGCTCGGCAAACGTGGGCACAGTCAGAAAAAGTTATATTATAGGAAAAGCATGGATGAAACTGGCGGCAGGCGACAGTGATTTAGGGTTAATAGAATAAAGGAAGGGCATGAAAAATTATGGCAGATTATCAATGGTATCCTGGTCATATGACAAAGGCAAAACGGATGATGCAGGAGAATATCAAACTCATTGATTTGGTGATTGAGCTGGTGGATGCCAGGGTACCGCTTGGCAGCAGGAATCCGGATATAGACGAGCTGGGAAAAAATAAATCAAGGATTATTCTTCTGAATAAATCCGATTTGGCAGATACAAGAAAAAATAAGCTGTGGATGCAGTATTTTGAGGACAGGGGCTTTCATGTGCTGGAGATTAATTCCAAGACAGGTTCCGGTGTCAAGTCCATTCAGGGAGTTGTGCAGGAGGCGTGCAGGGAAAAAATTGAGCGTGACAGAAAAAGGGGAATTTTAAACAGGCCTGTGCGTGCCATGGTTGTCGGAATTCCCAATGTTGGAAAATCCACGTTTATCAATTCGTTTGCAGGAAAGGCATGTGCCAAGACCGGGAACAAACCCGGTGTGACAAAGGGAAAACAGTGGATTCGGCTAAACAAAGGACTGGAGCTTCTTGATACGCCGGGCATCCTCTGGCCAAAGTTTGAAGACCAGACAGTAGGGCTTCGTCTTGCCATGATTGGTTCGATGAATGACGAGATTGTGCATCTGGATGAGCTGGCATATGATTTGATTTGTTTTTTGCAGAGTGAATACCCGGGGCTTTTGGAAAAAAGGTACGACATAGAGATACCAGACGGACAGGATGCCTATGACACGATAAAGGCAGTCTGCGTCAGCAAAAAATGTTATTTAAAGGGTGAGGAATTAGATATCATGAAAGCATCCTCGATGGTGGTGGATGATTTCAGAAACGGAAGAATCGGAAAAATTACATTGGAGATACCAGAAGAATGATGGAAACAGAAATACAGGGAACAGGAAATAATAAAATAAAAAGTATATTGAAAGAAATATTGAGCATCAGCATTTATCTGTTGCTCGTGTTTTGCGCCGCATATCTGATTGTTACATATGTGGGGCAGCGGACACAGGTGAGCGGAAGCAGCATGGAAACAACCCTGAGTGACGGGGATCATCTGATTGTGGATAAGATATCTTACCGGTTTAATGATCCGGAGCGGTTTGACATTATTGTATTTCCTTTTCAATATGATATGGACACATATTATATCAAACGAATTATCGGAATGCCGGGTGAGACAGTGCAGATTGACGAGTCCGGGAACATTTATATAGATGGTGAGGTACTGGAGGAAAGCTATGGGCGTGAGGTAATCCAGAACGCGGGAAGGGCGTGTGACCCGATACGGCTGGGGGCAGACGAATATTTTGTGATGGGGGACAACCGAAACAACAGTTCTGACAGCCGGGATCCGTCCGTTGGAAATATCCACCGCAATGACATTATAGGCAGGGCATTTATCCGTATTTGGCCATCAAGTAAATTTGGGATACTAAAACATCAGTAATTTTGAATGATGTGGCATACGTAAGATAAGGCTACAGAGAAAGGACATGAAGATTCATTGGAAAAGAAAATAGGAGAAATCAAAAATGAATTACAGGCAGCAGGCGAAAGTGGGCTGCCTGTTTTTGTAGAAACATATAGGAAGGACGAACGGAGCGGCGTGCAGGCGCTCGTCGCAAAGGCAAGGAAACAAATAGATGCGATTGCGAAAGAAAGGCAGCGCATCGAGCTTATGAAAAAGTTTGAGAAAGAATATGCGTCTGCCGGGTTTATCTGCGGCATTGACGAGGTCGGACGCGGACCTCTGGCAGGGCCTGTTGTAGCGGGAGCAGTCATCCTGCCGCAGGATTGTAAGATTCTTTATCTCAATGACTCCAAACAGCTGAGTGAAAAGAAACGCGAGGAGCTTTATACAGTGATTATGCAGGAAGCAGTGGCAGTTGGAATTGGATATGCGTCACATGAACGGATTGATGAAATCAATATTCTGCAGGCAACCTATGAGGCGATGCGCGCGGCAGTTAACAACCTGGCTGTACAGCCCGATATTTTATTAAATGATGCAGTGACAATACCCGGTATCACAGTCAGGCAGGTTCCGATTATCAAGGGGGATGCCAAGAGCGTGTCAATTGCCGCTGCGAGCATTGTTGCAAAAGTGACAAGGGACAGACTGATGGTGGAGTATGACAAAACCTATCCGGGATATTACTTTGCGGATAACAAGGGATATGGTTCAGCAGCACATATAGAGGCATTAAGGAAATTTGGACCGACACCGATACACAGGAAAAGCTTTATCAAAAATTTTGTGGATGAAAACCTGTTTGAATAACTTGGAGGGAATGGTATGGACAGCTTTTTATCAGGATTTTCCAATAACTATGACGGAACACAGATAGGGCAGGGATATGCGGGGAATGTCTATTCGGCGGGAAATACAGGGGCTGGCAGTCCGCAGGGCGTCGATGTCACGCAGCTTGTGCCAGGAGATACGTTTCAGGGAGAAATTACTTCAGTGAATGGCGAGGATGTTCAGATACAGCTTGCAAATGGGCAGTATATGGTGGCGAAGCTGGAACGGGATGTCCAGGTGGCTATTGGACAGGTTCTGAACTTACAAGTGCAGTCCAACAAGGATAACAGGGTTGTTCTGAAACCGGTACAGGACGGCAGAATGCAGATGCTACGGGTCGGTGAGATGGCACTCAGGGCAGCACATATGGCTGTCAATGACAAAAATCTGGCACTTGTCTCAAAGCTGATTGAAAACGGAATGTCGATTGACAAAAATACACTGATGCTGTTTAACCGCCTGACACTGCAAAATCCAAACGCAGGCATGGCAGAATTAATCCGGCTTACAAAGCTTCAGCTTCCGGTGAACGACACCAATATCGCACAGATTCAGAATTACCAGAATATGGAACACAGGCTGCTTGACGGCATTAAGGAGGCTTCGGAGGAGATACTGAAGTTCTATGAGGCACTGGCAGGAAAGGCGCAGGGACAGGGAAATCAGGGCGCTTCTGTAAATAATGTCATGCCGGACGCTGGTCAGGGGGCAGCTGCACCCGGAAATGCCGCACTTGAGGGTGGCGGGAAGTTCATGGAACAGGTGCTTGTCCTGCTTGCAGGAGAAGAAGGGCAGAACAGTGAAGCAAAGCAGACGGTAAACGGCAATAACAATATGGGAAATCAGCAGGAGAACCAAAATATACAAAATGACAGCACTTTGCAGGCGGATGAAGAAAATTTGCAAGAAAAAGATATCAGAAACCAGACAGCGGATAATGGCGGTGTAAAAAATAACGCACAGGAACACATTTTACAGGAAAACCACAACGGCAGGGAAGTTTCCGGTAAGGATACAGGACAGCTTCCAAAAGTGGGTGAGTCCATGGCGGATGAGCAGCAAAAGGGTGTACAGGCGGACAGTAAGCAGCTTGATGCCATATTGAGCCAGTTAAAGGGAGAAAAGTCCACTTTGCTTCCCGCCAAAATGATTTCGCTTATCAGGGAGGGGAAACTGGATATAAAGGACATGAAACAGTTGCTGCTCGACAGTGAAATCGGCAGACAGCTGACGACAGGGCAGAAAGCGGTAATGTTCCGTTCGGAACCGTTTCAGTCCATGCTGAAAAACGGTCTGCAAAAACAGTGGACGCTGACTCCGCAGGATTTGATGCAGGAAGGCAAGGTGGAAGAGTTTTACCAGAGACTTGCGAAGGAGAGCAGCCAGCTGGCACGGATGATGAACGAGGCAATGCAGGCAGGCGGGCAGACAGGAAATGCATCACAGGCGCGCGCGATGGGGAACATCAATGAAAATGTCGAGTTTATGAACCAGATGAACCAGATGTTCAGCTACGTACAGCTCCCAATGAAGCTTAGCAATTCACAGGCGCATGGGGATTTATATGTCTATACAAACAAGAAAAATCTGGCTCGCAGGGACGGCATGCTCACGGCATTCCTGCATCTGGACATGGATTACCTGGGGGCACTGGATGTGAGTATCTCCCTGCAAACCGAGAAAAACCAGGTTACGACCAAGTTTTATCTTGATGAGGATTCCATTAAACTGGTGGGAGAGCATATGGATGAATTGTCACAGCGGCTTCTGAAAAAAGGCTACCAGTGCAAGAACATGGTGCTGGAAAAGGATGAGGACAAAACGGTTCTGGAACATATCGAGGAGCAGGTGGCAGGCGGCAGTGCAGTGCTGAGCTACCAGACCTTTGACACAAGGGCATAGATAATCAGCAAATTTGAAGGATTTCACTGTTGTGCGGGCATTCCAGTAAAAGTAAGAGGTGTATGGAGATGGCGGAGGAAAAAAATAAAAAGGTAAAACAGGCAGTCGCGCTGGAATATGATCCGGCAGACAGCGCCCCGAGGGTTATTGCGATGGGGCGCGGCGCACTTGCAGAAAAGATTATAGAGCAGGCAAAGCAGGCGGATGTCCCTGTCCACAAGGATGATAAGCTTGCAGGCACGCTGTCAAAATTGCAGATAGGCGACATGATACCGCCGGAGCTTTACGAGGTAGTAGCTGAGATCCTTATGTTTGTGGACAGCATGGACAAAATCAAGGCGAAAGTCAGCGCTTATCAGAACAGCAAAAAAATGTGAATACGGAGTTTGGCATGAATACCAGAAAAAAGGGCGAAGAATATGAGCGGATTGCCGCAGAATACCTGAAAGATAATGGTGTGGTGATACTGGAATGCAATTACAGGAACCGTAAGGGTGAGATTGACATGGTTGGAAGAGACGGAGAATACACAGTGTTTTTTGAGGTGAAATACCGAAAGGATAGTGCCGCAGGATATCCGGTTGAGGCTGTCAATTATGGCAAGCAGAGAACCATATGCAAGGTGGCGGACTACTATAGAATGATACATCATATAGGAGAGTTTTCGCCAGTGCGCTATGATGTGGTTGCAATCTGCGGCGCAGAAATTTCGTGGTATAAAAATGCTTTTGAACATATTTATTAAAGAGTATCGGGAGTGGGCATGGAAGAAAAGATAATCAGGTATGGCAGCAGAGGGACTTGCAGGCTGAATTTTGACAAAGAAAATAAAGAGATGGCGTATTTTACATTTTCCGGTCTGGAACGCACAGGAATCGCGGAACACTTTTTTACGACAAGATACGGCGGGGTGAGCAGTGATTATCTGTATTCCCTTAATTTCAGCTATTCTCAGGGAGACCATGCAGAGAATGTGGATGAAAATTTCAGAAGGGCTGCGGCGCATCTGCATATGACAAGCGGGGATATCGTCTGTTCCCAGCAGACGCACACGACAAATGTGCGGAAGGTGACAGCTGATGACAAGGGAAAAGGAGTGACTCGCGAGCGTGATTACACAGACATAGACGGACTGATAACAAATGAGAGCGGCATCATCCTTGGCACATTTTACGCCGACTGTGTGCCGCTTTTTATGGTGGATACCGTAAATAGGGCAATCGGGCTTTCACACTCTGGCTGGCGCGGAACCGTCGGGAAAATGGGAAAGGCCACGCTGGACAAAATGCGGCAGGAATACGGCACACAACCGGAGCATGTAACGGTTGCGATAGCGCCGTCAATCTGCCAGAACTGTTACGAAGTGAGCGAGGATGTGGCGCTTGCTTTCCAAAAGGCCTTTACGAAAGATGACACGAAAGCGGAAGAATACCTTGCGCGGTACACATCAGACTTTACACAGCAGGACATAGATGACTGCCTTCTGTACCAAAAGGAGAACGGAAAATATCAGCTAAACCTGTGGTACGCAAATTTCAGGGTGTTCCGGGATGCGGGAGTGCCCGACGAAAACATAGAAATAACCGACATATGCACCTGCTGCAACCCAAACGTGCTATTCAGCCATAGAGCCAGCAGGGGAAAACGAGGGAATCTTGGGGCATTTTTGATGCTGAAGTAAAAATCTATAAGCTGCAGTTAAGAATTCAGAAATATTACAGAAGTAGTATCTCTGAATTTTTTTCACCGAAATGACAACAATTTTCGCCATTGCATATTTTTTTTAGGCAATTTGTGGTATGATTGATACAGAATCGTTCTAAATAGTTTGTTAATGTGTCTGAAAAGGAGCAAAAAACAAGAGATGCGTACAGAAAACCATATAAAACCATATCTGCACCATGCAAAATATTACGAGACCGACCAGATGGGAATCGTACACCATTCCAACTACATCCGGTGGATGGAGGAGGCACGGATGGATGCCATGAGCCAGTTTGGAATATCGTATTGTGATATGGAGAAAGACGGCATCATCAGTCCGGTTGTCTCTGTAAACTGCCAGTATAAAAGTATGGTGCATTTTGATGATACGGTGAAGATCCAGATAAGGGTAACAAAATATAACGGAGTCAGGCTTGATTTGGCGTATGAGATGACAGACATGGACACAGGCACACTCCGCACCATGGGAACAAGCACACACTGCTTTCTGGGCAGGGAAGGGCAGGTCATTTCACTGAAGCATGATTATCCTGAGATTGATGCACGGTTCAGGAAAATGATTTAAGGAATTCGGAAACGGATATAACAGAAAGGAATGATGATCACATGAGAGAGATAACAGAACAACAGATTTTGGCGCTGGCGCCAAATGCGGCGGCGGCATCCAATGGCAAAAAGATATCCCAGAAGGGCGGGTTTGTCAAGCTTGAACGCTCCGGGGATGACACCCTTTACATGGGGGAATGCACCGGAAGCGGAAAAAATAATTATATTACATCAGCAGATTACATAGACGAAAACAATCCAGTATTTCGCTGCTCCTGTCCCAGCAGGCAGTTTCCATGTAAACATAGTCTCGGACTGATGTATGAGATGATGGCAAAAAAAGAATTCTGCATCTGCGAAATTCCGGAAGACATCCAGAAAAAGCGTGAAAAGAAACAGGCGAGGGACAACAAGGCAAACGAGTCGGCAAAGCCGGAAAGCGAGATGACCGAGGAGGAGAAGAAAAAAGCGGAGAAGAAAAAAGCGTCCGCTGCAAGGACTGCGAAAAATGCAAGGGTGAAAAAATTAAAGTCACAGCTTGAAGGACTGGACTTGGTGGAAAAGGTGGTCAGCGACCTGATGTCAGCCGGTCTTGGGACACTTGGAGGCGCCTCGCTCCAGACATACCAGCAGCTTGCAAAGCAGATGGGGGACTATTATCTGCCAGGACCGCAGAGACTCTGTAACCAGCTTTTAATTGAGATAACCGCATTTCAAAAAGACCAGGATGAGGCACATTATGATGTGGCAATCAGTGTTCTTGAGAAATTGTGGACACTGATTAAAAAATCGCGCCAGTATATCAGTGAAAAATTGGAGAAGGATGATGTGGCGCTTGACGATACGGTTCTGTATGAGGAGCTTGGTGGTATCTGGAAGCTTTCCGAGCTGGAGGAGCTTGGGAAGAGCAAAAAAGATGCGAGCCTGATGCAGCTGGCATTCTGGGTCATATATGATGAGGCGCGCAAGGAGTATATTGACACAGGCTGCTGGGCAGATTTGGCCACGGGGGAAGTCTTTATGAACTACAATTACCGTCCGTTGAAATCCCTAAAATATGTCAAACAGGAGGACAGTATTTTTGGCGTTGCAAAGGTGCCGAGTGCGGTGTTTTATCCCGGCGACGGAAATGTCAGGGTCAGGTGGGACGGCGCACAGATACGCGGGTATGAAAAAGGAGACTATAAAGCGGTATTTGAACATGCCATAGCCTCGGTGAAGCAGGAGGCAAAGGCAGTCAAGAATTATTTGAAAAATGCAATGACTCAGCCCATGATGATAAAACTGATAGCGTTTCATCAGATTGGGAAAACAGGGGAACATTATGTACTTGCAGATAAAAACGACGACACAGTCCTTCTGGGGAATATGCCGGGCATGGAGGATACAACAATACGTCTCTCCATGCTTCCTGACAGCACACTGCTTGAAAACCAGGTACTTTTGGGGGCATTTTACTATGACAGGGGCAGCCGCAGACTGAAAGTGCAGCCACTTAGTATTGTCACACATGATGCAGTAGTACGCTTACTATATTAGTTGTATTGGAGGGGTAAGATATGGATACAGAACCGATTTATGAGCTGCGTGACCGCCTGCGTGCGGCAGGCATTGCAGGAACAAACCTTTTGTCAGAGGATTTCAGGTTAAAACGTGCATTTGAGGCATTTAAGCCATTGGAGACAGCTTCGCCTGTCTTTGCCAAGATAGGACAGCTGGCGCAGCAGCTTCTGTCACCGGACTGCCAGAATCCGCAGGGAGCGCTGCTCGACACAATGACACTGGTGGATGCCGTTATCTGTACGCTTGGCGCAGTGGACGTACAGGGAGAAATAGAGCCGGCAGAAACAACGATGACCATACAGGATGCCGGCAGTATGATAGTCAATGCGCCTTATTCCACATTGAAGGAATTGCTGGAAGCGCTCACGACATCCGGAAGCGGGCATTACGGCTATGTATGTGATGCGCGTCAAAACCATCCTGAACTGTTCCGTGATTACCGTGTAAGGTACACAC
>Ga0224746_10041_pt1 | contig 18487 bp, 14 predicted proteins | sample LIM_F_Water_Bulk_FD_183000 | JGI IMG/M metagenome (GOLD analysis project Ga0224746, IMG submission 183000) | Enriched cells from gastrointestinal tract of the lab mouse from Pacific Northwest National Laboratory (PNNL), Richland, Washington... | ecosystem: Host-associated > Mammals > Digestive... | reverse complement strand
CGCTGGACGGGAGGAACTGCGGGTCCTAAACCTCCACGGCCCCGGACTGGCCACGGCGGCGGAGCGGCGGGCGGCGCTGCGGTACGACTCGGGGAACGTGAATTTGATCCTGGTGAACTATGAGACGTTGGGCGGCGTGCTGGAGGACCTGATTCCCCTGGTCCAGTCCCAGGCTCTTTTGGTCTTCGACGAGGTCCACAAGGTCAAAAAGGCGGGCGGGGAGTACGCCTCCGCCGCCCTGGCCCTGGCGGAGCAGTCCGTTTACCTCGCCGCCCTCACCGGAACGCCGGTCCCCAATTCCTACCTGGACCTCTATAATCTGCTGCACATTCTGTTCCCCAATGAGTATAACGAATTCTTCGGCTTCTCCGACATGCTCCTCCGCCATCCCACCCCGGCGGAGGTGGAGACGGTCAACAACCGGCTCCAGCCTTTCTTTTGCCGAACCACCAAGGAGCAGCTGGAGGTCCCCCCAGCCCTGCCGGACAGGATTCTCACCTGCCCCGCCGGCGGGGAGGAAAACCGGCTTTTGGAGCTGCTGGTTCAAAAATACCGGGGGAACAAGCTGGCGTTGTTCCTGCGGATTCTCCAGCTGGAAAGCAACCCCCGGCTGCTGCTCCAAAAGCTGGACCTCCGGGATTTCCGGTATCTGCTGGACGACGACGTCCCGGCGGGAGACGCCGGCCTTGACGGCTGCGGCCAGGAGGCCCGGCAGCTGATCGAAGCCTGTCCCCCCTCCGGGAAGTTCCGCCGCTGCGTCCAACTGGCGGAGGAGCTGGCCAGAGATGGAAAGCCGGTGATCATCTGGTGCGTCTTCCTGGACTCCATCCATACGCTGTCTGAAGCCCTGGAGAAGCGCGGCATCCCCACCCGCTGTATTTACGGCGCGGTGCCGCTGGAGGAGCGGCAGGACAGCCTGCGGGATTTCAAATTAGGGCACTTCCAGGTTCTGCTGACCAACCCCCACACCCTGGCGGAGTCCGTGTCCCTGCACAGCGTCTGTCACGACGCCGTTTACTTTGAGTACAGCTACAATCTGGTTCACCTGCTCCAGTCCAAGGACCGCATCCACCGCCTGGGGCTGCCCAAGGGGCAGTATACGCAGTATGCTTTCCTTCAGACAGAGTACCAAACGGAAAAGGGTCCCTGGTCCATGGAGGGCGTTGTCTACCAACGGCTCTGCCAAAAAGAGCAGACCATGCTGGAGGCCATCGGGCGGCGGACGCTGGAGGTTCTGCCCACCAGCGAGGAGGACCTGGAGATGATTTTCAGGCCTCTGCTCCAATGAACACAGCTGTTTTATTAAGGAAGGGCTGATTAAATCGGCAAGAACGATTTGCGAGAGAATTTTTATCACAGCGAGGCGGGATTTCGCAGGAATAATTGTGTTTATTTCAAGAAATCGCAACAAAGCTGTGGCAAAAAATCCGCAAAGCGCCGCAGACGCATTTAATCAGCGCTTCCTTAAAGAAGCGCTGTGAATTCGCAGTTGATTTTACGCTAACTATAGCAGTCCAAGAAATTAGCAAGGGATACCAGCGGCAGAAAACCAACCGGCGCAATCCGATGGACGGATTCGCGAGAAAGCCTCAGCAATACCATGCGGAAGCAAGGATAATAATCTGATTTTCAGCTTGCGAAGAATCGCCTTGATTTTTGACCACATAGTTTCGATTGTATTCAAATCAGGGCTGTACACTGGCAAGTACCATAATTTCATGCCATCCTTCTGCAAAAGCGTCTGGACCTCTTTGACATGATGCGTGCGCATATTATCCATGATAACAATATCCCCTTCGTGCAGCGTGGGAATGAGCGTGTTCTTGAGATGGTCCAGAAATTTTTCGCGGGTCGTTCCGCCGCTGTAAATCGTATAGGCTGTCTCACCATTGCGTCTTATGGAGGAAAGAATCGTGGTATTAGCAGGTGTATTCAAGGGAGTCTTGTCTACTGACCGCTCCCCACCAATGGCCCGCCCATAGCAGCGGCTCAAGTCTGTGTTTACGCCGCTTTCATCCAGAAATACCAGTTTGTCCGCTTCGCATTGCGTGATCATTTCACTCCAGGCTTCTCTCGCCGCCATAACATCAAACACGCTCCCGCTCTGCCGTGTAAGTTGGTCTATGCCCTGCAAATCTTCTTCCGTCAGGGCCGGTTTCCTTCCTCGCTGACTGGTTTGAAGTTCTACACTGCCGGTTTTCTTCATTTGCACGCTTAAACGATACACTGTACTGGTACTTACCTGGAAACACTTTGCTACTGTTTGCGCATCGTGGGTCTGCTCATATGCCTGTACCAGCAGTCTTCGCGCCTCGTTGTGTAACATTGCTATTATTTCTGAAAAACAAACTGGGAATATGATGAAGAAAGTGGTAAAATAGAGAGCATGGAGTACATAGATTTACGAAGATTGAGTAGGGGAGAGCTCAAGCAGATAAGCCGGCAGGTTATACGCCTCAAAAAGATGGGGAAAACCGGGAAAGAAATATGTGCGCATACGTCTGGAAAAGGTATTGGAAAAAGATATCGGACGGCAGTGTGTCGGATTATTATTTCCGAGCTTAAAGCTCGGAAATAATAAATTTGATTCAAGCCGTTTTGCTCACCGCTGTAAACAGCGGCAACCGCAAAACATGGCACATATTACTTCCGTCCTTTCAGTTCGGAAGTAATATATGCGGCGCTGGGGCTTGACCTGCCAGCGTCCAATCAAGCGTGCCCGGAAACAGGATTCTTCCCGTATCTAAAGGTGGCGAGATGAGGAATACCCGGCCATCGTCCGGCGGGCCAGGACAGAAAATGCCGTGATGTACTGGGGAGGCGAGACTTGAATCGACAATTGCTCAAACTGTGAGCGCGGGTTTGCACCCAAGGGGCAGCCCCCAGTTCTGCCAGTGGAGACGAAAAGAGAGCGGCTGAATATGCTTTCTGCCTTGAGCAGGCAGGGGGACGTTCGCTTTATGCTGTATGAGGATTCCATGAACCAGCAGCGCCTGATAATTTATGGACCGGCTGGTTCAAACCTTCAACCGAAAAGTTTTCCTGATTTTGGACAACTTAAAGGTGCACCATGGGAAGAAGGCCGCAGCCTGGCTGGACAGGCATCGGGATAAAATTGAGCTGTTCTTTCTACCGCCCTATGCTCTGGAGAGCAATCCAGACGAATATCTCAATCACGCGCTGAAACTCTCGGTCCTTTCTGGCGACTTGCCTCGGAGCAAATACGATATCCGCCATAAAACAGCTTCCTTCATGCGAACTTTCCAACATTCTCCTGATAAGGTCTCCGATTTCTTTCAATATATTATTGTTCGGGAGTAATACCTCGTCCAGCTCATGGAGATCACCCCGACCACCGTCAACTGGGCGGAATGGGTTCAGGCCACCCATGAGCAGGCCGCCGTTCAGCGGGCCCGGGCCCTGGCGGAACCGCTGTCCCTGGCGGTGACCCTGGAGGACTGCCGCCCCGTCAGCGCCCAGCTGGGCCGGCTTCTGTCCGACGGGCGGCGGCTGAACACCTGGACGGTCCCCCAGCTGCTGGACAGCTTCTTCAAGAGCCAGGACCCGGACGCGCCAAAGCAGGAACCTCCCCAGCGCACGGACTTTATCCGTTAACAAATAGGCCTGTGGTGAGCGCTACAGCCTACTCACGCCCATTCCCAAGCTTACTCTGGAATTCATGTGGAGAATTGTACATACGAATAGCGGCATGGAGCGTTGCTCCATGCCGCCTCAGCCTGTCGAAAAAGTCAGCCGTAGGGCAGACATTTTCGTGTGGATGTAGTAAAATAGGATAGCTATGTACCCGCTCCAAAAACTGCGTGAAGACTGTCCTGCGGCACATCTGGAAGATCTGGCTGACGACACCAGGTACACCCCAGAATACCAGGAGCTATACGCATGAGCGGGTCTTTGCTGATGCCAAGGAAAAGCATGGCATGCGTTATACCCACCACAGAGGTCTGGCCCACGTTTCCAACTGGGTGAGGCTTAAATTTACTGCCATGAACCTCAAAAGCTGGCCAGATGGAAAGCAAGACGACATTCCCTTAGAGAACATTTAGCAGGATAAGGTGGAATAAGTTTCGCAAAAAGAGACATGGTTTGCAGGACCCTGGCAGAATAAAGCTACCACACACCATTCTGAAAGAAGACGGCAAAAGCTGCCCGGGAGAAAGCAAAAGCCGTGGTGGAAGAACTTCGTTCTATGAAACCGAAAGAGGCCGCCAAGAAAGTAGAAGACGGCATCGAAGAAACGCGCACCTACTGTGATTTTCCCAGTGAACGCTGGGCGCGCATCCGTACCAATAATGTCATTGAACGGCTTAACAGGGAAATACGCCGCCGTACCCTGGGCGGTGGGCTGTTTCCCAGACGGCAGCTCCGTCCTCATGCTGGTCTGTGCCAAGCTGCGCCATGTGGCCGGTACCCAGTGGGGGAACAAGAAGTGCATGAATGTGAAGCACTTGGAGACCATTCCGGAAAACGCCTCTGTTGCCGGCTGATTTCATTCTCAAGAGCCTTCAAACTTAAAGTGCGAAAGGCTCTTGACATTACCGTCTCCAATTCATCGTCGCAGAGATAATCGGACAAACGATTTCCGGCATGGTCAGGACTTCCTTTTGCGGTGACTGCCTAATGTTTTGCGTTTTGCGCGTCAATCTTTATCAGGCACACCCAAAGACAGCCTCTTTATCGTATCTTGTTACGGCTCGATGCGCGTTTCCAGCCGCCGGAAGGTGAAGGTGCCCACGGCGAAGAGCGCTCCGCCCTCGCCTGTGACCCGGGCCTCCAGCACGCAGACGCTCCGCCCGCCCGGAAGCTCCCGGGCCTCCGCCGTCAGCTTGTCGCCCGCCCGGGCGCTTTTCAAGAAGCTGAACGAGCAGCTGATGGTAACGGCCATGGTCCCATAGGCCGCCATGGCGGAGCCGCAGGCCGTGTCCGCCAGGGCGAAGTAAACGCCGCCGTGGGGAACTTGAAGGGGGTTCAAATCCTCCTCCGTCACGGTTTTCGTGGCCCGGGCGTAACCGGGGCCAAGCTCCTCCACGTAGATGCCCAGTTTTCTGCCGAAGAGATTCTTCTCGTTGCGAAAGGCGCGGATTTGCTCGTAGTCCATAGGAATGACTCCTTTCCGGCGCTGAAATAGAGGGAGGCGTCCCCTCACTGCCGGATGGTGAACTGGCGCCCGTCGGAGCGGACGCTGCCTTCCTCCCGGAGGCGCTTCAGCTCCCGCATCATGGCGCTGCGGTCCGTGGCGATGTAGTCGGCCAGGGTGCTGAGGGAAAAGGGGAGGGTGAAGGTCCGGCTTCCCGACTGCTGGGAGAGCTGGCGGAAATAGCACAGCAGCTTCTCCCGGATGGACCGCCGGGACAGCACGTCCACCCGGCGGGAGAGGGCCTGGGCCTTGTCCGCCATCAATTGGAGCATATTCTGAACCAGGATGCTGTGCCGCTGGCAGGCGTGGCCGCAGCGGCTGAGAATATGGCCGTAGTCGATAAACACCACGTCGCAGGGGCGGCGGCAGACCACCTCCAGGCTGTCTCCCGTGGACCCGGCGAAGGCCAGGGTCTTGCCGAAGACGCTTCCTACGCCCAGGTCCTCCAGCACCGTGGCCACGCCCTCCTCGTCAATGCGGATCAAGGACGCCTGGCCCCGTTCCACCACGCCCACGGCGTCGGAGGAGAAATCATAGATCAGCTCGTCGGCCCGGAAGGACCGCTGGACCGCCTGAAAACAGGACAAAATCTCTCGGTAATCCTGATAGCTGATGTCGTGAAACAGCGGACTTTTTTCCAATTCCTGTTCGCTAAGCATGTGCTCATCTCCTTTAGGGGCTGTCTGAAAAATAAAAGTTGCACAAACGGAGCAGATGTGTAAAAATACACACATGAAACGATATGAACTGACAAAAGAACAATGGGAGCGAGTAAAGCAGCTATTGCCGCCAGAAAGGACCGGAAAGCGAGGGCGTCCGCGAAAGGATGACCGGACAATGTTGAATGGGATGCTCTGGATCGTCCGAAGCGGCGCACAATGGAGGGAACTGCCAGAGACCTATGGTCCCTGGCAATCTGTGTATGCCCGTTTTGCCAAATGGCGGGATGACGGTACGCTGGAAAGGATATTTCATGCGCTGTCCGCAGATGCGGATATGGAAAATTTGAGTATGGACTCTACGTGCGTCAAAGTGCATGAAAGTGCCAACGGCGGGGGAAAAAACGGCAGATAAAGCGGTTGGCCGCACCAGAGGCGGGCTGAATACTAAGCTGCACACGATTGTGGACGGCTTGGGGAATCCGGTGACCTTTCTCCTTTCAGCAGGAAATGACCACGATTCTACGCATGCCATCCAACTGCTGGAACAGGTCAACATCAGCGGTAGCAGCGTATTGGCAGACCGGGCTTATGGAGCTTCATCCATCCGAACCTATATTGGGCAGCATGGAGCCAGCTATGTGATCCCACCCAAAAGTAATGTTCCTGATCCTTGGCCTGTGGATTGGCATTTATACAAAGAACGTCATTTAGTCGAGTGCTTCTTCCAGAAAATCAAATGGTTTCGTAGAATTGCGACCAGATATGACAAGCTCGATGCTTCTTTTCTCGCTTTTATATATCTCGCTTCCATTGCTATTTTGTTGCTTTGATCCAATCTCTATCTTTTTTCAAACAAGGCCTAGTTGCATATCCCACACAGTAAAATATGATACCAGCTTCTGCTTAAAAAGTAAAGCACAATTTTTTACTCTCGGCCCTTCCGGTGCAACTTTCGGTATTTTTTACGAAGTCCGTTTTTCAAAGGCGGGAAGGGCCGTCCGGAAAAAGCGCCGCGGGTCCAGGAAAAAACGGGAAAAAGCGTTCCTGGGAACCGGATTCACGTTTTCGACCCGGTTTGTTTACAATTTGTTTATATCCATCCATTGACAACAAATCCATCCGGTGGTAAACTCGCTTTAGCACTCCGGGAAAAGGAGTGCTAAAGCATCAAAAACGGCCCGCCCCGGCAGGCGGCGGGCATTAGGAGGAGGACGGCGTGGAGCTCTCGGACCGGAAACGGCAGATACTGAAGGTGGTGGTGGAGGACTATGTCCGCACCGCCGAGCCGGTGGGGTCCAAGGCCATTGCCGCCGAGATGGGGGGCAGCGTCAGCTCCGCCACCATCCGAAACGAGCTGTCCGACCTGACGGAGATGGGCTATTTGGAGCAGCCCCACACCTCCGCGGGGCGGATGCCCTCCCCCAAGGGCTACCGCCTGTACGTCAACGAGCTGATGGAGGCCCAGCGCCTCTCCCTGGCGGAGACGGAGAAGATCAACCAGTCCCTCCAGTTAAAGATGGAGGAGCTGGACCGGCTTTTGGCCCAGGCGGGCCGGGTGGTGTCCGCTCTGGTGCGCTACCCGGCCTATGTTTCCGCCAGCCGGAAGACCGAGCTCACCGTCCGGCGCTTCGAGCTGCTGGCGGTGGACGAGCGGAACTGCATCCTGGTGATGATGACCAGCGACAGCAAGGTGAAAAGCCAGCTCCTTCGGATGCAGCTCAAGGTGGACCCGGCGGACCTGCCCGCGGCGGCGAACCTTTTGAACAGCCACTTCACCAATACGGACCCCGGCGGCATGAGCCGGCATCTGATGAGCGTGGCGGACCAGGTGAGCCCCCAGCTCTTCCTGCTGCTGTCCCAGGCCGTGGGCTTCGCGGCGGACGCGCTGGAGGAGGCGGGCCGGCGGGAGATTGTCACCGCCGGAGCCAGCCGCCTTTTAAAGCTCCCGGAGTTCCGGGACGCCGACAAGGCCCACGAGCTGATGAGCTTCCTGGCGGACAGCAAGGAGGAGCTCCCCCAGCCGCTGCACCGGGAGATGGAGATCCTCATCGGCCCGGAGAACGTGAAGGAGGTCCTGCGGGACACCAGCGTGGTGGTGGCCAGCTATGATATCGGAGACGACATGCGGGGCCTCATCGGCGTGGTGGGCCCCACAAGAATGGATTACGCGGCGGTGGCCGCACGGCTCTCCGGCTTTGCCGAGGGGCTGACGCGATTGTTTGGAAAACAGGAGGAACTACCCCCCAAGGAGGAACCGAAATGACGGAAGAGAACAAGCAGCCCCTGGAGGAAGAGACGGCGGAGAAAGTCCCCGAGTCCCAGACGGAGGGACCCGCCGGCAAGGCGCCCAAGGGCAAAAAGAAGAAGGAAAAGGGCGGAATCACCTTCACCAGGGAACAGGTGGAGCAGATGGAGGCGGCGGCCCGCCAGCTGGAAACCACCAAGGACCAGTTTACCCGCCTGGCGGCAGAGTACGAAAACTACCGCAAGCGCACCGCCAAGGAAAAGGAATCCCTCTACCAGGACGCCAAGGCGGACACCATCCGGGAATTCCTGGCGGTGTACGACAATTTGGAGCGGGCGGCGGCGGCCCCCGGCGGGGAGGACGACCCCCACAAGAAGGGCCTGGAGATGATCTTCACCCAGTACAGGGAACTCTTGAAGAAGCTGGGCGTCTCGGAGATCGAGGCCCAGGGCCGGCCCTTCGACCCGGAGCGGCATGAGGCCGTTATGCACGTTGACGACGAGAATCTGGGCGAAAACGAAGTGGCCCAGGTCTTCCAGGCGGGCTTCCTCCTGGGAGACAGGGTGATCCGCCACGCCGTGGTGCAGGTCGCCAATTAAAAACGCGTTCAAAATAACATTTTCATATAATTCAGGAGGCAGTCATTATGTCTAAAGTAATCGGTATCGATTTGGGGACCACCAACTCCTGCGTGGCGGTGATGGAGGGCGGCGAGGCCGTCGTCATCGCCAACGCCGAGGGAAACCGGACCACCCCCTCCGTCGTCGCCTTTTCCAAGACCGGCGAGCGCATGGTGGGCCAGGTGGCGAAGCGCCAGGCCATCACCAACCCGGACCGGACCATCTCCTCCATTAAGCGGGAGATGGGCTCCGACCACAAGGTGGCCATTGACGGGAAGAACTACACCCCCCAGGAGATCAGCGCCATGATCCTCCAGAAGCTGAAGGCGGACGCCGAGGCCTATCTGGGCGGCGCCGTCACCGAGGCGGTCATCACCGTCCCCGCCTACTTCACCGACTCCCAGCGCCAGGCCACCAAGGACGCGGGCAAAATCGCGGGCCTGGACGTCAAGCGCATTATCAACGAGCCCACCGCCGCGGCCCTGGCCTACGGCGTGGACAAAGAGCAGACCCAGAAGATCATGGTTTACGACCTGGGCGGCGGCACCTTCGACGTCAGCATCCTGGACATCGACGACGGAGTCATCGAGGTCCTGGCCACGGCGGGCAACAACCGCCTGGGCGGCGACGACTTCGACGAGTGCGTCATGAAGTGGCTGGTGGCGGAGTTCAAGCGCAGCGACGGCGTGGACCTCTCCAATGACAAGGTTGCCATGCAGCGCCTCAAGGAGGCCGCCGAAAAGGCCAAAATCGAGCTCTCCGGCGTCACCACCTCCAACATCAACCTGCCCTATATCACCGCCGACGCCAGCGGCCCCAAGCACCTGGACATCACCCTGTCCCGGGCGAAGTTCAACGAGCTCACCGCCCACCTGGTGGACGCCACCATGGGCCCCGTGCGCCAGGCCATGAGCGACGCGGGCCTCAAGCCCTCCGACCTTTCCAAGGTTTTGCTTGTGGGCGGCTCCAGCCGCATTCCCGCCGTCCAGGACGCGGTGAAGGGCTTCACCGGCTCCGATCCCTTCAAGGGCATCAACCCCGATGAATGCGTGGCCATGGGCGCGGCGCTCCAGGCGGGCGTCCTCACCGGCGACGTGAAGGGCCTTTTGCTGCTGGACGTGACCCCGCTGTCTCTTGGCATCGAGACTTACGGCGGCGTGTGCACCAAGCTCATCGAGCGGAACACCACCATCCCCGTGAAAAAGAGCCAGGTCTTCTCCACCGCCGCCGACAACCAGACCAGCGTGGAGGTCAACGTCCTCCAGGGTGAGCGGGAGATGGCCGCCGCCAACAAGTCCCTGGGCCGCTTCCACCTGGACGGCATCGCCCCGGCCCGCCGCGGCGTGCCCCAGATTGAGGTCACCTTCGACATCGACGCCAACGGAATCGTGAACGTCTCCGCCAAAGACCTGGGCACCGGAACGGAGCAGCACATCACCATCACCTCCTCCTCCAACATGAGCAAAGACGACATCGAAAAAGCGGTCAAGGAGGCGGAGCAGTACGCCGCCCAGGACAAGAAGCTCAAGGAGGAAGTGGAGACCCGGAACCAGGCGGACCAGATGGTCTACCAGTGCGAGAAGACCCTGGCGGACATGGGCGATAAAATCCCCGCCGACGACAAGGGCAAGGTCCAGGGGGCCCTCGACAAGCTGAAAGAGACTCTGAAGGGCCAGGATACCGCCGCCATCAAGGCGGATACGGAGGCCCTCCAGCAGGCGTTCTACGCCGTCAGCGAAAAGCTGTACCAGCAGGCCAATCCCCAGGGCGCCCAGCCCGGCGGAGATCCCGGAGCCGCCCAGGAGGGCCAGTACTACGACGCGGACTACAAGGTCGTGGACGACGACGAGCAGAAGAAATAAAATTGGGATTACGCGGGGCCGCTGAAAGGCGGCTCCGCTTCCCCCTGTTAATTACCCGGCCTGAGGCACAGAGGGGCCGGGACGGAGAGGAGGAGCAAGGAAGCGGGCGCGGCCTTCGCGGCTAGGCGGAGGCGGGGCCCGGCGGACTTTGCAACGACGAATGGCTGAGCAAAAGCGAGACTATTACGAGGTCCTGGGCGTGTCCAAGGGCGCGTCGGACGACGAGATTAAAAAGGCGTACAAAAAGCTGGCCCGGAAGTACCACCCGGACTTGAACCCGGACAATAAGGAGGCCGAGGAAAAATTCAAGGAGGCCAACGAGGCCTATGAGATTCTCTCGGACAAGGAAAAACGGAGCCGGTACGACCAGTTCGGCCACGCCGGTGTGGACCCCAGCTTCGGGGCGGGCGGCGGCTTTGACGGAGGCTTCGACTTCGGGGATCTGGGAGACATTTTCGGCAGCTTTTTCGGCGGCGGCTTCGGCGGCGGGCGGCGGACGAATCCCAACGCCCCCCAGCGGGGGGAGAGCCTCCGCATGTCCTTGATCCTCAGCTTTGAGGAGGCGGCCTTCGGCTGTGAAAAGGCCGTCACCGTGGAGCGGCTGGAGCCCTGCGGCGCGTGCCAGGGCAGCGGCTGCGCCGAGGGCACCACCCCGGAGGTTTGCCCGGACTGCCACGGCACCGGCACGGTCCAGGTCCGGCGGCAGACGCCCATGGGGGTCTTTGCCACCTCTTCCCCCTGCTCCCGCTGCGGCGGCAAGGGGAAAATCATCCACCAGCCCTGCAGGGAATGCCGGGGAGCGGGAGCCGTGCGGAAGCGGAAGACCATCCAGGCCAGCATCCCGGCGGGCATCGACAACGGGCAGACCATCTCCATCCGGGGACAGGGCAACGCCGGGAAGAACGGCGGCCCCGCCGGGGACCTGCTCATCACCATCACCGTCCGGCCCCACGAGATTTTCCGCCGGGAGGGCACCTCCGTTCTCTGCGAGGCCCCCATCACCTTCGCCCAGGCGGTCTTAGGCGCGGAGCTGGAGATTCCCACCATCGACGGCAAGGTGAAATACGACCTGCCCGAGGGGACCCAAAGCGGCTCGACCTTCCGCCTTAAGGGCAAGGGCATCCCCTCCATCAACGGGCGGGGCCGGGGGGACCAGTACGTCACCGTCTACATCGAGACTCCCCGGAATTTGACGAAAGAACAGAAAGAGGCCCTGCGGAAATTCGCCGAAACCATGGGCGACGAGAACTACGAGGAGCGGAAGGGCTTCTTCGGCAAGGGCAAGAAAAAGAGGTGAGCCAAACCATGTATCTGGCGGATTACCATGTCCACTCCCGGATTTCTCCGGACGGCAGGGATTCCATGACCGCTCTGGCGGAGGCCGCCGTCGAGGCGGGGCTGAACGAGCTTTGCTTCACCGACCATGTGGAGCCCATCGTCTGGGCCAGCACGGACCTTCGGGGGCCCTATGACTGGTCCGCCCTGACGGCGGAATTTGAAGCGGCTCAAGCCGCCATGGGAGAGCGGATCAAGCTGCGCCTGGGCATCGAGCTGGGAGACGCCTGCTGGAACTTCACCCATACGGAGAAGCTGCTGGCGGACGCGCCGCCTTTCGATTTTGTGATCGGCTCTGTCCACATGCTCTCAAAGCGCTATCAGGGATTGGACCTCTACTATTTCGACCCCAAGACAGAGGAGGAGGCCTATGACGGCATTGCCGACTACCTGGGCCAGGTGAAGGCCATGGCAGAGTGGGGGAAGTTCGACGTGCTGGGCCATCTGACGCTACCCCTGCGCTATCTCAACGAGAATCGGGGCTGGAATCTGAGCATGGAGCGCTTTGGCGGGGAGATCACGGATATCTTCTCTATTTTGAAGCGGAAGGAAATTGGCCTTGAGCTGAACACCAACCGGGGCGGTACGCCCCTGCCGGACGGGATGTGGCTGCGGCTGTATGAGGATATGGCGGCGGACCCCATCGTCACCCTGGGCACCGACGCCCACGCCGCCAAATTTGTGGGCTGCGCCGTCCGGGAGCGGCAGGCGCTTTTGCGGGACTGCGGCTTTGAGAGCTTTTGCACCTTTGAGGGGCGGAAGCCCATCCGACACGCATTGTAACGGAAAAGAACAAATTTACGATCGAAAATAATATTGATTTTTTGGAAAATCTGGAGTACAATATAAGCCACAAAATTTGAATGCACGGGGGAATACTACCATGAAGATCGCGCTGGGCTGTGACCACGGCGGCTATGATTTGAAGCAGCATGTCATCAAGGTCCTGGAGGGGCTGGGCCATGAGATCGAGGACTTTGGCTGCCACTCCAAGGAAAGCTGCGACTACCCCGACTTCGGAGCCGCCGCCGCCCGGGCCGTGGCGGAGGGGAGCTGTGACCGGGGCATTGTGATCTGCACCACCGGTATCGGCATCTCCATCACCGCCAACAAAGTGAAGGGCGTCCGCTGCGCCCACTGCGCCGACTGCCTCCAGGCGGAGATGACCCGCCGGCACAACGACGCCAATATGATGGCCATCGGCGCGGGCTTCACCGGGCCCAACATGGCCGAGCGGATGGTGGAGGTCTTCCTTTCCACCGAGTTCGAGGGGGGCCGCCATGCCCGCCGGGTGGAGAAGATGATGGCCCTGGAGGGCTGAGCTTCCCCCAATAAAAAACGACGGGAGCGCCGCTCCTGAAAAGAGGTGACGCGCATGGTGGGAACCAAGGGCTACAGCAGCTACCGGGGGCGGGGGCCCAAGTGGAAAATTTTGCTGGCAATTCTGCTGGTGCTGGTGATCGCGGTGGCCGCCAGCGTCATCTATTTGCAGCAGTTCCTGGTCTATGGCGCCGACGGCAGCCGCCAAATCCGCCTGCCCTGGCAGACGGAGGAGAAGGCCCCCCCGCCGGACGGGGAGGGCGAGGCCCCGGAGAACCAACCCGACGTGGACGTGGTGGTCCAGGAGCCGGAGGACCAGAGTCCCAAGGAGACGGCGGCCTTTTCCCTTCCGGCCCAGGCGCTGACACAGGCCCTGTGGCAGGAGACGGAGAAGCCTGCGGGGGCCAACGCCGTGGCCGTCCGCCTGAAGACCTCCAACGGCACGGTTTACTTCAACGCGGCCAACGCCGTTTCCGGCGCGGTGGAAACGGAGCTGGACACCGCCGCCGCCCTGGCCGCGGTTACGGCCCAGGAGGGGCTGCACACCATCGCCAGCGTGGCCTGTCTCCAGGACTTCAAGGCGGCCAACGCCGACGTGGAGGGGCGGGGCTTGAAAAACACCGGCGGCTATATCTTCTACGACGGGAACAACAGCCTCTGGCTGGACCCCGCCAAGCCCGGGACCCGGGAGTACGTCTGCGCCCTGGCGAAGGAGATCGCGGAGCTGGGCTTTGATGAGCTGCTGCTGACGGATTTCAGCTATCCCACCGTGGGGAAAATCAATAAGATTCATTACAACACCGACGTGCCCCTGGCCAATAACCTGGACCTGCTCCTCAGCGATCTGAACACGGCCCTGGAGTCCTATGACATTCTCCTGTCCGTGGAGGTGCCGGAGGCCGTCATTGCCGAGGGTCCCGACACAGTGGCCGGGCTGGACCTGAACCGCCTGGTGAGCCGGGTGGACCGCGTCTACGCCGTCACCACGCCGGAGAAGGCGGAGACCCTTTCCAATCTGGTCGCCCAGGCGGCGGGGGCGGAGGGCAAGACGGAATTCGTCCCGGAGCTGACGGCGGACAGTCCCGCGCTGACGGGCAGCCGCCTGATCCTGGCGGAGTAACGAAGCACCCTGTAAAAAGAGAACGGCTCCCGGAGGGAAACCCCTCCGGGAGTTTTTGGCTTAGAGAAAGAAACAGAGGAGGGTGGGCCATGAGGCGGCTGGCGGTGTTTGCCGGGAGCTTTTCCTTGGGCGTGTTTCTGGCCCAGTATGTTCTCCAGGGCGGCTGGATACTGGCGGGCGCCGGGTTGGCGCTGGCGCTGGGCTTCTTGTCGAAGCTCCTGCCCTGGGAATGGCGGCGGCGGGGCGTGATCCTCTGCGCCGCCCTGGCTCTGGGCCTGGGCTGGAGCTGGCTCTACGCCCGCCAGGTCCAAAGGCCCGCCCAGGAAATGGCGGGGCGGAGGTCGGACTTTACCGCCACCCTCTGCGGCTACGCCGAGGAAACGGATTTCGGCGCCCGGGCGGAGGTCCGCGTGGAGGGCGTCCCCGGCAAGGCGGTGCTCTACGCCGGGGAGGAGCTGCTGGATCTGGCGCCCGGCCAGACTGTAGCCGGACAAGCCAGGTTCAACGACGCCGCCCGCGTCCGGGATGAGGATATCACCGCCTTTACCTCCAAAGGCGTTTTTCTCCTGGCCTACGCCCGGGGGAATCTGGAGGCCGGGGAGGGGACCCGGAACAGTCCCCGCTGGCTTCCCGCCCGGATGGGCCGGGCCATGAGGGAACGCATCCAGGTCCTTTTCCCAGGGGATGCCGCCGGATTCCTGACGGCCGTTTTGACCGGCGACCGGGGCGGGATCTCGGAAAAGGCCGACACGGCCCTCGCCGAGGCGGGGCTGAACCACATTCTGGCGGTGTCCGGCATGCACTGCGGCTTTCTCATGGCCTTGGCGGGCTTTTTGCTGCAAAGCCGGAAGCTCCAGGCCCTGCTGGGTATCCCGCTGCTGGCGTTTTACGCCGCCCTCACCGGTGGAAGCCCCTCGGTGCTCCGGGCCTGCGTCATGCTGTCCCTGCCCCTGCTGGCCATCCTGGCCCGCCGGGAGAGCGACGGGCCCACGTCCCTGCTGGCGGCCCTGTTTTTGATCCTGCTGGCGAATCCCTTTGCCGCCGCCTCCGTCAGCTTGCAGCTGTCCTTCGCCGCCATGGCGGGCATCCTCTGGCTGACGCCGAGGCTCTGCAAGGGCCTGGTTGGGGAGAAGAAACGGGGGAAAACCTGGGGACGGATCTTCCACTTCCTGGCCCTCTCCTTTTCCGCCTCTATGGGAGCCATGGTGTTTACCGTGCCGCTGACGGCGTACTACTTTGGCGCTTTGGTGCTGATTGCCCCTTTGAGCAGCGCCCTCTGCCTCTGGGCGGCTGCCTGGGCCTTCAGCTTCGGGCTGTTGTCGGTGTTTGTCAGCTTTTTCTACCCGCCCCTGGGAGCGCTGCTGGCTCTCCCGGCCCGGCTGGCGGCGGAGTACATCCTCCTGACCGCCGGGCTGCTTTCGAGGATTCCCTGCCACGCCGTCTATACCGCAAACCCCTATTTGAAATACTGGATTGTGTACGCCTACTGCCTCTTCGCCGCCGCGTATCTGGCCCGGCGAACGGGGAGGAGGAAGTACGTCCTGGCCTCCGCTCTGGCGGCGCTGACCCTGGCTTTGACCCTCCGGCTGGGGGCGGCCCGGTATGGAAGCGACCTGGACGCCCTGGTTTTGGACGTGGGCCAGGGGCAGAGCGTGGTGCTGGCCTCCGAAGGGACCTTCGCCCTGGTGGACTGCGGCAGCGCCAACAGCTGGAAGGACCCCGGCGCGGCCGCCGCCCGGCAGCTGGCGGCCATGGGCTGCGAACGCCTGGATTACCTGCTCCTCACCCACTATGACAAGGATCATGTGTCCGGTGTGACGGGCCTTCTGGACCGGCTGGATGTGGACACGCTGCTGCTTCCCGAGGGGGAGGACGACGCGGGGCCCCAAGAGGCGGTCCTCTCCGCCGCCGGAGCGCACGGCGCCGCCGTCCGGTTTATTACGGCGGAGGAGCGCCTGGACTTCGGCCGGGGCACGCTGACGGTCTACCCGCCTGTGGGGGACGCCGGGGACAACGAGCGGGGCCTGTCCGTCCTGGCCTCCGCCGGGGAGAATGACCTTCTCATCACCGGCGACATGGACGCCGCCACGGAGAAAAAGCTGCTGGAGACGTTCGATTTGCCGGACATTGAGGCCCTGGTGGCGGGGCACCACGGCTCTAAATACGCCACGTCCCAGGCGCTGCTGGACGCCGTAAGGCCGGAGACGGCCTGTATCAGCGTGGGGTCCAACTCCTACGGACACCCCACGGAGGAGACCCTGCTCCGTCTGGCCCGGCAGGGCTGCGGCATCTACCGGACGGACCTGCACGGGACCATCCATCTCTCTTGGAACCAGGAGGAAAGCCATGGCTGAAAAAAAGAAGGCCCCCCGGAAGGGAGCGGCCCTGCAAAAATTCAAGGAGGACCTCTCCGCCGGGACCATCGGCGCCGCCTACGTTTTCTATGGCGAGGAGAGCTACCTCCGGGAGTACTACCTGGGGGAGCTGCGGAAGAAGCTGGTGCCGCCGGGCTTTGAGACCTTCAACTACCACGCCCTGGAGGGGAAGGACCTGACGGCCCAGGTTCTGACGGAGACGGCGGAGGCCATGCCCATGATGGCGGAGCGGACCTTGACGGTGGTGACGGACTGGGACCTCTTCAAGCTGGGGGAGGACCAGCGGGAAAAGCTCATCGCCCTGCTGGAGGATCTGCCGCCTTACGGCTGCATCGTCTTTGTTTACGACACCCTGGAGTACAAGCCCAACCGGACCATGAAAAAGCTCTGCAAGGCCTTGGAGTCCTATGTGGAGGCGGTGGAGTTCCCGGCCGCCTCCAGCGCGGACCTGATCCCCTGGATTTCCCGGCGCTTCAAGGCCCTGGGAAAGGAGATCGACCGGGCTGCGGCGGAGTACCTGATCTTCACCTGCGGCGCCCTGATGACGGGCCTGGTGCCGGAGATTGAGAAGATTGCCGCCTATGCCAAGGGCAAAACCGTCACCCAGGCGGACATCGACGCCGTGGCGGACCCGGTGCTGTCGGCGGAGGTCTTTAAGCTGTCCGACGCGGTGCTCCAGGGGCGCTATGACCAGGCGGCCTCCATCCTGGGGGACCTGTTGAAAATGCAGACGGAGCCCATCATGATCCTGGCGGCCCTTGGGAGCCAGCTCCGGCGCATCTGGACCGCCCGGCTGGCCCTGGACAGCGGCAGGGACCGCTATTGGCTGATGGAGCTGTGGGGCATGAAGTCCGACTACCCCGCCAAGCTCCTCTTGAACGCCGCCCGGAGGACCACGGCGCAGTGGTGCGCCCAGGCGGTGCGGAGGTGCCAGGAGCTGGACCGCCGGATGAAGAGCGAGCGGGGCGTGGACAGCGCCGGAGAATTGAAGCTGCTGCTGGTTTGGCTGGCGGCGGAGAGGAGCTGAGGAAATGGAGCGCGTCCGGGAAGTCATTGTGGTGGAGGGCCGCTACGACAAGAATACCGTCTCCCAGGTGGTGGACGCCACGGTGGTCACCTTGGGCGGGTTCGCCGTGTTCAACGACAAGGAGAAGCTGGCCTTTCTCCGCCGACTGGCGGAGAAGCGGGGCCTCATCATCCTGACGGACAGCGACGGGGCGGGCTTCCTCCTGCGGAATTATCTGAAGGGGGCCCTGCCCAGGGACCGGGTGAAGCAGGCCTACATCCCCGACGTGAAGGGCAAGGAGCGCCGGAAGCGCCGGGGCGGCAAGGAGGGGAAATTAGGCGTGGAGGGCATGTCCCCCACGGTGCTGCTGGAGGCGCTGCGCCGCTGCGGGGCCACGTTTGAGGACAGGCCGCCCCCGGAGCGGCGGGAGGCCGTCACCAAGGCGGACTTGGTCGCCCTGGGCCTCAGCGGGGGAGAGGGCAGCGCGGAAAAGCGCCGCCTGCTTTTGAAGCGTTTGGATCTGCCGGAGCACCTCACGGCCAACGGCATGCTGGAAGCTTTGAATCTCCTGTTCGGCCGGGAGGAGCTGGAGACGCTTCTTGCGGAAGAGCGGGGCTTCGACAAAGTTTGACAGGCTTTACGGGATGCCTGTGTTATGCTGGAAGCAGAAAACGCCCGCGGCGCTTGGAAGAGGCGCGGGCCGGAGGAGGGAGCGGATTGCGCAAGATGCTGGTAGGAGAGGTCCCATGCCTGTCGTCACAGGCGCGTTATTATCTGCTGGAGGAGG
>Ga0224746_10038_pt1 | contig 18837 bp, 22 predicted proteins | sample LIM_F_Water_Bulk_FD_183000 | JGI IMG/M metagenome (GOLD analysis project Ga0224746, IMG submission 183000) | Enriched cells from gastrointestinal tract of the lab mouse from Pacific Northwest National Laboratory (PNNL), Richland, Washington... | ecosystem: Host-associated > Mammals > Digestive... | reverse complement strand
CGAGAACATTCTGATAAATTGCTGCCAAAACTTCATGCGGAAATGAACTGTCTTAATTCAATTAGAACCTTAAATATAAATTTTTCAAGAGTAAAATTATATATATACCGAATCAGGAATGATCAGCCATTTGGGTTGTCCCGCCCATGTCCTTCTTGCATGGCAGCCATTAAGGATCTTGGAATAAGAGATATTTATTACACAAGCAATGATGGATATGTTTACGAAAGAATTGAGAAATGAGGTATGAGGAGGTGTTACATAATAATTTGTGAATATTGTCAAAGAATAACTGGACACGATAATCGTTGCCCAAATTACACTCCACCAAAGACGACTTGTTACTGTTCTTTTTGCGATGATGGGATATACAATGGAGAAGAATATATTAAAAATTTAGATGGTGAATATTGCCATTATGATTGTGTTCCTGGCATGAAAGATTTATTAGAATGGCTTGGATTCAATATTAAAACGATGGAAACAATTAATTAGAAATTTTATTGGAGGGAAAAATAATGGATAAGCAATCTATGATAGATATTATTAAAGAATATGGTGGAGATTGTGATATTTGTGATTGTGAAAATTGTGATAACGACCAGATAGAAGAATGTTATTATAAGGTGAATACATATTGCAATGACACATTTGCTGAATCTATAGATTATGGCGGATATGATTCTGCCGAAGAATTTTGGGACAACTTATAAAAAATATATTATGAAACTTTATTGGAATTATATCAAGAATGCCTGAAACTTTAGTTGTGGTTGATTCAAGAATAGGAGTAAAATAAGATTAGGTGGTGCGTATAAATAAGCGAATATGGAATAAAAATTAAAAACATTGAGGCAAGCACTTTATTTGAATATAACAATGGTGTTCGTGACCATTATGAATATCAGGATGCGATGTTTACCAACAGTCTTTTTTCCGATTATTTAAAGGAAAATGGCTTGAGAATATGGAAGGAAGAATCAACCAGGGATATTGTTTGTTTAGAGTTTAATTTCGGATCTCGTTCTTATGATGAAGAGATTAAACATTTGACTAAAATCGCAAAATCTGCACGTATTGAGTATAAACTTGCAAAATCAAATGGTCATAAAACTCAAATCAGAAAAAAAGAAAACAAAAGAAAACGGATTTCAAGATTATTTCAAGAAGTGCAGAAGAACAAAGACAAGTATGAGAAGCATTCAAAAGAAGAAATCCGGCAGATATTTTACAATGACGGTATAAATATTGAGTATATTACAAGAAAACGCAATGGTGAAATTACAAAGAGAGAAATCATTCATTACAAAATGCTTTATAGAAGTACTGGAAAAGCAAAAAAAGGATCATGTATGTTTATATGCGACAGGCTCTATAAAAGGGCTATAGATTTTTTGTATATGGGTATTAAATTAAAAAAGAAGAATGCTCCTATAGTAGAAATCAGCGCATATGCTCCTCTCATCTCAAGCTCAATTGTTGGGAAAATAAAAATAAATCCCAAAAACATATTAATCTTAAAAGATGTTGATCGTACATTTAAAACAAATGTGGTTAGTGTTGAAACTGACGAGGATAAACATTGTATAGCTAAGCATTTAAATGATTATATGTTGAAAAACACTTTATTTGATGGACAAGCACTTATAGAAAGTAGTATATTTCCTAAATGGGGAAACGGATATGTGCTTCTTAGGCATCATTTCTGTAAAATGGCAGCATTTAATACTAATATACAATCTTTTTTCAGGGACTATTTTGGAGACAAATATTATTCTGCCACTGTTAAAGATATGTTTGGGAATGAGCATTATGTAAAAGATATTGAACTTATAACGACAAATAATGCTATGAAATGGCTGAAATTTGGAAAAACATACGATTACTGGTGTGATAAAGTTTACGAAAACAATTGTATGTTTGGAGTCGTTAAGACGGCACATGAGAGCAAATTGGGAAATGTGCAGAGAATGAGTTACCAGATGGTAAATTCCCTAGATTGCTCCATCATGGAACAGGTAACGAAAGAAAGCGTGGATTATGTAAATAGGCTTAAACAGGACAATGAAGAATTTTTAAAATACCTGGATAAAAACCAGAATTTCTCCAATGATTATGAAGTTCTGACCGCCCTGTGTAACCAGAATCCGGATTTTACGAGGAGCGAGTATTTCAGGGACAGGAAGCGTAAAATCATCGAGAATTATGTTCTGAACATGAAATCCGGTAAACTGTTACAAAACGCCGAAAACCTGGTGATCGTGGGATCACCTTACGCCATGCTTCTCTATGCAACTTCAGGAGAAGAATCTGATGTAGACAATGACGATACGTTTTATGCAGAAAAAGGAACCATACAATGTTACACAGAACGATTTAACAGTGGCGAACATCTTGCGTTTTTCAGGAGTCCGTTTAACAGTAAAAATAATCTTACGTATCTTCATAATGTATATCACAAAAAACTGGATAAATATTTTAATCTAGGAAGACAGATTATAGCTGTAAATATGATTGGTACAGATTTTCAGGACAGGAATAATGGCTCAGATCAGGATTCGGATAGTGGCTATACTACTAACCAGAAAAACATTGTAGAACATGCAAGAAAGTGTTATAGAGATTATCCAACTATTGTAAATAACATACCAAAAGATCAGAATGTTTACAAAAAAACAATGGATGATTATGCAAGGATAGATAACGGTCTTGCAAATTCACAATTAGATATAGGCGAATCGAGTAATCTTGCACAGATTGCACAGACTTATGCGTGTAACTTCTCTGACCAAAAGTACATAGATTATGTTTGCATATTGTCTGTTCTTGCACAGGCGGCAATAGATAGTGCAAAAAGAAGGTTTGACATAGATATTTCGTCTGAGATAAAAAGAATAAAAAATGATATGGATATCAAGAAATATAAATATCCGTCTTTTTGGAGGATAATCAAGAGAGGGTTTAATAGAGATAATATCAATGAAGAACTAATATGTCCCATGAATTATTTGTACAATATGGATTTGACTGAATTTCATAGTCAAGATACCACTCTTCCAATGAAATATTTTTTTCAGAAATACGAAATGGATAATAATATTAGAACTTGTAGAAAAGTTGAAGATTTAATAGAAAAATATTCTATCAAGCTATATGAATGTAATAGCAATACATATGGTGATGAAACTTACCTTTTGTTGAGAAAAGATTTTGATGATTTAATATCGGAGATGCAAAAGATAAAAATATCAAAAAACTATCTTGGTTTATTTTCATGGCTAATAGATAGAGGATTTATCATAACACATAATATTAAATCAACTCAGTTTCAATTAAAATCGACAATTAACAAAAATAGGGCGATACTTTTAAAGGTTCTTTACACAATAAATCCATCAAACCTGCTTAAGTGTTTTTCAAAAAACTATTAAAAATGGGCATTTTTTGTACCTAGCGAATTGATTTTAAACTCTGGAAAGCACTGATTTTACGTTGTTTTTAGAATTTTCGAAATATCCCTATATGAGGGGAAGTGGGGTAATGATGCTTTTGTTTATGTCAAAAGAGTAAATTTACGTGCAATGTTTGCAATACCAACACGATTATCCTCGCCGCTAATGTTTGCAAAAGCGGAATATAAATATGCAACCTAGGTATTCATTACATTTTCTAAAACAAGTGGTATGTTGCTTTTCTTGTAATTTGCCACTTGTTTTCTATTTGTAAAATATGTAGCGATGTGGAGAAGTCCGGACATCTCACTTGACACATTATCAAGAAATCGTGCGTTCAAATCGCACCATCGCAACTATTTTGTCTGTTTAGTATAAAACAGTCCTCCGTTGCAATGCTCATCGTTAATAGCCCGCAAATTTGCAAATAATGAAAGTAGGAATGTCTATGAATCGAATTGAATATAAAGGATTTTTCATAGATATAACTGAAACAAGTTATAGAATATCAAAACAATCTGATACTTCTGTACATACACATCTTCGTAATAAAAATCCATGTTTTACGCTAATTGATAATGTGATTGATAAACGTATTCCATTTAGATGTGGATTCTATTATTTGCAGTCACATATTCGTTTAGCAGATGACCTAGATTATAAAAGAAAATTGCAGGATTATTATGATGTAAAAGTAAACAAGGAAAAGAAACAGAATTATTATAATCCTCATATAAAAAGATTTTAAGGAATTTACAAAAATGAATTGAAAGGAAGATTTTAAATGGCAAAAAGCAAGCTCTCTTTTAAAAGAAATATCACTGATAAGTTATCAGTAAAAGGTGTTCTATCGGAAGACGGAACTTATATTACATATACTGATGAAAATGATGCAGAACAAGATGTAAAAGTATCTGATCTACTTAAAGTATTCATTAATCAGCCCATTGAATTTGGTGTAAGCCTTAAATCAGATGAAGATTTAGATTTAATTACATCTGAAGATACTGATGAGTAAAGGTGGTGGATACCATTACTACTTATAAAAGGTTTGAAAATGAAACAGATGAAGAATTAATCTACAGGATATGCCAAGCAAAAGAACAAATAGGCACTTGGCAGGATGTGGCAAATATAATTAATGAATTGACCAATTTTGATTTTGGAGAAAGCACATATCGTAAAAAATTTCAATCATTTCAAAAAATGTTAGTCGCCAATCAATCTAAATTTGCTGACTCCGATGCACAGCTAAAAGAAATTGAAATTCAGAAGCGTGAACTTGAAAAAGAAAAGGTCAAATTGCGGACAGAAAAATTAGAATATTCACGATGGCTTCGTGAAGATGCAAGAGATGAACTAATAACAGAAAAAATAGTTGAAGCAATAGAAAAACTTCAACCCTTAAAATTACCAGAATATATAAGACCAATTCATTCTAATAATTCTTATCTCTTATGCTTTGCAGATTGCCATTATTCTATTGAATTTTCAATAAAGGATTTATTCGGTAACATTATCAATGAATACAGCCCTAAAATATTTGAAAAACGTATGTGGGACTTATTTAACCAAATAATAGAATTAGTGCAAGAAAAGCATATAAATGAATTAAACATATGGGAACTTGGAGATGGGATTCAAGGTCTACTGAGGTTAAATTCCCAACTTATGCAACTACGATATGGTGTTATAGATTCTGCCGTGAATTATGGACATTTTCTTGTTAATTGGTTAAATGAATTAAGTAAACATGTAAGAATAAAATTTCAGATGGTAATGGATAGTAATCACAACCAACTTAGGCTTGTAAATGCTCCAAAGAATGCATTTGTAGACGAAAATATGAGCAAAGTGATTATGCTCGCAATTAAATTAGAATTATCTAACAATCCAAATATTACGATTATTGAAAATCCTACCGGACTAAATTTCGGACAATTTTCTACATATCAGGTACTTGGAATACATGGTGAAGTTAAGAATCTATCAAAAGCATTAGACAATTATTCTAGGGCATATCAGACTCCAATTTCTTATATTATTGGTGCCCATGTTCATCATGTTTTATCTAATGAAGTTGGAATCAATCAAGAAGCAATTTCTATCAGATCAATGATTGGTGTTGATCCATATGGTATGTCACTGCCAGCCACTTCAAATGCTGGAGCTTCATTGTTTGAATTTGACCAATTTAAAGGATTAATATGTGAGCATAGATTAAAAGTCGATTGACACCCCACAAAATACTAATTTCAATGGTTGAGAGTGGTTCAAACATAGAACCCAGAAATTAAATAGTGGTACAGAGTGACGAAATCTGCACCACACACAATTTGTTTTTCCAAGACCATTATGGCACTAAGCATCATAGTGTTGGTATGTAGCTTAGAGATGAGGAGTCACCTCACCAATCTTAATATGGTATAGCACTTTAGCAGTTGTGCCTCTGCTTATTACATGTCCATAGCTGCTAGATTAATTGGAACTGGACGAATTCAAAACTGCTTTCAAGGGCAATTCCTCCTTCACCTAAATTTGGACAAAATAATTATAACAATTTATATACCATATTTCAAACAAAATCGTCACGAATGAACAATTATTATATTTGACTGACAAAGTCATAAACACATATGCCGGAGAGTGGACTACCGCTCTCCTATTTTAATTAGAATATTGATAACAAAGGAGACTATTATAATGAAAAAGAATGACATGATTAAAGCCGTTGTTTCTGAGGCAGAAGTTACGAATAAGGTTGCAGAAGCAGTTATGGAAGCCTATGGAAAGTTTGTACTTGGAGCATTGAACGAGAATCGTGATGAAAAGGTTCCTCTTCCTGGAATTGGTACGTTTTCTGTAAAGCATGTTGCTGAAAGAAGTGGTGTTGCTGCTCTCGCAGGTGGTAAAGAATGGACGAAGCCCGCACATGATGAATTGAAATTTACAATTTCTAAATCTGTAAAGACACTGTAATTCAGATTGGTGGTGAACAGCATTGTATGACACAATTGTAAAATCTGTAGATCTCACAGATGATGAATTAACTATTCTTAAAGAACTACTCTTCCATCGCTTAGACCAGTGTGTTTCTATTGGTGAGGAGATTACGGTTAAAGAATTGTTGGGGAAGTTAGAAAATTGAATGGATAATACCTGAAGACTTGCGTTCAAAAATTGAGCGTAAGTCTTTTCTGTTTGTAGAAATATATAGTGTAAACAATTTATGGTCTGTCAGTTAGACAGATAAAGAGAATTACAAGGATATTCCTTATCTCTACCTTCAATTTAAATATAAAAATTGGAGGAAACACATGAACGAAATTATTAAGGTAAATTTTGAAAACGAAACTGTATCTGCAAGAGATTTATATGAATCAGTTAACAATGGAAAGGAACGCTTTAGTAAATGGTTTGATCGACAATTACAATATGGATTTATAGAGGGCGAAGATTATTCCAACCCGTTCCAAAAAGTACGGGTTCAAAAAGAGGGAAAACGTACTGTTGAAAGAGAAGTTGAAGATTATGACTTGTCTATTGATATGGCAAAACAAATTTGTATGGTACAAAAAACTGATAAAGCTAAACAAGTTCGCCAATATCTGATTAAATTGGAGAAAGCATGGAATTCTCCAGAAGCGGTTATGGCAAGAGCTTTACAAATGGCAAACAGTACTATAGAAAATTTAACACTAAAAATAGAAGAACAGCGTCCCCTTGTGGATTTCGCAAATAAAGTTTCTGACAGCAGCAATCTTATTGATATGGGTAAAATGGCAAAATTGCTAAAAGATGAACACATTAATATAGGTCGCAACAGATTGTTTGAGTGGTTGAGAAGAAAAGAAATTTTAATGAAAAATAATATGCCTTATCAAAGATATATTGATGGTGGATATTTTCAGGTAAAAGAATCTGTATACGAAACGCCATATGGGTCTAAGACACAACAAACAACGTACGTTACAGGACGAGGACAAATATACATAACTGAAAAGTTAAGAAAAGAATATAAATAACCTTTATATAGAGATATATACACGGTGCAAATTAACACTGGAGAATGTGTTTACGGGGAGGACGGAAATGAATTATACGGTGTATAAACATACGAATTTATTTAATGGCAAAATATATATAGGAATAACTTCTAAAAAAGTAAATCAAAGGTGGAAAAATGGGGCTGGATATAAAACTCAGCCTTATTTTTATAATGCTATTTTAAAATATACTTGGGATGGCTTTTCTCATGAAATATTATATACAAATTTATCGGAAGAAGAAGCTAAACAAAAAGAAATAGATTTGATTTCAAAATATAAATCTAATAATAAAAAATATGGATATAATATTACGGGTGGTGGAGATGGATTAAATGGTTATAAATTTAGCAAGGAACATTCCAAAAATATGAGCAATGCAATGAAAGGCAAAAACGCCAAACAAATATATCAGTATAGTTTAGATGGTCATTTTATAAAAATATGGGATAGTATTGTTGAGGCAAGTGAATCCCTAGGAATTAATTTTCGTTCAATAGCTGATTGTTGCAGAGGTGAACATTATAGTGCTGGTAATTATATGTGGAAATTTGCTAATGAAGATATTGGTAATAACATAACTCCATATTCAGAATTAGTACACGATAAATATATAATTCAAATGGACATGAATGGAAAATATATTAAAAAGTGGAATTCTGCAAATGATATTCAAAAGCAACTTCATATTAGAAGAAATAATATTAGTAGTGTTTGCACTGGAAAAAGAAAAAGTGCTGGAGGCTATATGTGGAAATATGCTTAATATCAAAGAAGTGATTTAGAATATAAGTATCACTTCTTTTTTTATTTGGAAGGAAGTGATAAATAGATGGCAGAACGCAGTAAACGAATTTGTCTTTATGACAAAGAAAAGATTGAACATACGAATCCTGAAACTTTAAAACTATTTCAGAAATATCAGATAGACATGTCTATTCGTGATCTATCACCAAATAGTATAAAACAATATACATCAGATTTATATCAATGGTTTGTATATATGTATGATAACCAATTCAATTTATCTGTATTAGAGGCAACTGATGACGATTTGAATGAGTATTTCTATTTTAGGAAGCAAGAAGGTAATAACGCTGCCAGACAAAGACGTGTTATGTCTTCTATATCTGCTTTCTATAAATTTTTGAGGAAGAAGAAATTGATAAAAGAATCCCCTACTGAATTTTTGGAAAGACCAAAACAGGGACAGCCTGTTATAAAACAAACATTTTTGAATGTGGATCAGGTAAATAAATTACGAGAAAAATTAATAGAATATGGTGATACTCAACTTCAAACATATATTTTCTTTGGATTATCTACTATGGCAAGAGTTAATGCTATGGCTCATCTGAGATGGGAACAGGTTGATTTAGACGAAAGAACTTGTATAGATGTGCTTGAAAAAGAAGGCAAAATCGTAGATTTATATTTTTCTAAAGAAGTCGAAGAACTTTTGAGAAAAATGAAATCAGAACGTGAAGAAAAGCAAATTAATGACTACGGATGGGTATGGTATACACCATATATTACAGAAGAAGAATGTATTAACAATGGTACTCTTAATGATTGGTGTAAAAAAGCTGGTGAAATGATTGGTGTCCCAACACTTCATAACCATGATCTGAGGCATAGTGGTTCTAATATATTGAAAGAGTTAGGAATGGATATTCAAGATATTGCTGAACTTTTGCATCATGAATCCACTGAAACAACTGTTAAGCATTATTTAACTGTTAATAAGAAAAAGGTTAAGGATAATAAGGATAAATTTACGTTTTAACCCAATAAATCTCCAATTTCAAAGGTGGTACAAGAAATTACTTTCTTATTTTATAATATAGTAATCTTAAAAAACACCACAATAATTCGCATATAATCCATACCGAAGAAACGGTAAATATTTCTACACAAGCAGTAAATATTATTATAGAAATGTTCATTGTTATACCACACAAAACAAGCATAGCATATAACAAAAATAAACCTATAGTTATTCTAAACAAAGATTTTTCTCCTGGTGTAACATATTTGTATAATTGCAAAAAATTAGGCTCTAAATATCCTAATCTTCTACGCAAATAAGAGTTTCTATTATAAATATTGTCTTTAAAACTCTGGTAAATTGATTTTTTCTTAGCGACTTTATTGCAAATGCATAACTCATCAAATAATTTCTTTGTAGATATATCAACATATTTATCATATTTAATAATATATGTACTACTTTTATTTATAACAATATCTATGTCTTTACTCATATTTTTATCAGAAATAATTCTATAAAGCGGATAGTATACCCTATTATAAGCAAATTCCAGTTTATCTAATGGTCCATTTCTATTATATTTATATTTTGTAATAAAGAAAGTAATTAAACCAGTAATAATTACTGGTAATATTACTGTTAATATTTCAAATAATGTTTCCATCTTGAATTCTCCTTTTGCTCTATAATAACATAATGATTATATCATGAAAAGATTTTTATTAAAGATAGTAATAACCAAAGCTAAAACAGACTGACGATTGTTAAGGAAAGTGTTGAGATGTTCGCACTCATCTACATTAATGATGACTTTTATTTGATTAGAATTTTAATCTGACATTCTGGAAAGACAGAATATTCAGGAGGGTCTTCAGTGCCCTCCTATTTTCATGGGTGTGTGAGCGGAATAGGAATCGCAGCAGACTGTAAATCTGTGGCTTCGGCACTTCTGGTTCGAGTCCAGGGACACCCACTATATAATAAATCGAAAATGCAAAAAGAAAGTTGGTGAACAAATGCCACAACTCAATTTAGATGATTTTCATCTTCAACTTGGTCAAGTTCGTACAGTGTCCAAAGATGCTGGACAAACAATTGAATCTGTAGAGTTACTTCTTGGGGAGCAGACTAAAGCAGAAATGAAAATAGATGAAAATCTAAATGTAATGAATTTAGTAGTCCGAGATACAGTTTTATCAGATATTCCTCAATTACAATGTTCAGTAAATAAAGAAACTTTAAAGGATTTTATTTCTGGACTCACTAAACTATATAATAATTTGAAAGGAGAACAAAAATGCAATTAACAACCAATATTTATATTGAAGAAGGTATTGTTTCTGCAAGTGTTAGATGCACTGATATTAGTGATGAAACTAAGGAAGCATTGCACGATTACACAAAAATATTAAGATATGGAGATATTGATTTTTCTGCGAAAATTAAGGTAACAAATAATATGCCAGAGATTGTCGATAATGACGACCCAGATGGTGAAGAGGTGAGAATTGGGCTTATTGATAAATCATTTGTAGTAGATGAAAATCTTAATCTTGAATTGAAACTGGATAGTAATAAGATGTCTGATAAAGAATTAACATCCTCTATAACAAATGTTGAAATTTTAAGCAAAGCAAAAGCGATTATTTGGATCGATAAAGTTAAGAGCGAAATCCAGAAACTTGTAGATGCTGCCAGAGAACAGAATAAGGCAAATATTGAAGGCACAGTTGACGAAGTTATTTAAGAAAGGACGGATAAAAAATGTTTAGAATATTAATCCAAGACGAAAAAGATCGGCAAAAATGGAATTATCTAAAAGTAAAAAAGGAAGATACGGAAACTAAAACTGAAGAAATTGAAGATCCTGATACACACGAAATAAAAACCGTAACAACCGAAGTTGGACTTGGTACATATTCAAGTGTAATTTATGAAGAGTCTGATCCTATTGAATATGAAAAGAAATGTATAGAACTTTTAAAAACATATAATCTTTCACAGTTAAATTTTGTTGATGTAAAAGAATATGGAGTTGATTTTCTTTGGGATTTGGATAATAGCCAAGTATAAAAAATAAAATAACGAGTATAAATCTCATATATGGGGGTAACAAATAGTGAAAGAAAATGTAACAATTGTGGACGGACAAATGTATAGGCCTGATGATGAAATATGGGATCTGGGAAGTTTTGTAGCGATAAGTGCAAATTGTAGAAAAAGAAACTATGAAGGGTTGTCAAAAGACGTTGAAAAACTTCCACATTATGTCGATACTGGAAGTTCTGCTTTTTGTTTAGACACTGGAGATTTTTATAAATATCTTAGGTCGACTGACACATGGTATAAAATTGGGTATAATCAATCATCAGGTGGTGGAACTGGGGTATCTGATTATAAGGATTTGTCAGGAAAACCACAAATTAACGGCGTAACACTTCAGGGCAATCTAACCACAAAAGATTTAGGAATCAAAGAATTTTCTGGTGAATATAAAGATCTGGAAGGAAAACCAGAAACACTCCCAAATCCACATTCATTAAAATTCAGTGGACTTATTCCTGAAGTTACCTATGATGGCAGTAAAGATGTTACTATTACACTTCCAAGTTTTGAATTGCTAAATGAATCGGCTGGCACACCAGTAGGTGAAATTATCAGTTATATGGGTAATACAGCACCTGCAAATTACATCGCTTGTGATGGTACAGAGTATAATATTGCTGACTATGAAGAACTTGCAAACCATTTCATCAAAGAATTCGGACAGGTTAATTATTTCGGCGGAGATGGCGAAACTACTTTTGCAGTCCCAGATTTAAGAGGAGAATTTCTTAGAGGTACAGGAACAGCCACAAGAAATTACGGGAACGGAGCCGATGTAGGTATTCACCAAGATCCCACCTGGTTTCCAAAGATTTTAGCAGATGGTGATGGAATTGAACATATTTCTGCTACAACAAGTAATGACAGTAAAGGTGTGCCTAAAAACATAGATAAAAGTATAAAAAATTATACTACACAATATGTTTGTAATGCTAGGACAGGTTTATGGTCTGAAGGCTATAATAAAAGTTATCACCATTACACATCCCGACCAACAAACACTGCCGTTTTATATTGTATAAAATATAAATCCACCCATTATATAAAGGGAGAAACTAATCAATCAAATACTCTTTCTTTTAATGAAGAAGGTGATCTTGTAGTTACGATTGATGGAGTGAATAAGGTTTTTTCTCCAAAGATATAAACATATGTAGTTGAAGTGTCATAAGGACTAATCCATATTTACAATCTAATCTTTATGTGAATCTTAAAGCAAGAGGGATAAATTAAGTTATTTAATCTCCCTCTTGCTCTTATATTTACTACAATTTGTTTTCAAATACAAATTAATCAATTTTCTGTCTTTTCGCTTATACGCTTATTTTGCATTGATTGATTTGTATGTGAATACAAAACTTTTGTACATTAAAACATACGAAGGAAGGAAATATTTATGGCTTATTGGGTACAAGAAACGGGAAACTATCATAATTTTAGTAATTATAAAAGTTTTATTTGTGACTATATTTCAGATATTCAAAAACTGCCACGAGTCGGAGTTAGCGGCGAAAAGCAAGACAATGATACTGTATCTTCGGCACCATGTTCCTATGGTAGTGACTGTTTATGCTTAGAAAATTCAAGCGTATGGATTCTTGGAAAAGATACAAATGAATGGTCGGAGGTGTAATAAATGGGGCTAGATATAAAAACTCTTGCTATTGCAAAAAAATACACTAAGGAATCCCTACAAGGGTCTGGTGCAGTGCAGGGTAAACCTGGCAAAGATGGAATTGGTATCTCAGCGATTGATAAGATATCTGTAAATGGGCTTATAGATACATATCAAATCACTTTATCAAATGGAAATACATATGATTTTACTGTTACTAATGGCAAAGATGGTATGAACCCATCCATTAGTGTAGGAAACAATGATAATTGGATTATCAACGGCATAGATACTGGAATATCAGCGAAAGGCATAAAAGGAGATACTGGAACAGGATTTAAAATAGAAAAACAATATAATTCTATAGATGAGATGATGTGTGACACAAATCCTGTAGAAGCATCAGTAATGGTAGTAGTAATCAACAATGATACTGGGTTTTTATATTTACGATTGCCATCATATAATGATCCAAAGGGTGAAACTAATGGATATCTTCCCTTTGGCAGTCTTACAGATGTATCATTTGTTAAAGGTGAGAAAGGTGATAGTGGAATTACACCACATATCGATCCAGCCACAAACCATTGGTTTTTAGGAAAAACGGATACAGGAGTAAAGGCCACTGGCGAAAAAGGTAATAACGGCAAAGATGGATCAACTCCTAAAATTGACAGTAATACTAAACATTGGATGATAGGTGAAATAGACACAGGTATTATTGCTGAAGGTGCCCCTGGTGAGAAAGGGGACAATGGAGACACACCACATATTGGTGAAAATGGAAACTGGTACACTGGAAATACCGATACAGGGATAAAAGCTGTTATTGATCCCACGGACTATACAGATGAAAAATATGGCATACAGGATACCCCAGTAGGACATGTAATCTCACACATAGGTACTATATCACCAAAACATTATTTGATATGTGATGGATCAGAATACAATATAAATGATTATCCTTATCTAGTTGAACATTTTATACTAAATTTTGGTAAAAGTAATTATTTTGGCGGTGACGGAACAACTACTTTTGCAGTACCTGATTTACGGGGTGAATTTTTACGTGGTACTGGTACGGCAGATAGAAACTCTGGTTCAGGAGCTAATGTAGGCGTACATCAAGAACCAACTTGGATGCCAAACGTAATAGCGGATGGTGATGCGATTGAGCATGTTTCAGCTACTACGAGCAATGACGGTAAGGGCGAACCTAAAAACATAGATAAAAGTATAAAGAATTATGCCACCCAATATGTTATTAGTTCTAAAAAAGGTTTATGGACACAGGGTTATAATAAACGTAATCATCATTATACATCCAGACCAACTAATACTTCTGTTTTATACTGCATAAAATATGAACCAACTTACTTCATAACAGTAAATAATAATACTGATTTTATCGATTTCTCCGATGAAATAGTACCAGCTTCAGGAATTACTATAAAAGGGAAATCAGCCTGTGTCCAAAATAATATTGTATCAATATTTATAAATATTAGATTCCCGGTAGCGGGAGCATCGTTTTTTGCTACAATACCTAAAAAATATGCTCCTAAAAATACTACGTTAGGTATATCATACGCAGAGGAAGAGGTATCTGATGCTGGCAAGGTAACTTTTGCAGCAGCATATAGTTCTGGTTCAATTTATAGTTTTTGTTCCAGCAAAATCAGTGGGAGTTATGCATACAACTTCATTTATCCATTGAATACTAATCAACAAGAATAATATTTAATACTCTTCTATCCCCTGTGGTAGGTTTTGGCTATTCAGCAATAAACTTAGAACTTTATTTCTTGGGTAGTTTATCTTCTGTTTTTATGGTACATCTCATTTATAGCCTCAGCAAAAATTGAGCGCGAGTGTTTATCAGGATTATCATTTAAATTCTTTTTATCAATATAGTAATCCTGCAACTCTCCCCAGTATCCATTTCGCTCTAACCAAGTAATTTTATTTTCTAAGTTTCTGAAACCTTTACCCTGGTATTCCCAAGTGTAATTGTTATTCTTTTTGTTAAATCTTATGTATTGCTGTCTTCCATCTCCACAGTTATATACAAGTGCAAAATCACAGCTATGTAAAATTCGGGACCTTAAGGTATTTACTTTTTTAATTGTTAAGACTCTGGTTGAATCTTCACAATAATTATAGCCATATCTTGGTGCTACTCGATCAATTGCATTTTTCATTATATGACGAATTTCTTTTGGAGTATAATCTTCGTCATCATCATTGATTTCCAAATCAAAATCGAAATCAAAACCTATGTTGGATTTTCTGTCATAAGTAATCATGTTTCGCTTGGAACTGCCAACAACTCTGAATTGAAAAGTAAAGTAATTTCTTACTATATCTTGTACTTCGTGGATGATTTCAATTAGTTCTTTTTTAACTAGTTTTGCTTCGGCTTTTGATACATAAATAAAATCGTGCATTCTGATTTCCTCCATTTCATCTTTTTCATCTTTGTTATCATTAAATCTAAATCGTTACAGAATAACACAAATTTTAGAGATTTGTCAAGATAAAATTTGAAAAGGACTCCGAAATGTACTTCGAAACGTCTTTGACAATGGGATAAGTGCAGGTTTACATCCGTTAGTCGCAAATGTAGTACTTTTATGCAGTGATGAATTAAGCATTCTATTGAAGAAAATGTTATTAAGGTTCAATTCTCAAATTAAAGATTGAAATTTCTGCTTCATAGCATTCTGAAGAGCCTGGATATAACACAAATGATATTTCATCCATAATTCTCCAATGATCAATAGATGATATATATTTTCCCAGAAATATACTGTACTCTTTCAGCACTCCTTTTTCAAGTTCTAATTCATTTTCACTTATGTCTATATTATCAGTTGTAATTTTAAAATACATATTTTTTATATTATTTGTTGAAATAATAGAAAATTTTATAGCAGAGTTATGAAGTACATATCTTCTCCAATCATAACATGGAAGTGAATCAATCTTTAAAGAAATATATCTATATTCTTTATAAGATATATCTAATGTCGATATATGTAATGTTAGCACCAATGAATTGCCTTTATCATTTTTTGTAAATTTGACAAGTTCTTCTGATATTCCATAGCATAATAACTTATATTGTTTTGAGGATAATACATTTATTGTTTCAATTTTACTATCAATTTTTTCTTTAACATTTTTTGTATTTGATGTTTCATTACTTTTATTAGTATGAATCCACCTTGTCTCTGATGGATAATTATTAACAACATTATTTATACTAGTTAAAATACCTTGTAATAAATCAATATGATTCTTCCATATATAAACCATTCTATTATTTAATATTTTTTCCCTGAAATTATTAAAGTAAATCATATTATTGGTTTTAGTTTCTCTTTTGTTAACAGGTAAATTTTTTGGTTCATCGTATACAAAAGCAATTATTCTTTTATTTACAGACAAAGCATAATTAAATTCTTTTTCTGTATAACTTATTTTCTCATCTTTTACTACAGTTCCATATTTACCACTTAGAATAATTAAATAATAATCAGACTCATCTATAATTGGCTTTATACTTTCAAATTGTTCTTCTCCTGTTGCTGTAAATAATTCCATACCAGCCGGAATGTGTCCCATTTTCATTATAGCATTTATTGCAATTTGTCTTTCCTTAATTAAATCTTTATATGTAGAACTTATAAAAAATTGGTATTTGTAATTCATCAATGTTTTTCTCCTTGCTCTTTTATAATTATTATACCATATTTTCAACTAAAATAGTAGATAGAAAAACGGTTTTATTGGTTTAAAAGAATGGTTTTATCTGGTGTTACACTGTTAAGAATATAATTTAAAGTTACCTTCACTTACTTATATGTTTTAAATATAGCATTCCTAATTCTGTTTCAAGTAGTCGTTGATAGCACGGAAACAAATCATCTATAAACAAACATCTTAACTGATTAATTCTTTCAGAATCACTATTTGGGGCAAATTGTTTCCCATAAGTCGAAATAACAAGAATCCCCTCTGTAAAACTTTTTGCATTATTACTAAACATCAATTTTATAGCAAAAATAGAACCTATATTATTATGTCTTTTATCTCTAACACTCATATAATAATGTTTATCTTTTTCTAATTCCGATTTATCGTTACAAAATACAACCGTATTTGCCCCGTTAATCAAAAAATAGTATACTGAATTCTTTATTTTTACAAATTCATTTAATGGCATTTTCATTGTTGGTTCTTTTCCTGTTATCCAACGCCATTTCAAGTCTCTCTTTCCAGTGTCAGTATATCTATATATAAAAGAAACGGACATATGTTCTTTATCAATATTTGTAATTTGTGATATAGCATCTTTAAATGATTTACATATTTCAGAAATATATTCATGAACATCATATGGAAAAACATTTTTTGAAATAGAGAGATTATTTGTATATGATAATTTTATTAGGCAATCTCTTTTCTTTTCATTTAATTCGTATATATTTGAATATGCATATCGCAAAACTTCATTTTCAAAGTTTGATTTCATACTTTCCATTTGTTCCTGCTCCAATAAAAAAATTAATTTTAAATCTATAAATGCACCCATAACCAAAAAAGGAATTTTTATGTATATTGAAAGTAAAGAATCTGGAATCTCAAAAATAAATGGTAACATAAATGGGACTACTGTCTGTATAATAAAAACAACACTTTTTTGTTTTGATAATAATTTAATAATTCTTTTATGTATCATCTTAATACCTTTCTTTTTAAATGAATAATCTCCCTGACATCAAAGTACTTTTCAATTTTTTAAAATTTTATGTAGTGATTTTAATTATACTACAAAACTCTAAAAAATGAAAGGATGGTGGCAACATGCCAAGAAAAAAACACAATCATCTGGCAATAAACCGTTGCCAGCCAATCAGCAAAAAGGGAAAAAAGTATGTACATGCTGTCATGAGGAGAAGAATCAAATAGTAAATGGAGAAGAAAATAATAACGACTATGAGAGGACCATTTTGTGTTCGTTACACAAATAGTTGTATCTGAGTAGAAGACGCAAGGAAGTCATGAGCCTTGTGAGCTGGTTACTAACCTCACCACTCTTCTGCTCTTTTAATGATTTTTTTGAGTTTAGGGAAAGTGGGTTAGAAATATGGGAAGAAGAAGCAAATGGAACGTAAACAACATTCAAGAATTTTTCTACTGGATCTGGTTGCAAATTAGTTACAAAGAATTTTAAATATTTAAAAGACCATCTTGAGTTTCAATGCAAATGCGGAAAACATTTTTATAGAAATTTTCATAATGTGGTTAGTCAAAACAGTTATTATTGCGATGATTATTCAAGAAAAATATTTATTAGCAATTGCAAATTGTCACATGACGATTATTTGAAAAGATTGAAAGATAAAGATATTAAGAGTATAATTCCTCTTGAAAAATATCAAACAGCAAAAACTAAAATTTTACATAAATGTACAGTTTGTAATTATGAGTTGAAAGTCACTCCATCAAATATATTATCTGGCTATGGATGCCCGTGCTGTAATGGTAGGCATTGTGTTCTAGGATATAACGATATTGCAACAACAAATCCTGAAATGTATCAATTATTAAAAACAAAGATGATACATATACTCATACAGAACAAAGTAATATTCCCTTAAAATTGTCCATATTGCGGATTTAAAAAGCACTACTTCTTCAGAAGTTAGTGCTTAATTTATTGGAAAAGGTGGTGGCGGTTATAGCTGTAAAAAAAGAAGTTAAAAAGAAAAAATGTCCTATTTGTGGTGATAATAAGTCTATCGCCACTGGTTTCTATAAATCATCCAGTCCTCTATT
>Ga0224746_10037_pt1 | contig 18947 bp, 16 predicted proteins | sample LIM_F_Water_Bulk_FD_183000 | JGI IMG/M metagenome (GOLD analysis project Ga0224746, IMG submission 183000) | Enriched cells from gastrointestinal tract of the lab mouse from Pacific Northwest National Laboratory (PNNL), Richland, Washington... | ecosystem: Host-associated > Mammals > Digestive... | reverse complement strand
AGACCCTGGCGATACCAAGCTGAAGCCCGTGGTGCTGGGTTCCTCCGACAGTCTGGAGGTGGGCGAGGAGGTCTCCACCATCGGCAACCCCCTGGGTGAGCTGACCTTCTCCCTGACTCACGGCATCGTCTCCTGTCTGGACCGGGAGATCAACCTGGACGGCACCCCCTTCAACATGATCCAGGTGGACACCGCCATTAACCCCGGCAACTCCGGCGGTCCTCTCTTCAACAGCTACGGCGAGGTGGTGGGCATCGTTACCGCCAAGACCTCCTCCACCGGCGACGGCACCGCCGCTGAGGGACTTGGCTTTGCCATTCCCATCAACGACGTTTTGCATATGATTAAGGACATTATGGAAAATGGCCGGGTCACCAGCCACGCCTACATGGGCGTCACCCCCATAGACGCTGTTCAGGTGCCCCAGTCCGGACTCCGCAGCGGCGCCTACATTGAGGTCGTGGAGGGAGGCCCCGCCGAGAAGGCGGGCCTCCAGACCGGGGATGTGATTACCATGGTGGACACGGAAACCATCACCTCCGCCAATGATCTGCGCTCCGCGGTGGGCAGCAAGTCCTATCAGTCCGGGGATAAGGCCACCATTACCTATGTCCGGAACGGCAAGGTCTATACCACCGACATCACCTTTGGCTCCACCACGGAAATGCCCGAGGAGGAGGCCGTGCCCCAGTCTGCTGTCCAGCCGGACAACGGCGGATATGACGGGTCTTACGGCGGATATGGCTACGGCAGCTGTAGTGGTATTCAGAATCGCTTCTGTTTTGATCGTTATAATCATTATACATAAGACTGCCTCCTTATGGTAAATCCATTTTTGCGTCCGCCGGAGGGGCGTCCGCTTTTGATGTTGGTAGGATACCTGACATTTATGACAAAAATATGAAGAAACTACGGAAAGATTATAAACAATTCAAAGACAATCTGTAAAGGGGCAAATGGAAAAAACCATATAAGAGCGGCGGGAGGCACGACTCCCGCCGCTCTTATATGGTTTGGAAGATTGGATGAAAAGAAGTTTTGGTCCTTGCAAGTCATATAGTATAGAAAAGGTGTTAAGAAAACCAGCGTTTGTTGTTACAAAAGTATGAACTCTGTTTTCCGCAAAATGATCCGGCAGCAGGAAAATAAATCTGATCCGTTCTTTACTTATTCATATTTGGACGATATACTATACTTAAAATACCGAATGGAGGCTGCTTCCCTATGCGGAATTTCTTTTATCGGGTTTCCGGGGCCATCGCCCGATTCATGTATGGCCGCAACGGCACCGACCAGCTGAACGCGGCTCTGCTGGCCGCCTATCTGCTGGTATGGCTGGTGCAGATCCTGCTGAACCGGAATTTCACAGTCCGGATGGCGCTGGAGGCGGTATCCCTGGTACTGGCGGCGCTGGTATTGTTCCGGACCTTCTCCCGGAATCTGCCCAGGCGCCAGGCGGAGAACGCAAAATTTCTGAGCTGGTGGTATCCCGTCAGGAACCGCTTTGCCGTTGTCTGGCAGCGGCATCGGGACAAGGAACACAAATATTTCGTCTGCAAAAACTGCGGGACAGTCTGCCGTGTCCCGGCAGGCAAGGGCAAGGTGGAAATCACCTGTCCCAAGTGCGGAGAAAAGATCATCGGGAAGAGCTGATTGATTTTCTGTGTGTCAAAAAAGCGGCATAGCCACTTTTTTGACTCGCAGAGAGGGGACGGAGCTGCGGCTCCGTCCCCTTTGCCTTTATTCACCCAGAAATACTGCGGGGTCCACCAGCTCCCCATCCTTGGAGACGCTGAAATGGAGGTGTGCCCCCCACCCCGCCTCGGTCAGGGAGGTGTTGCCCACCGCGCCCAGGACCGTACCGGCGGGAATTTCATCTCCCGCCAGCACGCTCACCTCCGGCTGGAGGCTGGCGTAGGTGGTGGTATAGCCGTTGCCGTGGTCCACGGTGACGGTGGTGCCCATGCGTCCGTCCTCCTCCACAGCGGCGACAACGCCGGCGGCAGCGGAGACCACCGCCGTACCCGCCTCGGCCTGGATATCGATGCCGTCATGGGTCCGCCAATCCCCCAGAGTGGCGTCATAGGTCAGCTGGTCTGCGGAAAAGGCGGCCACAGTCTCCCCGGCCAGGGGAGCCACCACAATCATCGGCTCTGCCGCCTCGATGGGCGCGGAGTCCATCACGGGGGCGTCGTCCTCGTTGAGGGGGATGCCCTCCGCATCAAAAACGGGGCGTTCCTCCGGCTCGTCCGGCTCCTCCTCCAGGATGGGGCGGACGGTGGGATTCTCCACGATGACAGGGGTCTCCTTGATAACCGGACGGGCGGGTTCCGGCTCGGGGACGGTCACGCTCTGAGCGGGTTCCGGCTCAGAAACGGCGCTGGGAACGGGGTCCTCCACGGGTTTGGGGTCATCCTTCAGCAGGGCGAAATAGCCAACCACTCCGGCTGCGACCACGCAGACGAGCAGGGCTATGTAAAAGCCCATGCCGCCGAAGATGGAGGCAGCCTGCCGCTTGCCTCTGTTGTCCATAATTGTCTTCCTTTCATCATCCCGCCGCCCTGACGGCGGCTTGTTCTGGAGGGGGAACCCCTCCAGCCACATTGTGCGCCAACCGAGGCTTTTTTATGCAGGGGAGCTATAATTTTCTTACGGACCGGCGGACGCGATATTTTTTCCCGCGCCCTATTGGTTTTAGCGGGAAAATATGTTATACTAAAGTGTCATACCTTGGAAAAAGGAAGGATGTCATGTCTAGACTGCACCATACCCGCCGCCGTACGCACCGCTTGGGGAAATTTTTGCTTTTCTGCGTTCTGTGCGCGGTTTTCTTCTGGTGGAGCAACCACTCCCTGCAAACGGAGCGGGCTGTATTCACCTCCCCCCGTCTTCCCGCCGGATTTGACGGATGCACCATCGTGCAGCTGTCGGACCTCCATGGCGCGGAGTTCGGGGAGGATAACGAAGAGCTGATCCGGCGGGTCCGTGAAGCGGAACCGGACTATATTTTTCTGACGGGGGACCTGTTAGACCGCTACCGCCAGACGCCCCGGAGCTACGCCGTTTCTCTTGGGAAGTCACTGGCAGGAATTGCCCCCACGTATTTTGTCACCGGCAACCACGAGTGGGCGTTTCCGGATATCCGGACCCTCAAGCGGGAGCTGCGGGATGCCGGCGTTACGGTGCTGTCCAATGAATATGTTCCGCTCTCCCGGGGCGGGGACCGCATCCTTTTGGCGGGAATTGACGACCCCAACGGCTTTGCGGACCAGAAGACTCCGGAGGAGCTGGCCGGCGAGCTGCGCGGCGCGGAGCCGGACGCCTTCTGGATGCTGCTGGCCCACCGGAACAACTATTTTGAAAAGGAGTACAGTCTTCTGGGAGCGGACCTGGTCATCTCCGGCCATGGGCACGGCGGCCTGATCCGTCTTCCGTTTACGGACGGGCTGGTCAGTGTGGAGAGGTCTTTGTTTCCGTCCTATACGGCGGGATTTTATGAGGCCAACGGGGGGAAGGTTTTTGTTTCCCGAGGGCTGGGGAACTCCGGCAGGACTTTTCGTTTGTTTAACCGGCCGGAGATGGTGGTGCTGACGCTTAGGTGTCAGTGAGCAGGGGGTTCTCTGCGGCCCTGCGGGCCGCCTCCGCTTGTTTCTGTTCGAAAGCCCGTGGGCTGTCCGCCCCCGGACCTGCTTTTCGCACCCACGAAAAGCAGGCAAAAGCGGGCTTAAACCCGTGGGGCGGCCTTTGGCCGCCTTAGGGTTGGGGCCGCCGCAGGCGGCCTGACACCTGCAAGAGGCACATATTCTAACGGAACATCCCGCAAATTCGCACCCCGGTGAGTTTGCTCCGCTACACGGTAGGGGTTCTCGATGACCACGCTGAAATAGAAACTGAAGCTGCACGAAGCGGACAGCAATACGGTAGACCAAACCGACTGTGCCTCGGGCGCAAAACAAAACACCCCCGTAATCAAAGGAGTCCAGAACCATATGGTTCTGGCGCGTTTTTGCCTATTTTTGGCGCGGACCAAAAGTAGGTCCGGGGTCCGGGGGCGGACAGCCCACGGGCCGATTGAAGAAAAATCTCCCCCTCGCCGCCGGAGGCGGCGAAGAAAGAAGTCCCAATGAAGAAATTTCCCGCCGGAAAATACGATATCGCCGTCATCGGCGCAGGCCACGCCGGCATCGAGGCCGCCCTGGCCGCGGCGCGGCTGGGGCAGAAAACCATCTGTTTTACCATCAACCTGGACGCCGTAGGCAACATGCCCTGCAACCCCGCCATCGGAGGCACAGGAAAAGGCCATCTGGTCCGGGAGCTGGACGCACTGGGAGGCGAAATGGCCCGGGCGGCGGACGCCGCCTGCATCCAGTACCGCCTGCTGAACCGGGGGAAGGGCCCCGCCGTCCACAGCCTCCGGGCCCAGGCGGACCGCCGGAAATATCAGGAAATCATGAAACACACCCTGGAGCGGCAGGAAAACCTGACCCTTCGCCAGGGCGAAGTTACAGAGATCCGCCTGACCGGGGGCCGGGTCAGCCATGTGGTCCTCCACACCGGCGCGGTATTCGAGGTAAAAGCGGCCGTCATCTGTTCCGGAACCTACCTGAACGGAAGAACCATCGTGGGCGAGTGCGTCCGGGACGGCGGACCGGACGGCATGTTTGCCGCCTCCGCGCTGACGGACTGTCTGATGGGCATGGGCCTCTCCCTCCGGCGGTTCAAGACCGGCACCCCGCCCCGTGTCAACGCCCGCAGCGTGGATTTCTCCAAAATGGAGCGGCAGGACGGGGACGCCGAGACCATGCCCTTCTCCTTTGAAACGGAGGCCCCGCCGGTGAACCGGGCCGTCTGCTGGCTCACCTACACCAACGAGGAGACCCACCGGATCATCCGGGAGAATCTGGACCGCTCCCCCATGCACAGCGGCGTCATCGAGGGCGTGGGGCCCCGGTACTGTCCCTCCATTGAGACGAAGGTCACCCGCTTCGCGGACAAGCCCCGGCATCAGCTGTTTGTGGAGCCCATGGGCCTGAATACGGAGGAGCTGTATATCCAGGGCTTTTCCTCCGCCATGCCGGAGGAGGTCCAGCTGGCCATGCTCCACACCATTCCCGGACTGGAGCAGGCGGAGATGATGCGCCCCGCCTACGCCATCGAGTACGACTGCATCGACCCTCTGGAGCTGAAGCCCACCCTGGAGTGCAAAAAAGTCCCCGGTCTTTACGGCGCGGGGCAGTTCTGCGGATCCTCCGGGTATGAGGAGGCGGCGGTCCAGGGCTTTGCGGCGGGGGTCAACGCCGCCCTGGCACTGAAGGAGGAGCCGCCCCTTATCCTGTCCCGTGGGGAGTCCTACATCGGCACCCTGATCGACGATCTGGTCACCAAGGGCACGGACGAGCCCTACCGCATGATGACCAGCCGCAGCGAATACCGCCTGCTGCTGCGTCAGGACAACGCCGACCGGCGCCTGTGCGCCATTGGCCGCCGGATCGGACTGGTCTCGGATCAGCGGCTGGCGAAGGTGGAGGCCAAGTACGAGGCCGTCCGCCGGGAAATCAAGCGTCTGTCCTCCCAGGGCGTTCCGCCCTCTGCGGAGCTGAACGCCTTTCTGACGGAGCGCGGCACCGCTCCGGTGAGCGACGGCGCGCCGCTGATCGCCCTCCTGCGGCGGCCTCAGGTGGGATACGCTGACCTGGGCCGGTTCGACCCGGCCAGACCGGACCTTCCCTCGGAGGTGACGGAGCAGGTGGAGATCTCCGTGAAATACGAGGGCTATATCCAGCGCCAGCTCCAGGAGGTAGAGGAGCTGCACCGGATGGAGAGCCGCACTCTGCCTCCGGACGCGGACTACGCCGCCATCCAGGGCCTGCGGCTGGAGGCCCGGGAGAAGCTGAACGCCGTGCGGCCGGTGAATCTGGGCCAGGCGGCCAGAATTTCCGGCGTATCCCCGGCGGATGTGGCGGCGCTGATGATCTGGCTGGAGCGGTGAGGACATCTGATTTTGGAACGGGAGAAGGAGGGGCGGCGCCATGGCTGAACCATTTCTGCACTATACCCGGCAGGGCGGCGGGCCGCCCCTGCTGCTGCTGCACGGCAACGGAGAGGACGGAAGCTACTTTGTTCATCAGATGGACGCCTTCTCTCTCCATTACACCGTCTACGCCATCGACACCCGGGGCCACGGGCGTTCTCCCCGGGGGGACGCGCCCTTTACCATGGAGCAGTTCGCCAAGGACCTGCTGGCGTTCATGGACGAAGAGGCGATCCAAAAGGCCAACATCCTGGGGTTCAGCGACGGGGGGAATATCGCCCTGACCTTCGCTCTGGCCCACCCGGAGCGGGTAGACCGGCTTATCCTCAACGGGGCCAATCTGGACCCTTCCGGGGTGAAGCTCCACATACAGATCCCCATCGTGCTGGGGTACGCCGCCGCCTCCCTCTTTGGGCGGATGAGCCCTAAGGCGAAACACAATGCGGAGATTCTGGGCCTGATGGTCAAGGAGCCCCATATTCCGGCGCAGGCCCTGGAAACGCTGTACATCCCCACCCTGGTGATCGTGGGCACCCGGGACATGATCCGGGATGCCCACACCCTGCTCATCGCCGGAAGCCTGCCTCTGGGCCGGCTGGAGATGATCGTGGGGGACCATTTTATCGCCGCCAAAAGCCCGGACGAATTCAACGAGGCCGTGGCAGCCTTTCTGGCGGATACAAGGAGTGACTGCATATGAGATTGTTTCTGGCCGCAGTGGTCTGCCGCCTGCTGCGCTTCATCGGCAGGCTGGTGGGCAAGGGCAGCAGCCTGCCCGGCAAATACGCGCTGAAAATCTGTCCCGACGTGCTGGGGCGTGTGAAGCTGCCCCCCTGCGTCATCGCCGTCACCGGCAGCAACGGGAAGACCTCCACCGTGGAGATGATTGCCGCTGTCCTGCGGGCGGACGGGAAGACGGTGGTATACAACGAGGAGGGCTCCAACCAGATTGAGGGCGTGACCACCCTGATTCTCTGCAACAGCACCCTGGGCGGAAAAATGACCGCCGACGTGCTGCTGCTGGAGAGCGATGAGCGCTACGCCCGCCGGTCCTTCCGGTGGTTCCACCCCACCCATTTCGTGATTACCAACCTCTACCGGGACCAGCTGACCCGGAACGGCAGCCCGGAGTGGGTCTACAACGCCATTCTTCCCGCCCTCCATCCGGATACCACTCTGGTGCTGAACGCCGACGATCCCCTGGTGTCCTGCTTTGCCCAGGGCCGCGGCAAGGTGAAGTGGTTTGGGCTGGATGAATGCGCCGTCAGCACAAAGGAGCATCACGGCGTCTACCACGACGGCGCCCGCTGCCCGGCGTGCTGCGGCAGGATGGAATACAGCTGCTACCACTATGAACACATCGGCCACTACCGGTGCGCGGACTGCGGCCACCACCGGCATGACGCGGACTTCTCCGTCACCGCCCTGGACCTGGAGAGGGGGACGCTGACCATCGGCGGGGAGACGGAGATCTCCCTGGCGTTCAAGAGCATCTACAACGTGTACAACATCCTGGCGGCCTGGTCCGTCTGCTCCCTGGCGGGAGCGGACAAGGCGGTCATGGCCCGGGTCATCAACAACTATGTCCTGAAAAACGGGCGCATGGTCCGCTTTACCATTGGGAGCCATCACGGGACCCTGCTCACCAGCAAGCATGAAAACTCGGTAGCCTACAACACCAACCTGGGCTATATCGCCCAGAGGGCGGAGCCCTGTGAGGTTCTCATCATTGTGGATGCCATCAGCCGGAAATATTTCACCGGCGAGACCAGCTGGCTGTGGGACATCGATTTCAATCAGCTGAACTGTGCGCATGTGGAAAAGGTCATTCTCTGCGGGAAGTACGTCAACGATCTGGCTATGCGCTTTGACTGCACGGAGATCCCCGGGGAGAAGATTGTCTGCTGCGATACCGTACCCCAGGCCGTTCAGCTGCTGGAGGGGGACGGAGACGCGGCGCTGTACGTGGTGACCTGCTTCTCCGACCGGGACAAGCTGCTGAATCTGGCGAAGAGGGAGGGCTGATTATGGAGCTGACCATTGCGCATCTGTATCCGGACGCCATGTCCCTGTACGGGGAATACGCCAATATCACGGTCCTCCGCCGCAAGCTGGAGGCCCTGGGGGTGGAGGCGGCGGTCCGGGAGATCACCTTTGAGGATGCGGCGGACTTATCCGGCGCGGACTTCATCTATATGGGCGCGGGGACCGAGCGGCGGCAGAAAGCTGTGCTGAACGCTGCGGCCAGCCTTGGGGCGCGGCTGAAAGCCGCCGTGGAGGACGGCGCGGTGCTGCTCTTTACGGGAAACGCCATGGAGACCCTGGGGGCCTCCGTCACCGATGCGGCGGGCAAGGTCTGGCCGGGGTACGGCCTGGCGGAGTTCACCACCGTGGAAACGGACCGGCGGGACCCCGGGGATGTGGTAGCGGAATCCTCCCTCTGGGACGCGCCCGCTGTGGGGTTTATGAACAAGTGCAGCGCCACACACGGCATCACCTCGCCGGTGTTCAGTGAGCTGCCTCTGGGCTTCGGCAACGAGGCGGAGCATGGGCCGGAGGGCTATGTCTCCGGGAATGTGTTCGGCACCCACCTCACCGGCCCTGTGCTGGTGAAGAATCCGCAGATGCTGGACTTCTTCGTCCGGCGGCTCTTTGCGGTCAAGGGCTGGGTGTGCCCGGAGGCGTTGCCGGAGCTGCCCCACCAGCGGGCGGCCTATGAGGTCACCCTGCGGGAACTGCGGGCCAGAATTTGACGCCGGGGAGGATTTGTACGATGAAATGTCCGCTTTGCTCTCGGGAGCAGGACGCCGACGCCGTCTTTTGCACCGCCTGCGGAAAGAAGATTCCCAGATGCCCCGCCTGCGGCACGGTACTCTACAAGCGCAGCCGCTTCTGCGTGGTGGACGGCACCCCTCTGCCGGAGAACCTGTTTGCCGGCTTCCCTCCGGAGCCGGAGCAGGCTCCGGCCGCACCGCGCGCCGCCGGGAGCGCTGCGCCTCCCGCCCGTCCCATTCCGCCGGAGAGGCGGAAAAAAAGCCGCCTCTCCCTCGTCCTTCTGCTTCTGCTGCTTTTTCTGTTGGCCACAGCCGCCCTTGCCTTCTTTCTTTTCCGGCAGGGACTGCCACCCTTTTCCCAGGAGCCGGACCAGACAATCGCTTCCGGCGATGAGGACGAAGAAGACGGCGGGGATTGGGACGGTCTGCCGGAGGAAAACCCGGATGAGGAGCCTGCGGAGGATGAAGAAAATCCAACGGAGGATGTCCCTGAGGTGATTCCGGCCGGCCCTCCATCCGAACCGGAGCCGGAACCCGCTCCCGCCGTCTCCATGACCGCCATAACCTCCGTGGATGCTTCCTCCTACCTCTCGGAGTCCCAGTACAGCCTGTACCACACGCCCGACCGGATCATGGACGGCGATCTGGCTACCGCCTGGGTAGAGGACGGTACGGGGGAGGGCATTGACGAGTCCATCACCTTCACCTTTGACAGCGTATATCTGGTGTCCGGAATGTGTATCCACGCGGGCTACCAGAAATCGGCGGAGCTGTACGAGAAAAACGCCCGTCCGGCGTCCCTGACCATACTCTTTTCCAGCGGCGAGACCCAGACGGTGACCCTTCAGGATGTAAACGGCCCCCAGGACATCGTCTTTCCCGCTCCTGTGGAAACCGCCAGCATCACCCTGGTCATCTCCTCGGTCTATTCCGGCAGCAAGTACACGGATACCGCTGTCTCGGAGATTTCTTTCTACTGACACGCACAGCCGTGCCGGAGGAGGACGCGCAAGCAGGCGTCCCCCTCCGGCACGGCTGTTTTCTTACCGCAGCAGCGGCAGGCGGACCGTAAAGCGGTTGCCCTCCGGCCCGCTGTCCGCCCAGATCCTCCCGCCGTGGCAGGCGACGGTCTCCCGGGCGATGGACAGCCCCAGACCCCAGTTCCCCTCCCGGCTCCGGGCAGGGTCCGCCCGGTAAAAGCGCTTGAATACGTCCTGCCGCTGCTGCCGTGTGAGGGGCGTCCCCGGCCCGGCCACGGAGAGCAGGCAGCTCCGCCCACTCCGGGTCAGCTCCAGCGTCACCCTGCCGCCAGAGGGCGTGTACTTCCGGGCGTTATCCAGCAGGATCTCCGCCACCTGCCGCAGCTGCCCCTCCACTCCCCGGACCCGGAGGCCCTCCCGGATCTCCGCCGACAGGGTCAGCCCCGCCTCGAAGAACACCGGCTCGAAGGGCAGCACCGCCTCCTGAACCAGACGGCTCAGATCAACCACTTCCATGGCCCCCGCCGCCGGGCAGGCGTCCCCCCGTGCCAGCTCCAGCAAGCTCTCCACCAGCGCCCGCATCTGCCGGGCCATGGTCAGGATGTTGTCCGTAAAGCGCCGTTCCTCCGCCCCGGCGGTCCCCTCCCGGAGAAGCTCCGCGTTGGTGAGGATGACCGTCAGGGGCGTTTTCAGCTCGTGAGAGGCGTCGGCCACGAACTGCCGCTGCTGCTCCCATGCCCGTTCCACCGGCCTCACCGCCCACCGGGACAGCAGTACGCTCACCGCCAGAAACCCCAAAAAGGCCGCGCTCCCCGCCAGCAGGCAGGTCCGGGCCAGGGCCGCCATGGTCTGCCGCTCGCCGGACAGATCCGCGAAGGCCAGCACCGGACGCTCCGGCGGTCCGCTCCGGCAGAACCGGAGGCCGTAATCCTCCAGCACGCCCTCCCGGCCGCCCTGTTCCCGGGCGGCGGCCAGCAGCGTCAGCAGCCAGTCCTCATCGGTGAGGTCGTAGTAGCCGTCCCCTGCGGCGATCAGTTCCCCCCGGGGGCCGGTCCGGAGGACGAAGCAGGGTATGCCGCCCGGTTCCCCGGGACGCCGGTCCGGCGGGACCGGCCCCAGATGCTCCAGCGCAGCCTCCTCCAGGGCCCGGAGGCTGGCCTGGGCCAGCTCGTTCCGGGTAGTGTGCAGGACAAGGCCGAACACCGCCGCCAGCAGGGCAGTGACAAAGGCCATATTCATCAGCACAAATTTCAGACGCAGCCGCCGGATCATTCCCCGTCCACCTCCAGATGATAGCCCAGCCTCCGCACCGCCTCAATGCGGAGGTTGGAGCCGATACTGCGCAGCTTCTTGCGCAGAAAGCCCACGTAGACCTCCACATGATTCTCCACGGCGTTGGATTCGTACCCCCACACCCTTTCCAGCAGGGACTCCTTGGAGATGTGCCGCGCCCCGCTCTGCATCAGCTGGCGCATAACGCCGAACTCCTTGGCGGAGAGCCGCACCTGGGCCTCCCCGCAGCCCAGCGTCCCCGCCGCCAGGTCCAGGGAGGTGTTGCCCATGCGCAGCTCGTCCACCTGTCCCCCCTGACGGCGGAGCAGAGCGTTGACGCAGGCGGTCAGCTCCCGGGCGTCAAAGGGCTTGGTGAGGTAGTAGTCCGCCCCGGCGTTCAGGCCCTCCACCCGGTCCTCCAGCCCCGATCGGGCCGTCAGCATCAGCACCGGCGTGCCGCAGCGCTTTTCCCGTAGCCGCCGGACCACCTGCCATCCGTCCAGCCCGGGCAGCATCACATCCAGGATGATGAGGTCGTAGATCCCCAGCTCCCCGTAGGCCAGCCCCGATTCTCCGTCGTAAGCGGTCTCCGCCGTAAAGCCCCGGGATTCCAGCAGCGCTTTAATGGAGTCCGCCAGCAGCCGCTCGTCCTCCACGATCAGTATGCGCATGACGCCGCCCCCTTCCTTTCTGCCAGTATACCACAGAAAAAGCCCTCTTGCCAGCGCCGGGAGCAGACAGCACGATTTGTTTACAATTTTTTCAGCGTCATTTCAGCAACAGGCGGTACACTCTCCCTATCCGCAAACGAGGAAAGGAGGTGACACCCTCTATGGAATTCCGCCATGAGTGGAAGCACGAACTCTCTCCCGGGGACCTGCCCGCCCTGCGCAGCCGCCTCCGTGCCGTTGCCGCGCCGGACAGCCACGGCCGGTCGGGAGTCTACCAGATCCGCAGCCTCTACTTTGACACCCCCACGGACCGGGCTCTCCGGGAGAAGATCGACGGGGTGGCCCGCCGGGAGAAATTCCGGCTGCGCCGCTACGGCGGCGGCTCCCTGATCCGCCTGGAGAAGAAGAGCAAATTGAACGGCCTGTGCGCCAAGGAGCAGACCCCCGTCACAGAGGAGGAGGTCCGCGCCCTGCTGTCCGGAGACACGGACTGGATGCGCTCCTCAGGCCGGGACCTGGTATGGGAGCTGTATCTGAAAATGAACACCCAGCTCCTGCGCCCCAGGGTGATCGTGGAGTACACCCGGGAGGCCTACGTCTACGCCCCCGGGAACGTCCGGGTGACCCTGGACACCAATATCCGCACCGGTCTGAGAAGCACGGACTTTCTCGCTCCGGACTGCGTGACCATCCCCGCCGCAGACGCCGTGGTGCTGGAGGTCAAATGGGACGCCTGGCTTCCCGACCGCATCCGCAGCGCGGTGCAGGTGGAGGGCCGCCGGACGGCGGCCTTCTCCAAGTACGCCGTCTGCCGCCGGTACGGGTGACGCCGGGTACCGTTGAAAATCTAAATCACATAAAGGAGACCTTTTCATGACCACCTTTCAGGACATCTTCAAATCCAGCTTTCTGGAAAATGTAAACTCCGTTTCCCTTCTGGATATGCTTCTGGCGCTGGCGCTGGCCTTCGGGCTGGGCATGTTCATCTTTCTGGTCTACAAGAAAACCTTTTACGGCGTGATGTATTCCTCCAGCTTCGGCGTGACGCTGATCGCGCTGACCATGATTACCACGCTGGTGATCCTTGCCGTCACCAGCAACATCGTCCTTTCCCTGGGCATGGTGGGCGCGCTGTCCATTGTCCGCTTCCGCACCGCCATCAAGGAGCCGCTGGACATCGCCTTCCTCTTCTGGTCCATCGCCGCGGGCATTGTGCTGGCCGCCGGACTGCTCCCTCTGGCGGTAATTGGCAGCGTGTGCATCGGCGTGGTCCTGCTGGTATTCGTCAACAAGAAGTCCTGGGCGGACCCCTACATCCTGGTCCTCCGCTGCGACGGCGGGGACAGTTCCCGGACCGCCCAGACCTTCCTGGAGGGACAGACCCGCCGCTGCGTCCTCAAGAGCAAGACCGTCCGGCCCGGCGAGGTGGAGCTGAACCTGGAGGTGCGCATGAAGGACGGAGACACCGGCTTCGTCAACACCCTTGGCGATATGGAGGGCGTGCGCAGCGCCGTGCTGGTCAGCTATAACGGCGACTACATGGGGTGACGGCATGTCCACGCATAAGCACATCGACCGCGTCTGCGCCGCCGTTCTGGCGCTGACGCTGATACTCACCGCCTTATTCATCCAGGGCAAATCCCTGGGACTGGAGGCGGCCCCCTCCGCCCTGGGCTACGAGGCGCGGCTCTTCGACGCCGGACAGGTCCACACCATCGACCTGCGGATGGAGGACTGGGAGGGATTCCTGGAGACCTGCACGAACGAGGAGTACCAGCTCTGTTCCCTGACCATCGACGGCGAGGCCGTGGAGAGCGCGGCCATCCGCGCCAAGGGCAACACCTCCCTCACCTCCGTGGCGGCCTACGGCAACGACCGCTACAGCTTCAAAGTGGAGTTCGACCACTACGACGGCGCAGGCGCCTACCACGGCCTGGATAAATTGAGTCTGAACAACCTCATTCAGGACAACACCTGCATGAAGGACTTTCTGGTCTACCGTCTGATGGCGGCCTTCGGCGCGGCCGCGCCCTTGTGCAGCTACGTCTGGCTCACCGTCAACGGAGAGCCCTGGGGGCTGTATCTGGCGGTGGAGGGCATTGAGGACGCCTTCCTGGAACGGAATTACGGAAGCGCCGGAGGAAACCTCTACAAGCCGGACAGCATGAGCTTCGGCGGAGGCCGGGGCAACGGCGGCGGCATGGGCAGCAGCGATGTAAAGCTGCAATATGTTGACGATGATCCCGACAGCTACCCCAACATTTTTGACAACGCCAAAACCGCCGTCACGGCGGCGGACAAGACCCGTCTCATTGCCGCGCTGAAGATCCTGGGCGGCGAGGGGAACATCGAGGACGCGGTGGACGTGGAGCAGGTGATCCGCTACTTCGTGGTCCACGGTTTCGTCTGCAACGGGGACAGCTATACCGGCAGCATGGTCCACAACTACTATCTCTACGAGGAGGGCGGCCTCCTGTCCATGCTCCCCTGGGACTATAACCTGGCCTTCGGGGGCTTCCAGACCGCCGATACTTCCGGCGCTGTGAACGAGCCTATCGACACGCCGGTCACCGGCGGCAGTCTGGAGGACCGCCCCATGGCGGCGTGGATCTTCCGCAGCGAGGAGCATACCGCCCTGTACCACCAATACTACGGCGAGTTTCTCTCCTCCCTGCTGGAAAGCGGATGGTGCGATGCCCTGATCGATGAGACCGCCGCCATGATCGCTCCCTATATCGCGGAGGACCCCACCAAATTCTGCACGGAGGAAGAATTTGAGACCGGCGTCGCCGCCCTGAAGGATTTCTGTACACGCAGAACCCAAAGCGTCCGCGGACAGCTGGATGGCTCCATCCCCTCCACCACCCAGGGACAGTCGGAGAAACCCTCCGCGCTGGTGGACTGCGCCGGACTGGACCTGAGCGATATGGGCGCCATGGGCATGGGCGGCGGTCCCGGCGGCGGCTTCACCCGGGATGCCTCCGGGCGTGGGAAGCCCTCGGAGTTGCCCACAGAGGAGAACATCCCGGTCATGATGCCCGGCGAAACGGACTTCTCGCCTCCCCAGAGGGACGCCGGCCGTCCTTCAGGGAATACCGGCCGGATGCCCGAACAATTTCCGGAATTCTCCTCCTCCGGCGGAGGGAACGACGGTATGACTTCTCTGCTTCTCTCAGCGGGAGTGCTGGCTGCGGGACTGCTTTTCGCGGCGGCGTTCCGGCGGCGTAGGTAGGCAGTTTATATAAAAGGACCCGATGCCGACGGCATCGGGTCCTCTGTGCATATCAACTGTTATTTGAGCCCTCCACAAACCGTTCCAGCTCCTTCATCAGCTGATGGGGCGGGATGTCCAGAGCCTGTGCAATCTTGAAAAAGGTGTCAATGGTCGGACTGCGCAGGCCGCGCTCGATCTTGCTGTAGTGGGTCCTGTCCAGGCCCGCCAGTCCGCTGAGGACTTCCTGCGACAAGCCTTTCTGCACCCGGCATATGCGGATGACTTCACCGATCTGTGCCCCATCGACCATCTGACCACCCCCTCTGCTCTGTATGATAGCAGAGGAGCATTTATTTTGCAAGCCAATCGTTTTTCCAAAGACATGCGCCTTGGAAAAACTCTTTGCGCGGAGCGAGCGTCGAATCGTGCGCCAAGGGCGCACGACCGAGGCGCAGAGCGAAACGGGGCGGCCTTTGGCCGCCGGGCCGGTCGTTCGGCATCAGCCGAATGACGGCCCTTCTCAAAAAAGATGCAAAGCATCTTTTTTGACAAAGAAAGGCCCCGGAGCCGAAGCTCCGGGGCCTTCTCCTGCGCAAAGGTATGTTCGTTACAGCAGGCTCTTCTCGTCGGCCTTGCTGAACAGGTGCATGACGTTGCCGCCGAAGGTGATGTTGATCTTGGCGCCATAGCCCAGGTTCTTCTGCTCGCCGGTGAGGTCGATGGTGGGCAGAATGATGATGGCGTCCTTACCGGCGACGTTGACGTGCATATGGATGGTAGCGCCCATCAGCTCGGTGACGTCCACGGTGGCGGACAGAGCGTGAGCGGCGTTGGCATCGCACATGCTGATGTGGTCGGGGCGGATGCCCAGGGTGATGTCCTGCGCGGCGGTGTTCTTCTTCTTGAGGACGTCCTGCTTGTCGGCGGGGAGCTCCATGCGGGCGCCGGCCACGGTGACATAGTAGCCGTTTCCATCCTTCTCCAGCTTCGCGTCGAAGAAGTTCATCTGCGGGGTGCCGATGAAGCCGGCGACGAAGAGGTTGGCGGGATGGTCGAACACCTGCTGAGGCGTGCCGATCTGCTGGATGAAGCCGTCGCGCATGATAACGATGCGGTCGCCCAGGGTCATAGCCTCGGTCTGGTCGTGGGTGACGTAGATGAAGGTGGTGTTGATCTTCTGACGCAGCTTGATGATCTCGGCGCGCATCTGGTTGCGGAGCTTGGCGTCCAGGTTGGACAGAGGCTCGTCCATGAGGAACACCTTGGGCTCACGCACGATGGCGCGGCCAATGGCAACACGCTGGCGCTGGCCGCCGGACAGAGCCTTGGGCTTCCGGTCGAGGTACTGGGTGATATCCAGGATCTCGGCGGCTTCCTTGACCTTGCGGTCGATCTCGTCCTTGGGCACCTTCTTGAGCTTCAGGGAGAAGGCCATGTTCTCATAGACCGTCATGTGGGGATACAGGGCGTAGGACTGGAAGACCATGGCGATGTCGCGGTCCTTGGGGGCCACATCGTTCATGACCTTGCCGTCGATGAGGAGCTGGCCCTCGCTGATCTCTTCCAGGCCGGCCACCATGCGCAGGGTGGTGGACTTGCCGCAGCCGGAGGGACCAACCAGAACGATGAACTCCTGATCGGCGATGTCCAGGTTGAACTGCTGGACGGCGACGACGCCGCGGTCGGTGATCTGAAGATTGGACTTCTTCTCGGGAGCATCGCCCTTCTTAGCCTTTTTCTTCTTCTTCTCGTCGCCGCTGTGGGGGTAGATCTTCATGACGTCCTTCAGGGATACAGTTGCCATTCTTCCAGGCGTTAGCGAAAATGCCTCCGCAAATTCGCCTCGAAACAGGGGAGCGATGCCCCTGCTCCATTGCGGCATGTCTCCACAATGCCGCACCGCACGCCTACGCGGGTTACATCCTTTCTTGTCAGTCTGCGCCGTCATTTTGTGGAGTGACGGAACAGCTCATGATAATGTACTCGAGCGTCACCACTCAAGCTGTTTATAGCATACCGTCCAACGGGAAAAAAGTCAAGTTCCTCCGGGATTTTTCGGCGATTCCTCCCAAGCGGGCAGGAACTTTCTGTGCAATCTGCCGGTCCCTACAGCAGGAGGTTCAGCCGCCGGTTCAGCACCCGGATCTCCACCTGCTCCGCCCCGGAGCCGTATTCCCCGTCCAGGGTCCAGGGGAAGCCCTCGGGCGTGGTAACGGTGACGGCGGGCACGTGGCGGAACACCACCCCGCTGCCGGTGAAATCCTGGCGCACCAGAGCCCGGATCAGCTCCTGAAGCCCGGACATGCTGGTGGGATTGGGGATCAGCAGCAGCTCGAAAAGGCCGTCGTCCAGAACCACATGGTCCTTGTTGAGCTTCATGAGCCCGCCAACGCTGGTGGCGTTGGTGACGGCCCCAAAGAGGAAGTCCCCGTCGAAGACCTCCTCCTCCGTGGCCACCGTGGCCCGGTAGGGCCGCAGGGTGGACAGGTCCCGGACCCCCTCCAGCAGGTAGGCCAGATGCCCCAGATCGTTCTTGATGGACTGGGGGGCGCTGTAGGATGCCTTGGTGAACGCCCCGAAGGAGGCCACGTAGATAAAGGGCCGTCCGTTGAAGGTCCCCACGTCCAGCAGCTTCCCCTCGCTGGCGGTAACGCGCCGGGCGGCCTCCACCGGGTCCGTGGGCAGGGAGAGGCTGGCGGCGAAATCGTTGGTGCTGCCGCCGGGGATGTAGCCGATGGGCGGCGGCGCGGGGAGGGCCATCGCGCCCCGGACGGTCTCGTTGAGGGTGCCGTCCCCGCCGCAGCAGACGATCCGGTCGAAGGCGGCGCCCTCCGCCTCCACGATCTCGGCGGCGTGGCCGGGGTGGGCGGTCCGGCGGACGGATACCAGATACCCCTCCTCGCAGAAATGGGCCACCGCGTCAAACAGGGGGGCCGTGGAGCGGGTGCGCCCCGCCCGGGGATTGACGATCAGCAAAAGGGTCTTTGCCATAGCGGTCTGATACCTCGCATATTATGAAGATCGGCCCCCGCCTTCCGGCCGGGGCGCGTCTCCCATTATATACCACCGGGCCGGAGATAGCAAGCCGCTGTTTCCTGCCGGATGGGCGGGAAACAGCGGCCGTTTTGCAGGACCCTGTCGTATGGAGGAAGATTCAGCCCTTCTTGACCACCGGGATCCAGACCTCGTACCGGGCGTTGGCGGGGTCCGGGCTGAGGTAGACCTCGATGTCCGGCGCGCTGCCGTACTCGTACCCGGAGGAGGGCAGCCACTCCGTGAGGATACGCCGCTCCAGGTCCTGAATGGACTGGTTGGTCCCCGCGCCGGGGAAGACCGCCCAGGTGGCGGCGGGAACGGTGTACGTCTCCAGATCCCCGCCCTCCTGCGTGGACGCGGCGGCGACGTAATACCGCCACTGACCGCCGTCCGGACAGTCGCAGACGCCCAGGATGCCCGCAGGCTGCGCGTCCATCATGCCCAGCAGGCGCTGTAAAGTCCCATCTCTTGCCACCCGCTCCCACAGCGCCGGGAGGGTCTGGAAGTTCTTCTCCATGTCCTTCTCGATAGGCACCGACACGCCCACCACGCGGAACGCCTCCCGCTTCTCGATCCGATACTCCATTTCTTCCGCTCCTTTAATCATGACAGTAAAGCGCAACGGCGGAAAGCTCTTCACGGAGACGCCGGGCTCCCGCACCGCCGAGGGCGGGACGCCGTGTACCGCCTGAAACGCCCGGTTAAAGGCCGTAGGCGACTGATAGCCGTACCGCAGGGCCGTGTCCAGCACCTTCTCCCCGGCCTGAAGGTCCTCCGCCGCCCGTGACATCCGCCGCCGCCGGATGTACTCCCCCAGGGATACGCCTGCCATATAGGCAAACATCCTCTGATAGTGATACGACGAGCAGCAGGCCAGCCGCGCCAGGGCCTCATAGTCGATCTCCTCCGTCAGGCGGTCCTCCATGTACGTGATTGTCCGGTTCAGGCATTCGACCCATTCCATACCGT
>Ga0224746_10036_pt1 | contig 19164 bp, 15 predicted proteins | sample LIM_F_Water_Bulk_FD_183000 | JGI IMG/M metagenome (GOLD analysis project Ga0224746, IMG submission 183000) | Enriched cells from gastrointestinal tract of the lab mouse from Pacific Northwest National Laboratory (PNNL), Richland, Washington... | ecosystem: Host-associated > Mammals > Digestive... | reverse complement strand
AAATTGGAAACCGGCTCGGCCACAAACACGCCGTTTGCCCCAAGGTTTCCCACATAAGGCAGAAAAAACGTCAGAGGCGCCACAATCACTACCTTTCGAAGCAGCGAAAAGAAAATCGCCTGTTTCTTTTTATTCAGGGATTTGAACACCGTCTGTCCACTGTATTGCAGCGCCTGAAAAATAAACGCAAAAAAGTAAATATGCAGAGCCGGCACTGCAACTGTCAGGAGAGAATCGTCATTATTAAAGATGCCGATAAACATTTCCGGGAAAAGCAGGATAAGCACCCAGGTAGCTCCGGTATAAACGAGCGCGGACAAAGTAATAAAACGGATTGCCTTTTTCACATTATCGTATCTTTTGGCGCCGTAATTATAGCTCAAAATCGGAGACGCGCCGTCGGCAATGGCAAGCACCGGCGTATCCAGTATCTGCCGCACGGAGTTGATAATTGTCATGGTGGAAATGTAAACATCTCCGCCGAAGGCGCCCAGCATCCTGTTACATGCAATCTGCACCAGACTGTTGGTACACTGCATAACGAAGCTGGCACTTCCCAGACCCACAATATCCAGTACGCGCCTCTTTCCAAAGGACGGCTTCCTTTTCAGGCTGATACGAAGCTCCGCCCTTTTGCCCGTAAGAAAACGCACCACAAAAACAGCGGACAGAATCTGCGAGCAAATCGTCGCAAGGGCGGCTCCCCGGACGCCGAGATGAAAGACAAAAATAAAAATCGGGTCCAGCACAATATTGGTAACCGCTCCGAGAAAGATAGTGGTCATGCCCACATTTGCAAAGCCCTGAGAGTTGATGAAGGGATTCATCCCAAGCGCCACCATGGCAAACACGGTTCCCATCAGATAAATGCGCATATAGGGCATGGCATAGGGAAGGGATGCCCCTGAGGCCCCGAACAGAATTAAGATCGGACGGCAGAAAATGCTTCCCAGAATTGTCAAAATCACTCCCGTAATCACAAGCAGATAAAAGGAGGTGTTCATGATTTCTCCCGCTTCCTCCTGATTGCCCCTTCCCCGCTCAATAGAGCAGAGAGGCGCTCCGCCCGCTCCGTACAGATTGGTGAAAGCCGTAATCAGCGAAATAAACGGAAAACACAGTCCCACTCCCCCCAGCGCCAGCAGGCCTTCCCCGGGAATCCTTCCTATGTAAATCCTGTCAACAATATTATACATTAAGTTCAGTATCTGCGCCACCAGCATGGGAGCCGCCACCCGGATAATGTTCTGAGTGACGCTTCCCTTTGAAAAATCAACCTGTTTCGCCCGCATTCCTAACACTGTCCTTTCTCATAATTTTATGCTTTCCATCTTATCACGGATACCTTTTCAGAGTCAACCACCGCGCCGGGGACTTGCCATTTGAAAATAAACTCCCTATAATAGGGCTGATGTCAGATGCCGGAAAGCGAGAAAAAAATGCTTACAATATATTATATAGAAGATGATGAATCAATTTCCTATACCATAAAAGAATATCTGGAGGAGGCGGGCTATAAGGTCTGTCTCTTTCCCACAATCGCCGGGGCAAAGGCGGCTCTGCAAAACGCCCTGCCCGCCCTTGTGCTGGTCGATTGGAACATGCCTGACGGCAGCGGCAATTCCCTGTGCACGTGGATTCGTTCCAACTGGAAGGCGCTTCCCGTTATTTTTCTTACCGTCCGCAGCGATTCCCGCGATATGGTTTCGGGCTTCCAAAGCGGCGCGGACGACTACGTGGTGAAGCCCTTTGCGCTGGACGTGCTGCATTTGCGCATTCAGGCCCTTCTAAGGCGCAGCGGCGATATTTCCAGACAATACTTATCCTGCGGTTCCATTTCTCTTGATAAGGAGAAATTCCAGGTTCTCTGTAATGGCGAGGAAGTTGCTTTAAGCCCGTCGGAATATCAGCTTTTATTGTATTTATTGCAGAACAAAGGAAAAACCGTGACAAGGGAAAAGCTTCTTACTGAAATCTGGGACGCAAACGGCAATTTTGTAAACGACAATACCCTCACCGTTACCATGAAGCGTCTGCGGGAAAAGCTGCACCAGCCCGCCTGTCTGAAAACTGTCCGAAGTGTGGGCTACCGCATGGAAACAAACGCCGACACCCTTCGTAAGCCGGATTATCGTAATTGAAAGAATGAAATTATTCCTTCTGAAAGGACTGCAAAATCATGAATACAAAGAAAAATCTTATCATTCTGGCGGGATTCGTCCTGTCCGTCAGCCTTCTGTCCGTCTCCCTTACCGCCATGCTCCTTACAGATTATTTCAGCTGCCTGCAGATGCACATAACCGAAGGCCTGTGCCGGGAAATCATAAAGAACGAGCCTGCGGCAAGGGACATCATTTTATCCGTGCTGAAAGAATATCAATACCACTCTCCCCTTCCGCCGGAGAAAAGCCTCTTTTTGGCCTATGGCTACCGGCAGGCGGATTTTGTACAGATTGCCGGAAAAAAAATTGCTTTTCTGGCGGCGGCAGGCTTTTTATCCGGCGCGGCTCTTTTCCTTGTAACTCTCTTTCACAGGCATAAAAAGGATATCTCCCGGATAAACGCGCTGACCGAATATGTGGAAGGGGTGAATATGGGAATCGGCGGCATCTTTCTGCAAAACGGCCGATACAATATCGAGGATGATTTTTCAAAATTGCAGGATGAAATCTACAAAACGATGGCTGAGCTGCAGCAGGCAAAGGAGTCTGCCGTAAAGGCCAGAAATAATTTTTCGGAAAATCTTTATAATATCGCCCATCAGCTTAAGACGCCGGTCACTTCTATTTCTTTATCCGTCCAGAGAGTCCGGGATATCCTCTGTAAGGCTTCCTTCGGCGGACAGAACCGGACTGCGCCGTATCATCTGAATCAGATTGACACTCAGCTTTCCCGGCTGATTCGTCTGGAGGAGGCGCTGCTTTTACTCTCGCGCATCGAGTCCGGCTCCCTGTCTCTTAACAGAAAAGAGGTCGATGTCTTTACCCTCCTTATGCTGGCCTCCGACAATCTTCAGGAGTTATCCGCCGAAGCGGAGGTTGCCTTCCACATCCCGGAAACCGGCGAAATTCTTATTAATGCTGATTTGGACTGGACGATGGAAGCCCTCATTAATCTTATGAAAAACTGCATGGAGCATACACCAAAGGGCGGCGCTGTCCACTGCGACTGCGAACAAAACCCTCTTTACACCCGAATCCGCATATGGGATACCGGAAGCGGATTTTCCAGGGAGGACATTCCCCGGCTTTTTGAGCGGTTTTACCGTGGGAAAGACGCCGCAGAGGGCGGTATCGGCATCGGCCTTGCCATCTCCAAGGCTATCATTGAAAGCCAGAACGGCACTCTCACGGCCCGGAATCTGCCGGAGGGCGGCGCTTTATTTGAAATCCGCTTTTACAGTCACTGAGTTGTCACTTTGCCCTGATATACTGAAATTAACACCAAATTCAATGACTGAAAGGAGATTCAAAATTGGAAATTTTAAAATGTGAAGGCGTAAAAAAGATATACGGCCGCGGAGGCAGCCAGGTGACGGCCCTTTCCGAAATCAACCTGTCCGTTGAAAAGGGCGAGTTTGTTGCCATCGTCGGCGCTTCCGGCTCGGGGAAATCCACGCTGCTGCATGTTCTGGGTACGGTGGATAAGCCCTCCTCTGGCAAAATTTTCATTGAAGGCGTTGACATTTCCACATTCAGCCGCACACAGGCGGCTGTTTTCCGGCGCAGAAAGCTGGGGCTTGTCTACCAGTTCTACAATTTAATTCCCACCCTCACCATCCGAAAAAATATTCTTATGCCCCTGCTGCTGGATAAAAAGAAACCTGAACAGGCATATTTTGAGCAGGTGGTAAGCTCCCTTGGCATTGCCGACAGACTGGACGCTCTTCCAAACCAGCTCTCAGGAGGGCAACAGCAGCGGGCTGCCATCGCCCGTTCCTTAATCTACCGTCCTGCCCTCCTCCTTGCGGACGAGCCCACCGGGAATCTGGACCGAAAAAACAGCAGCGAGATTATCGACATGCTAAAGCTCTCCAACCGCCGCCTGAACCAGACCATTCTGCTGATTACCCATGATGAAAAGGTTGCGCTGGAGGCAGACCGGATTGTCACCATTGAAGACGGACGCATTATCAGCGACAGGAAACGGGGGTAAAGCTTATGTGGAAAAATTATTCTCTGGACTACGCCAAAAATAACAAAAACGGCAGCCTTTCCATTATGGCCGCCTCCTTTATCGCCGCCCTGTTCCTTTCCCTGCTGTGCAGCCTGTTTTATAACTTCTGGCTGGACAATATCGAAGGGACGAAACGGGAGGATGGCGACTGGCACGGACGGATTACAGGAGAAATCAATGAGAAGGACTTAACTGACATCCGCCTTTTTGCCAATGTGGAAAAAGCCGAAATCAATGCGGAACTGTCCCGAAACGGACAGTCTGCTGTGGATATTCATTTTCATAACAAAAGGACAATCTCCCGGGATATGCCGCTGATTGCAGATGCCTTAGGTCTTACGGAAAGCTCCGTTACCTACAACTATCAGCTTTTATCCCTGTATTTTATCCGCATTCCGGGAGACAATAAGCCGCGGCTCATCCTGCCCGCTTATCTGGCAATTGTGACCCTTGTCTGTATTTCCCTGATACTGATAATCCATAACTCCTTTGCCGTGTCCATGAACAGCCGGATTCACCAGTTCGGTATCTTTTCCAGTATTGGCGCCACTCCGGCGCAAATCCGGGCCGCTCTGGTGCAGGAAGCCCTGCTTCTCTCCCTTGCGCCGCTTCTGGCGGGGCTCTTACTTGGCCTGGCTCTCAGCTTTGGCATTGTCGTCATCATGAACGCCGCAGTTGCAAAGCTTCCCGGCGGACGCCCTATGGACTTTGGCTTTCATCCGCTGATATTTGCGGGAATTTTGCTTCTTTCCCTTATTACGGTTCTTGTCTCGGCTTATCTTCCGGCCCGGAGATTAAGCCGGCTTTCGCCTCTTGAAGCCATCCGCGGCACCGATGAGCTGCAATTAAACAGGAAAAAGCGTTCCCGCCTGCTGTCCGCGCTGTTTGGAATGGAAGGCGAACTGGCAGGCGCCGCACTGAAAGCGCAGAAAAAGGCACTTCGCACCACCTCCCTTTCCCTGACTCTGGCCTTTCTGGGATTTATGCTGATGCAGTGCTTTTTTACCCTATCGGGAATCAGTACTGACCATACTTACTTTGAACGGTATCAGAATGTATGGGACGTCATGGTCACGGTGAAAGACACAGCAATAGAGGATTTTGAACCGTCGGAAAATATATGGCATTTATCAGGCTGCCGCAGCGCCGTCATCTATCAGAAGGCGAAGGCGGAGTGTCTCCTTCCTTCGGATAAGCAAAGCCCGGAGCTGCTTTCCTTAGGAGGGCTGGAGGCTTTGATTCCCGGTCTGCCACCACTCCGTTCCGTCCCCTGCTACAGGGTAAACGCTTCCCTTGTTATCATGGACGACAACAGCTTTGACGAATACTGCGGACAACTTGGCATTGCCCCGGGGCAAAAGGGAACTGTTCTTTTAAACCGGATATGGGACAGCATAAACAGTAACTTCCGCTACGCGCAGTACATCCCATATGTCGCGGAAAGCATGGACTCCATCACTCTGCAAAGGATTGCGGATACCCCGTCCGCCGACGCATCCGTCCCGGAAAATGAAAATCAGACAGACGGAACGGAAATTCCGGTGCTTGCTTATACGCAGGACGCTCCTGCCCTGCGGGAGGAATATGAGGATTACGCGCTGGTCACTTTCCTTCCTCTGTCCCTGTGGGAGGAAATCAAAGGCCGGATCGGCGGTGTGGAAAAGGATATTTATGTCAGGCTTCTGGCAAATGACAGTACCTCCCCCGAGGCGCTTGACGCACTGGAAAAAGACGTCCTCTCAGCCATCGGGACGGACTACGCCCTTGAAAGCGAGAACCGGATTCAGGAGCGGATTACCAATGAAAAAATGATAGGCGGCTACGAATTGATTCTTGGCGGTTTTTGCGTTTTCTTTGCCATTATCGGCGTCGCCCATGTTTTTTCCAATACACTGGGATTTCTGTACCAGAGAAAAAGAGAATTTGCGAGATATCAGTCCGTGGGCCTGACGCCGGAAGGGATTCGGAAAATGTTCTGTATCGAAGCCCTTGTTATTGCCGGAAAGCCTGTTCTGTTGTCGCTCCTTTTAACTGCCGTTTTCACCGCTTTCATGATAAAGGCAAGCTACCTGGCGCCCATGGAATTTATTACAAAAGCGCCGGTCATACCGATTCTGCTGTTTGTTCTGACGGTCTTCGTATTTGTTGCACTGGCTTACTTTCTGGGAGGGAGAAAAATTCTCAGGGGGGAACTTGCGGAAGCTTTGAGAGATGACAGGATGATGTAAACAAACGCTGGCATGCTTCGCATGTCAGCTTATTGTAACAAACGGGGCTGATTGTAAATACGGCTGCTGCCGAAAGGTGATTTTAACCCGGGGCATTTATTCAAAGATTCCTGCACCTCCGGTTTCCGCTCCCCCGAAGATAATTCCCGATATTCGTAAGACACATAAGCGTCGCGATTAAGAACAGCCCCGGAATCAGTATTATCCACCACGAACCTGTAAGAAGCGCCTTTTCCGCAAGGGAAAGCATACTTCCCCAGGTAATCACCTCCACGGGCAGGCCGATTCCCATAAAACTTAAGGTTGACTCCGCCACGATTGCGCTCCGCACGTTCATCACCACCATAAACATAATGGAAGCCATGAAATCAGGCGCCATATCCTTCCAGAGTACATAAAAGAAGCCTCCGCCCATACATTTGGACGCAAGCACAAATTCGCTGCCCCGGATTTGCCGCACCTCCGTCCGAACCACCCTTGCAATACTCATCCAGCCGGTGAGACCGATTACCATGGAAATTGTAAACACATTGGCTTTCCCCAAAAATGCCTGCAGGAAAATAACCAGAAGAAGAGACGGCACGCTTAGAATAATATCCGCAAGGCGCATGAGCAGCCCGTCAAGCCATGCCGGCGCGCTTCCGCTGACAGCCCCGAAAATAACGGCAATTACTGTGGAAATCAGGGTTGATGAGGCTCCGATAAACAAAGACAGCCTTCCCCCGTGCCATATCATGGAAAAAATATCCCTCCCCATAGTATCCGTTCCAAAAAGAAATTCCCTGTCAGGCGGCAGATTATAATGCTGCAAATCCAGATAAGAGGGGTCTTTGGCCGAAATCCATCCGGCGCAAAGACAGCCTGTAACAATCACGCCAAGTATAATGACAGAAAAAAGAGGCTTCCCGCCGTACTGCTTTTTCATTTGCCGGGACGGGGTTTCCGGGAGCTGCCTGATTCCTACGATTTCAAACTGCTTGCTCAAGACTCTTTTACCTCCGCTCGAATTCTCGGGTCAATCCATTCGCTTATCATCTGTGCAGCGGTATTGCTGCAAATCACCACAATGCCGGTAAGAAGACACAGCACCATCAACAAATTATAATCCTTATATCTGGCGCTTTCATAGGAAAGCGTGCCGATTCCCGGATAGGAAAAAACCGTTTCCACAATATAAGTGCCTCCCAGCACATGCGGAACGGAGATTGCCATAATGCTTAAATAAGAAGGAATCACATTCCGAAGGCAATGCCGGAACATAATGCTGCGCTTTGCAAGCCCTTTCGACTTTGCAAGAAGAACATAGTCCGCCCGTACCTCCTCCAGAAGCTTATTGCGAATCATGTAGGCATAATACCACAGATGCCCCGTTACAACAATTGTAAGCGGAAGAATCAGATGAACTGCCCTGTCCGCAAAGCCTCCTCCCCCAACGGAATAAGCCCCTGAGCTTGGAAGGAGATGCAGCCACACGGAAAAAATCAAAATCAGAATAAGCGACAGCCAGAATTCGGGAATGCAGCTTGTAACAGTACCTGCCTTACAGATAATTTTATCCGGCCATTTATCCTCATACCATGCGCACAGAGTCCCAAGGAGAAGCGCAAGAATAAAAATCAGCAAAAATCCAATCCCGCCAAGAATCAGGGTATTGCCGATTCTCCCTGCAATCACCTCTGTGACGTCCATTTTGTATTTGTAGGAAATACCGAAATCCCCCCGCACGGCTCCGCTCAGCCACCGGAAATACTGGCGGGTAATTGAATCTCTAAGCCCCAGCCTCTCCTCCGCCCAGGTCCTTTCCCCCGGACTCATTTTCTCCACCCGGTCTCCGTAATAGGATACCAGCGGGTCTCCCGGAGTCAGCCTTGAAATATAAAAGACAAGGAAGGACAGCAGAAAAATGCTGGCGGTAAATGTTAAAATTTTTCGAAAAAAATAACGTATCCGGTTATGCTCTGACATCTGATTTCTCCTGATTTCCCGGGTCGGGCACGGGAATAGCCGCTATCAATGATTTCGTATAAGGGTGCCTGGGATTTTCAAACAACTCCCGCACAGGCGCGGCCTCTACCAGCCTTCCCTGATACATCACTCCCACCCTGTCGCACAAAAACTCCACCACGCTCAAATCATGGGAAATAAAAAGAAAGGAAAACCTGTGCTCCCTTTGCAGATGACGGAACAGATTGATAATCTGCGCCTGAATGGATACATCCAGGGAGGCCACAGGCTCGTCCGCAACCAGAAGCTCCGGCTCCATGGAAAGGGCTCTGGCTATTGCCACCCTCTGCCGCTGACCGCCTGATAATTCGGACGGGTACTTATCCAGATAGTCTGCGTCCAGCCCCACATAACGCATCTGAAACTCCGCCTCCGCGCGGAAGGAACCCCGCGGCGGCGTCCTTTTCTGGAGCCTCATGGGCTCTGCAATGATATCGCATACCTTCATGCGGGGATTTAAACTGGAATCCGAATCCTGAAAAATAATCTGCCTTGTGCTTTGGAGAATTTTCCGGTTCTGCCTAAAAGCCCTGTTTCGCCTGGTATTGCCGCCTGCGTCTATTCCTTTATAGAAAATGCTGCCGCCGTCAGGCTTATAAATATTCATCACGCACCGTGCCAGCGTTGACTTCCCGGAGCCGGACTCTCCCACCAGCCCGAAAATCTCTCCCCGGCGTATCTGGAAGGAAACGTCGTCTACCGCTTTTATAAAACCGCCTCTGACCAGAGGGAAGCTGTGGGATAAATGGCGCACGTCAAGTAAAATTTCCTTATCCTTCCGGCCCTGTCTGCCGGGATGGCTCTCTGTCAACATCGCTGCAATCTCTGGCAGCATCTCCACAGGCTCCAATGGCTTCTTCTCAGACTCCAACGGCTTCTTCAAAGACTCCGCCGAATGTGTCTGTGCAAAGTCTCTGTTTTCCTGACTGCAACTCCCCCCTCTTCCGCCAAAAGGACTTTCCACCTTCGGCGCGCGCTCATCCAAAAGCCAGGTGGCGGCATAATGAGTGTCCGTAACCCGGAACATGGGCGGCTCCTTCTCATAATCGATGGCAAGGGCGTACTCGTTCCGGCAGGCAAAAGCGTCCCCCTTCAGCGAATTTCTGAGAGCAGGCGGCATGCCCGGAATTGTGTACAGAATATCCCGCCCCTTCGCCATTGACGGGAGCGAGCGCATCAGCCCCCAGGTATAAGGATGCCTTGGGTCATGATAAACCTCTCCCGCCGTCCCGATTTCCACAATTTTTCCCGCATACATGACTGCAACCCTGTCCGCAACTTTTGCCACCACACCCAGGTCATGGCTTACAAAAACCGTGGCGGTTCCCAGCTTTTTCTGAAGACTTTTGAACAAATTCAGAATCTGTGCCTGAATCGTCACATCAAGAGCCGTGGTGGGCTCGTCGGCAAACAGAATGTCAGGATTGCCCGCAAGGGCTATCGCCATCACAACCCGCTGCCGCTGTCCTCCTGACAAATGATAAGGATACTGCTTAAGCCTCTCCTTCGGCCTGTCTATTTCCACCAGCTCCAGCAACTCCAGCGTCCTTTCCTCCAAAGCCTTGCGGGAGAGTTTCGGCTGGTGAAGCCTGACCGCCTCCTCAATCTGCCTGCCAACGGACATTGTGGGATTCAGCGCAGTCAAAGGATTCTGAAAAACCATGGAAAACAGACTGCCCCGCAGCCTTTGCATCTCTCTTTCCCCGTAATTTGTGATGTCCGCCCCGTTGATTAAAATACTGCCCGACTTTATTTTTGCATGCTCCGGCAAAAGCTTCATAATGCTTTTACACAAAGCGCTTTTTCCGCAGCCCGACTCCCCCACGATTGCCAGCACTTCTCCCCGCTTTAAGGAAAAGCTTACGTCGCGCACGGCGCAGATTTCTCCCTGCGGTGAGAAAAAGCTGACAGATAAATTTTTAACCTCCAGCAATTCCGACTTCTTAAGTTCCGCCATCTTAACGATTTCCCTCGTACTCCCATTCCGAAACATTCCAGAAAATTCCAACGCCGTGGTGCCCCATTACCGTATCTGCTGAAATTCCTTTTATGCCTGACTTCGCCACATAGTTTGCGTCAATATAACAGATAAACGCAAAGGCCGGGTCAGCGGCAAGCTCTTCCTGAAATCTGCCGTAGTTTTCAGCCCGTACCTTAGGGTCGTCGGACTCTCTCGCCTGCGTCAGATACCTGTCCACTTTCTCGTTGGAATACCCGGAATAATTTGCGCCTTTGCCTGTCCCGAAAACCTTATAGGTGTGGTCGTCCGCGTCAAAAGGGCTTCCCCAGCCGATAAGATACGCCATCTGCCCGCCCCAGTCCACCTGAGCGGGAATCTCCACCGAGCAGTCAATTCCCACTGCCTGAAGCTGCGATGCCGCCGCCTGCGCCATGTCAATACGAACCTGGTCTCCGGCTCCCACGCTGATTATAAATCCTACCTTTTCCCCGGCTCTGGTGTAAAAACCATCCTCTCCCATAACACAGCCGGCTCCTTCCAGAATTTCCTTTGCCTTTTCCGGATTGTAATCGTAATGCTCTATTTCTTCTTTATTATATACATTCCTCTGCAGAGGGCCGTAAGCAGCCATTCCCTGTCCCAAAAGCACGGCGTCGATAATTGCCTGACGGTCAATGGCATAGCAGATTGCCGGAATAATATCCCTGTTTTTTGTCCAGTATTCATTCTGGAAATTAAAAAGAATTCCCCGGTAATCGGAGGTCTCCATGTCATAGCAGGTATAACCCTCCCTACCGGCAAAGGCCTGAGCATCCTTAGGCGTAAGAAGCGCCATGTCCAGCTCCCCGGACTCCATCTGAATTGCCTTCGCATTGTCGTCGGGAACAATCTTAAACACAATCCTGTCTATATTCGGGCTCCCTTTATAATAATCCTCATTTTTCACAAGCGTAATCGATTGCCCTGCGTCCCAGCTTTCCAGCTTATAAGGCCCTGTGCCCACAGGATTTCGGAAAAAATCAGACTCCTGCATGTCCTCCCCTTCCAGAAGATGGCGGGGCAGAATCCCCATAGTCATATAATCAAGAAACGCCACATTAGGCGCGGAAAGACGAAAGGCAATGGTGTGCTCATCCGCCACGCTAATCTCCTCCACATCCTCATAATTAGGAGCGTTCTCCGAACCGTTGTCAGGATTCATAATGGCTTCTATGGTAAATTTCACATCATCGGCGGTAAATGCCTGCCCGTCATGCCACTTTACCCCTTCACGGAGGTGAAAAGTGTATGTACAGGTTTCCTTGTCAAATTCCCAGCTCTCTGCAAGTCCGGGAATCACCTGATTCTCTCCGTCATGGGCCGTCAGACCGCCAAATAACAGAATATTTATCTCTCCGTGCTCGTCCATCGCCGGATTGATGCGGGTATAGTCGCCGCTTCCGTAGACTAATGTCACCGGTTCGGAAGTCCTGTCTGTTGTTTCCGCCCCCGGTTCTGCCGTCTCCGTGCCCGCTCCGCCCTTATTTGTGTTTTCCCCGCCGCAGGCAGCCATGGATAAAAGCATGGCTGTAATTATTAATATTGAGATGTTTTTTTTCATTCTGCTCCTCATTTCCGCACAGCTTTTGTGCATATCAGGTTTGTGGATGCTGTGCAGACACAAACCTGCAGACTGAAAATAGCAATTTTCAATCTGCCTCCCGTTCTTCGACGCATAAAAAGACATACAGCCTCCTTCTGAGAGGTCGTATGCCTTCATGTACATACTTTATTTCTGCGAATAATGAGTCTGACTTTTGTATTGACAATGTCAAACTTTAATGCTTTTGGGAGCTTCGGCTCCGGCAGGCAGCTTCGTGCTGCCTGATTTGTTCTGCAAAAAACGCTTTTTTCTGAAAATATATTGAAAAACAATAACACGTATGATATTATATCTATATTTCAAATATTAATTAGCATTTTGCATAATTCCCAAGTACTTTTTTGGTTATTTATATCAAAAATTAAAATTAACATTTTTATTTTGAACAAGCAAGTAGCTACTATTAATTTCATACTTTATATTGTATCATACATATTTAAAATATATGATACAATACTAAACTTGAAAATTCAAGAGAATTTACATACTATAACAGCAATTAGAGGTGTTGATTATGTATTTACAGAATGACACAAAAAAAATTTTAGAAAAATTTATTGGAAAAAGCATATACGAATTGTCACAAATGGATTTAATCGACGAAGTATCCTTTATCAAATTAAAAACCGGTAAAAGACCTGTTTTTTCTAAAGATGTAGATATTCGTATGCAGGGAAGGGGTAATCCCCTGATGTCAAGAAAAAGAATTTGTACAATGGAAGATATCGATAAAAAAATACTGGAGATGCGTTAGATGGAACCAGAAAAAACAATTGAGATAAACAGTTCTGTATTATCAGAACAATCAGAATTGTTAAATACTATTTTTCGAATGTATATAGAAGATATAAATCCTTTTATCGTCAGATTTGAAGTTTCTAAAGGCGAATTTCCCATAGAAGTACAAAATGAAATCAGGGCAATATACGGACATCTGGTAAGAGCAACAATGTCAACATCCTCTGAGCAGGTTCATAGAAATATAGAAAAAATGAAGGCTCATTCCAAAAGAGCTCTATTAGATTGTTTTAAATATACCAGTATTATTTGTTCGGATAATTATGATGATTTTATGAACAGATATGAAAATATAGATTTAACGTATTTAGAAAACGGAAAATTTCTTACAGATATTGTAAAAAGATGTCAAGAAGCCAGAAGAGACCTTCAAAAGGCAAAAATTGCGGAAACATCTAATATCTCAGAGGATGATTTATTTGCTCTATATCAGGACGCTTATAGACAATTTGAAGAATTAAATGATAAACTTCAACAGGCGGAAGAAGCTGCCGCTTTTTTACAACATAAAGCTTCAAAAAAGGATAAGGTATCGAACATATCCCTTTGGGTTGGTATAGGAGGATTTGTTGTTGGAATTATAGGCGTTTTTATTAATTTTATATAATCAGTATACATAGAAGAGACTGTAAAGCAGTATACAGCCTCTTCTTAGTTTGTGGTCTATTCTTTCGGCCTAAATCTCCCGATACTTCTCCGCATTTTCTGAAAAAGCAGCCTCTTTCTGTCTCCGTAAATGCTCACTTAACACCGCTTCGTCCGCCATAGCCGTCTGTATATCCCCAATCATCCGCGACGCTTCTTCTGACGGATAAATATATTCTTCCGCCACGTAATCCCTGTTATGAGCCGTTTCCTTAAAAGCGAAAATCAGATGATTATGCAAAAATGCTCTGCGGACGGCAGATACAATCTCTGCCTCATGGTTGATATCAAAGTAATAATCACATTTTACAAACAATTCGTCCAAAACATTCGCTTTCACCCCTGGATAAAGGCTGACATTGTCATAATCCTCCATGCTCATAAGCTTCGACGACATTTCCGTGAGGGCCGCGATGTGAAAATGCATCTGCGGAAGTGCTTTTACCAGTTCTGCGCAATATTCAATCCTGTCGGAATTCGTGCAAATAAGTGCCTCGTTCTTATGCCCGTTTTCTTTTTCAAAGGGATAAATAAATCCCAGCCTGTGTACCATATCCCGTCTTGCCCCCAGCGTGCGCAGCTTATCATAAGGCTGCTTTTTCTGCACCATAACCGTCGCGGTACGGGCTGCCTGTCCGTTAAAAATCATCTGCATATTTCCGGGAATTTCCTTGTTACCACTCTCCTGCCAAAACAGAACATCTCGTTTTACGGAAGCGCTCAGTTTGTTGGACACAAAGAAAGGCGTTGACAGGGAATTAAAGAAAATCCTCTTCTGTTTCAATTCTGCCTTCACAAAAAAGTGAAGGACAAAATCCGCTTTTGTATGAAAAATCCTAACTTCTTTACTTTCATTTAAAATGATATCGCCGGTTACAAAGTTCTCCACGATAATTTCCCTGTCCTCTGGTGAAAAATAAGACTTATTCACCCTTTTTCCTTTTTCACTGAAAATCGTCCGGGCAAAAATAGCGCCATACCGGTTGTAATGGTCGCTGAAACGCACAATCCCCCTTTCATCATACCAGTCCACTACTCTCACAAGGCGTTTGTGCTTTGGCTCCGCATAAAAAATCCTTCCTCTTTCCCGGCTCATATCCTGTACTTTTCCACTGTTATTATTACCGCTGATTTCCCAGTAATCCGGCACTGTAATCTCATCAAAATATTTCGGTTTCGCGCCGCCTCCGGACGCCGTCTTGAAATCGCCGAGGAAAAATCCATACACTGAAATCACATCCTCCGGCAAAAATCCGTCGTCCTCAATCACCGCCGCCGGAAGGTCGTATCCTGCAAGCTTAAAAGAAGTATGCAGACTCTGGCTGTCCTGTCCATAATTATCAAAAAGTAAAATGGCATCGCTTACTTTAACAGCTCTTTCCATTTCTTTTCCACCTCCTCTGTAAGATATTCTCCGGCCTTTTCATAAGAATGTTTATGAAAGGCTTCCAAATCAGCCTCTGTAAACAGGCGCACAATGCATTCCGTAAGTTTTTGAATCCGCTCCTTTTTCTCCATTTTATCATGTACCGGAATCAGATACCCGTTCTCTCCGTCATCTATAAAATTGGGATTTCCATAACGCACGTCAAATCCGATAATGGGAAGCCCTGAACCGACCGCTTCCATCAAAGTCAGCCCGAAGCCCTCGCTGGTGGAGCCTGAAAGATAGGCTTCATAATTTATATATACCTCATCCAGCTTTTGCTGACCGCAAAGATGCACATAGTCGCCGCAGTCCAGCTTTTTAATCTGTTCCCTTAATCTTGCTTCCTCCGCCCCTTTTCCATAAATATCCAGCGAAACGTCGGGAATGCTTTTTCTTGCCGCCACTACCGCCTCTATGAGCCAGTCCACATGCTTTTCACTCGCAAGCCGGGATGCGGTAATCAGGGAATGCTTTTTTCGGTCTTTCTCAGGTATTTTAAGCTCCTTAAGGCTTCCCACCGGAATCGTCACGATTTTGGGCTTTGCCTCTTTATACTTCTTAAACTGCTCTTTTAACAGACGGTTCTGGACATCTGTGGAGGCAATATAGAATTTTATATGCTTATGCTGGGAAAAGGCATACTCATAATAATTGTTCCAGAGGACATGGTCGTCATCGGTGCCCATTACATTAAAATGGTCTGCATGAATCACAACACCAATTCTAGCCGGATAAGCATTTTTCAAAATAGCCTGCCCCGTTCCAGTAGTCCTGTCAACAATAACTGTATCACGCCGTGTAAGGTTCAGGCAGGATACCATATATCCTATCAGCTCTTCTTTTGAACAAATCAGCCTGTCCGGAAATCGGTATGTAACTACATCGTTATCCGTAATTTCTTCATAAGCCATCGTTCCGTCCTCATTAAAAAACCGGCGCTGATATAAATGAGCTTTTTTATCGAGAGGTCCGTAATACTCGGAATAAATCCGACAATATGTATAATAATCCTTTCGAATCAGACACCCGTTTGATACCATTTCTACCCTGTGTACGCGGTTCTCCGAACCGCTCACCAGATAGGCTATATAGTAAATGCCTGTATTGGGAAAGGTATATTTAACCTTATCCGTCTCTTTCGTACCGGTAAAATTCCCGGTTCCGAAGGTTTCCTCCAACTGCTCTAACGTATATGTAACAGTAGAAATCCGGCAGTCCGTAAAAAAAGTGTACAACCATATGACTTCGGAATCCAGAAATCCGATGTTCTCTGTCATATGCTGAATATTGTCCCCCGAGAACATATTTGTAAAAACGAATTTAGCCTCCTGACCGATATTTCGCAGGACCTCCGCTCTGTAGGCCTGGGCATACTCCACACCGCTGCTGGCCCAGCCAATGCCTAAATTGAAATTATAAACCATGTCTGCCTCCTTCTCCCCCTATCATCAGAACTTAATCATTTTTATCAGTCATATAACAATTTGAAAACCGCATCTGTCAGACACTTTCGCGTAAAATATCCTTCCCTGATTAAATTAGAAAATACTTGTACGCCAGCTACCATATCCTGATATAGCCTTTCGTTCATATTCGCCACTTTACTTACCGCTTCATCCAGAGAATCGACTGCCAGTCCCAGATTTTTTCTGACAACCGTGTCCCTCTCAGCTATATTGTTGCTTACGATTACAGGAATCCCCGCCGCCAGATAAGCACTGAACTTATAATTGGCATTCATTTTCATATATTCTCCCCAGTTAGAATCACTTGTCCACAAAAGTCCAAAACCACCACTTTTCCTGAGCGCAGTAAGCAGTGAAATATCATCATTAAACCAGCCCAGAAAACCGATATTCTTTCCCTGAGCCCAATCACCTTTATCTACTGTAACTTTTAAAATAAACTTCCCCGGTGCAAGCACTCAAACACCACAAGGGTGTTTGCCTCCTGCTTCGCAGGAGCGGGGTATTCGCCCCAACCTCGCTACACTCGGTGCTAGTTTGCGCGATGCAGAGCATCGGGGAATGTACCCTCCTATGATTCAACCCCATCATAACTCCAGTCTTTTACAAATTCGAACTTAGGCAAGTCAGGATTTCCCGCAAAATTTATTACTTTTCTGAATTTAGGCACTATGGTCTGGTCGATTGTAACCGGGAAATCCCACATTTTCTGTATTACTGTCTTTCTTACAGTCAATCCTTCGGCATACAGAAAATCTGCCATCCTCTGTGATGGCAATATAATTAAGTCAGCCTGATTAAAAAAATCTATGTGCTCTTTCAAATGGCACCGATTGCTCTCAAACATTAGCGAAAGTATGTCATGGACAAAAAATATTTTCTTAAGCCCTCTATAATGCCCCATTCGACTAATTAGAGACTTATCAAATCTGAAATCATTCCATGTAGGATACTGAAAAATTACAATATCCTCATATCCTATAGAAGCAATAATTCCGTCCAGGCGTGTAGAAAGCATTTTCTCGGAATCGGCATTTACATTATAACAGTAAATTCCCAATTCATTAAAATTCAATACTGTTCTGGCAATATCCGCTGTCCTGTTTTGGGCTTTCAAAGCAGTGCTTACAGAGCTATGTCCGTATATATTCGTAATATGAACTTTCAAGTTTCTGTCCTCCTGTCTCAATCATATAACAATTGAAAAACGGCGTCTGTCAAAGCTTTTTTGGCAAAATATCCTTGTCGAATCAGTTCGGAAAATATTTCTGTATTGGCTGCCATTTTGTTATATTCCTCTTCATTCATATTCTCCACTTTACTTACCGCTTCATCTAATGAGTCAACACCCATTCCCAGATTTTTATGGATAATCGTATCTTTTTCAGCGATATTATTATTGACAATCACTGGAATACCTGCTGATAAATATGCGCTGAGCTTATAGTTTGTGTTAAGTTTCATATATTCACACCAATAAGAATTGTCAGACCACAAAAGGCCAAATCCACCACTGTGCCTCAGTGCATTCACCAGAAAAGTATCATCATTAAACCAGCCAAGGAAACTGATATTTTTTCCCTGCGCCCAGTCTACTTTACCCGCCGTTACCTTCAGTTCAACTGAATCATAATTCCATTTTTTCACAAACTCGAATTTCCATGAGTCAGGGTCTCCTGCAAAGTTAATTACTTTCCTGAATTTGGGCCTGACTGTAACATCAACTGTAACAGGAAAATCCCACATTTTCTGTATAACCGTTTTGGGAACTGTTAATCCTTTATCATATAAGAAGTCACACATTCTTTTCGAAGGGAGAATAATCAAATCCGCCTGATTAAGGAATGCAATATGTCTACCCAAAAGATAACGGTTGCTCTCGAACATTAAAGAAGGTATATCGTGGACAAATATCACTTTTTTCAAGTCTTTGTAAAGACTTAACCGGCGGACGAAAGCCTCGTCATAGCTGATATGGTTCCATGTAGGATATTGAAATATTACAATATCGCCATATCCCACAGAGGCGATAATCCCATCCAGACGTGAAGAAAGCATTTCCGGAGAATCGGAATTTACATTATAATTATAGATTCCCAATTCCTTATAATTTAATTCCCTTGCAAAAGCAGCCACCCTGTTCTGTGCCTTTAAAGCAGTGCTCGTAAAACTCTGCCCATAGATATTAGTAATATGTATCTGCAAATTACTTTCCTCCCCTCTTACTTCTCCCATTTTCCTGTCACGGAAAAATTATATGCAGTTTATTCTCCTCATCCACATACACATCGCTCAGCAAAATATTCCTTACCGCATTCTCTTTAACCGTCCTCTCCATCTTGCTGAACGATTCAAAAGCATCGACCTGATATTCAAACAACAGATTGCGCTGAGCTGTCGCCCTTCCTGCCACTGCCGCCTGTAATTGCTGTAGATAATCAACCTGCTCCACCCATGCGTTATCTACAGCGTTAAGCACCGCTACCCGCATGAACTCATTCATGCTTCCTCTGCTTCCCAGAGATTTTTCCTGCTCCGACAGGCGCTGCTTCACCTTTTCAAGCAGACGCCACTCTACGGAATCATCATGAACAGACAGCCTGCCATCTGAAATTTCGGCTGCCATATCCGTTATATCCTTATCCAGACGGTAAGAAATATTATCCAGAACATATCTGTTAAGGGAATTCCCATCGCTGTATGTTCCTGATTCCAGAAAGCGCCTGATATTTTCCTGCGCTATTTCCATAATTTTTTCTATCTGAATTTCGCCTCCGTCAAGGAGATGATTTCTTGTGGCATAAATCAGGTCTCTC
>Ga0224746_10035_pt1 | contig 19200 bp, 16 predicted proteins | sample LIM_F_Water_Bulk_FD_183000 | JGI IMG/M metagenome (GOLD analysis project Ga0224746, IMG submission 183000) | Enriched cells from gastrointestinal tract of the lab mouse from Pacific Northwest National Laboratory (PNNL), Richland, Washington... | ecosystem: Host-associated > Mammals > Digestive... | reverse complement strand
TAATGGCAATCAGATTATTGTACACACTGGCTTTCAGCCCCGTCGCCCGCGCAAAGTTCTCATCGAAGGTCACGGCAAAAATACGGTTGTACAAAAGGATAAAAACCGCCACGACAATAACCGACATCACGACACACAGCCATACTTCGGCTTTTGTAAGTGTCAGAATGGATGTCGAGCCAAAAAGCGTGCTGCACACGTCACCCGAAATATTTGCCGACGTCGAGAACAGGTTCATGACGAGGTAGCCGACCGCTAGCGAGCCGACCGAGAGCATGGCAATCGCCGCATCCCCATGTATTTTCGGATTCTGTCCTGTCCTGAGAATCAGTATCGCCGCCAGTACCGTCACCGGCATCACCACAACCGAAGTGCTTCCGATGTCAAAAAGCGTCGCAACCGCAAGCGCCCCAAACGCCACGTGCGACAAGCCGTCACCGATATAGGAAAACCGTTTCAGCACCAATGTCACCCCGAACAGCGCCGAGCAGAGCGCAATCAGCGTCCCGACAACCAGCGCATACCGCACAAAAGGATACGACAGATAAAATTGTAATGTTTCCACCATTTTGATACCCCCGTCCTAAACCATCTTTTCGCTGTAGCTTCCAAGTTCTTTCCAAAAGTCACTCTTTACATAATCTCCTGCTGACCCGATAAAAGACCTTTCCTTCTCCACATGAAGAATCCTGTCCGCATATTTCACTGCGGCATGTATGTCGTGTGAAACCATAATGATTGTGAGTCCTTCCGTGTTCAGTTCCTTGATCAGCTGGTAAAATTCCGCCGTCACCCGCAGGTCAAGTCCTGTCACCGGCTCGTCCAGAAGCAGAAGCTTTGCGGAAGCGAACAACGCCCGCGCCAGGAGCACTCGCTGTTGCTGGCCGCCCGAAAGATTCCGGTAACATTCCTTTTTCAAGTCCCAGATATCCATACGCTTCATATGCTCCTCGGCAAGCTGTTTCTGTTCCCTGCCAAAAAAGGGTCTCCTGCCGCACTTGGAGAGCGTTCCAGACAATACGATTTCCCACACGGATGCCGGAAAGTCCTTCTGCACAAATGTCTGCTGCGGCAGATAGCCGATTTCATATGCCGCCAGGCCGTCCCCATATGTTATGCTTCCGCCCATCAGCGGGGTAAGCCCGAGCAGCGTTTTCATCAGTGTACTCTTTCCTGCACCATTCTCCCCCACAATGCACAGGTAGTTGCCCTTTTCCACGGTAAAGCTGATGTTTTCCGCCACGGGTGTCCCCTCATAGCCCAGGATTAAATTGTCGCATGTTATATATGCCATTCCCATAACCTCCTACTGCACTGCCACATTCAGCGCCTGTCCCAGAACACTACAGTTTTTCTCCATCGCAGCCAGGTAACTAAGTCCTGCCCTGATGTCTTTTCGCGACACGGACTGAAGCGAATTCAGGACAAATATTTTCTGGTTCTTCGTTTCCGTATTCTCTATCAAGACCCGCGCCAGCCTGTCATCCGACCCATCCAGCACAATCACCGCACCAGTCCCCAGCGCTTCCAGCTTGTCCGCCAGAAACGCAACCGTGCCAAAGCTTGCCTCCGTCTCCGCACTGCATCCCTCAAAAGCGGCATAATACTTGATTCCATAGTCCTCCACAAAATACCGGAATGGAAACCTGTCCGCAAACAGCAGCGTATCGTTCCTGCTTTCTTCAACCACCCTGGCATACTCCAGGTCAAGCGCATTCAGCTTTGCCAGATACGCGTCACAATTCTTTTCATACAGACTTGCATGGGCGCCGTCCAGCGCTTCCAGCTGCACAGAAACCTCCTCCACAATCATCCCTGCATTGCGGAGGGAAAGCCAGATATGTTCATCATATTCCGATGCGTGTCCCTCATGTCCATGACCTTCCTGTCCCATGTGGTCAAAACTTTCCAGATGCTCCTCCTCGACAAGGTTTCCGCTGACGACTTCCATCATATTGATGACCCGCATATCCGGATTGACCGCTTCCGCCAGCGCATCATCAACCCATACGTCAGATTCGCCCCCGACATAGACAAACATATCACAATCCGAAACCCTGGCGATATCCAGTGCCGACGGCTGAAAATTGTGCAGGTCTCCCCCCTTGTCCATCAACAATGTCAGCAAAATATTTTCTTCATTTCCCTGAATCAGGTTCCGCACCCAGTCATACTGCGGAAAGGTAGTGCATACAATATGCAGGCGGCTGTCATCTGCATCCGGGACGCTGTCAATGGCACATCCCGACAGCAGGCACATACAAAGCACGACAATCACAAGCATCCTTTTCCATTGCTTTCTTATCATAATCATCACCAAGCCCCTGTTTATAATCGAGTAGGGGAATGTCTCTCTCCACTACCCGCGCGCCGACGACGCGCCACTTTAGTGGCATATTTCCTCTGCGTCGGCGTGTGCATAAAATAAAACGCAAATCATTTGCATTTTGTTATTATATACACATGCGATAAAATTGTCAATAGCCTTTGAACGCCCGTGTGCATAAAGAAGGAACAGTTCAGCCTTCGGCTTCCTGTTACATAAAAAATCCCATAACTGCCAAAAAACATGCAGTTATGGGATTTACTGTTTTTATGCCGTGTTCTGTTTTCCGTAACTGTTGAGCCGCCGGCCGCCTGTCCCTATTATCCTGCCCCCTACTGTGCCATATAATCCGCAATCACGTCCCAGACACCAGAAACCTCCAGTCCAAGCTTCCAGCTCGCCACTCCCTTGATGCCCTGACTCTGCATCACCTGAAGCTTCACCCGTATGGATTCCACATCCTCCAGCCAGCACTGGTACAGCGTGTCGTTTACCTGATATTCAGCATAATTCTGGCAGGGCTCGTCCAGCCATGTCGGCGTAACCCCGGTTCTTTTCACCCAGTCAGCCTCAGCATTCATCGTAAGTGTTGATGCCTTCAGCCCATCTGGTCCGGATTCCCACACCCTTGTATAAAACGGCACCGCATTGATAATCTTTTCTGCCGGAACCACTGCCTTCGTATCGACAATTCCGCCCTCCACAAAGCCAATTGACGCATTGGAGCCCGCCGCCCCGCCGCCTACATAATGCTCATCATAACCCATGATAATAAGGTAATCTGCCACAATCCCCTGTTCCTTGCGGTTATAATGCGCAGTATATTCAGATGGGACATAGTTGTCAACAGAAAGAATAACCCCGCGCCTGCGCGTCTCTATCGACAGCTCCCGCACAAACTGGACAAAATGCGTCCCCGAATCACTCCGAACCTTCTCAAAATCAATATTGATTCCGTCAAGCCCATAGGCATCCACCTGTGCCATCAGTCCGTCAATCAAATACCTGCGGTTTGCGGAGGAAGACAACAGTTCCACAAAATCTATCTCCACACCATACAAATCCATGCTGTCCACATCCGTGACTAGCGCCCACACATCGATGCCAAGCTCATGCGCCTTCGCCACATAAGACTGGTTGGCAAGGCTGGTGAAATCCCCGCTGTTGCTGCTCAGCCGGAACCACGTAGGAGACACCACATTGACTGCCCTGGTTGGCGCAAGCGCCGCCGCCAGTGAATCCCCCCCGACCTCGTCAAACACCTGATGGAACGCCAGATTAATCTTACCGTCTTTTTTGACATTATTGTATACTATCTCCTGGAATCCCGTACTGCATTCCCGCTCTGCCTGATGTTCATCCTTCAAAACCTTATTCTCGACATAACCGATAAACGCATCCGTTGTCTGCACCTTCGACCAGTTTTCCATCTTTTCCAGAATCTCCACGGAATCACCGGCAGCAAGCTCCTTCAGGATATCACTCTTGATGCCGCCCTGATAGCGCAGCGCCGTCTTTTTGGAAACCGTCGCCTCCGTATAACTGCCCCACTGCGTATAAATCTGCACGCGCAGCGGCTCATCATGCACCAGATACTCAAAATTGGCATACTTTTTTACATAGTCTCCCGCTATATACAAGGTGTCACCCTCATAAAATGCCGCCTGATACCCCAGATCCTGTCCGGCATCGGACACATACATGACATTGCTGCCCTCTCCGATACTAATCCGCACAACATCCGTATCCGTCGTAAACAGCAGTACCTGCTCCGCACTGTTTACATAGAAACGATCCGTAAAATATTTCTCCACAGCAGGAAGCGTAAAGTAACAGACCCCCTCCCGGAGTCTTGCCTTCTCCTCCACAATCGAATCCTGCACCACCATGGCAACGTCATCTGCATTTGTAATATTAAAGTACTCGTTTAAGTCCGCCTTATTCTTCGAATAAGAATATTTCTCCAATATCCGGCTGCCAAGTGCTGCTGCTATCACAATTAAAATGAGAACAATCGGCACAAGTACCGTAACCACTCTTTTTTTCATACGGATACCTCCAATTGTTCTCATTATAGCAAAAGTTTGATATGAAGTACACAAAAATATTTTTTTCATGTAACTTCCTTTTACCAGAAATGTTGTTGTTTTAGACCTCTGTTTTCTTAAAAGTATAGGATATCAGGCTTTCAAAAAATTTCCTGAAAAAGTTCCTATCATTTTTTGTCTGCATATGATAAAATATAAATGTCTTGTTAGCTTTGCCATTTTCCGGCAAATCACATTCCGCCGTGATACAGATTTTATGCATAGAGGGGTTTTCTATTTCATCAATAAAACTTATCACGGTTCATATTTTATCCAATGCGCGCCAAAGCCAAAAGGCCGCTTCGTGATTTGTGTGATATATAAATTGCGTAAGATGCCAAACATGTACATTTTGAAAATATTTCATTCTGGATATGTAAAGCATAAAAAGCCCATGTCTTTTCAATCGTCAATTCTAAGACTTGGAAAAATATTTTTGCGTTATCAGCACAAGCTAATAAGACAATGAGAAAATTTTTGACAGCGCCTCCCTTCTGTACGAAATTTGTTCTCAATGCATCTTACACAAGCATTATTAGCACATTTCGAAATTTTATGCAAATTGAAATGTAAAAATTCGTCCGAAATGTAAAAATTAATACAACTTTTTTGAAAAAACATCTGTTATTTTGACATTTGGGACGATATACACAATATACCCCGCCTTTTACTAATTTTAGTGATTATTGGTATTTTAATAAATTTTTTAAAAACTGTTGTCCTGCCCTATTGACTAAAGCATCTCTACATTATAATATATGTGAGAAGGTCAGTTGTTAATGTCCATTTTAAGCTGGCATACGGCAGTACACGTACACTATATCTCAAGATATTTTTAATAGTGAGGATGTGAATAATATGAAAATCGAAAAAGTAAATGACCATCAAATTCGCTGCACGCTGACAAAGGCAGATCTTGCTGACCGGGAGCTCAAGATCAGTGAGCTGGCATACGGCACGGAAAAAGCCAAAAACCTTTTCCGCGACATGATGCAGCAGGCTTCCTACGAATTTGGATTTGATGCTGATGATATTCCACTTATGATAGAAGCAATCCCTCTTAATTCGGAGTGCATCGTTCTGGTAATTACCAAGGTGGAGGATCCCGAGGAGCTTGACACGCGCTTCTCCAAGTTTGCCCCCTCCGTCCACGACGAGGAGGACGATGACGACGATATCGGCAACACGCTGGACAGCATGCTTCAGAGTCTGTCCGAGGGCGCGGACGATGTCCTTGACCTGTTCAAGAAAATTCATGACAGCCACCTTGCGGAATCTGTTCCCGACAACGCCGCCGGCAAAAGGAACGCAAAGATACCCGCAAACGCAAATCTTGGCGTTGACCTCACACGCATTTATGGCTTTGAATCCCTGAACCAGGTGACACGGCTTGCCCATATTCTCATACAATTTTATAACGGAAAAAATTCGCTGTACAAAAATGAAAAGAAACCGGGCTATATGCTGGTGGTGACGCAGTCCGACCACACGCCCGAAGAGTTCAACAAGATATGCAATATGCTCTCGGAATATGGCAATCCTGAAAAAATTGCTGCCGCGAGCGAGGCATATATGGAAGAACACTTTGAACCGGTCATCAAGGATAAGGCAATTCAGGCGCTTTCCCTTGTATAGCAAAACCATGATACAAAAAATCCACGGCTTACAACTGCCGTGGATTTTTAAGTAGGGCAAAAGGCATTTTCCCAGCCAATTTGTTCAAATTTGAAAGATTTATGCAAGCGCCGAAATCTTTTCCATTAGTGCGTTGATGTCCATTCCGTGTACCATCGCTGCTTCCTCCAATGTCTCTCCCTGTGCGGAAGGGCATCCAAGGCAGTGCATACCCGCATCCATAAGTACAGGTGCCACCTCTGGCTTCACACTTAAAATTTCACCAATTGTCATATCCTTTGTTATTGCTGCCATTTTCATTCCTCCTAATATGCCAATATAATACATGACATTTTTTCTTAATTATTCCTAATCAACGTTGTTTTATACACTGCTGCCAATACTTACTATAATATATTTTTTTTATTTAATCAAGAAAGAGTTCATAAAAATTCTCCCCCTCAGACGCACTTCTTTTCCACGCCTTTCCATCAGCCCAAAGTTTCCTATTGACTTTAATACGGTAAACTGCTAACATGATAATGTGAAAAAAGGGCATTTCACAACCCTGATTTATACGCCTGCCAAAGCAGGCAGATGGGAGTTAGAACGTAATAAAAATTTAATTTTTTACCAAATGGAGGAACATTATGAAAAATATATTTACCAGAGCCTTGACCTTAACGACAACGCTTATGCTGTCCGCTGCACTTGCAGGATGCGGCAGCACACCCGCATCATCCACGGATCGCTCCGCACCGGACACACAGGAAAATAGCAGCAACGCTGTTTCTTCTGCGGAAAATGCAGAACCGGAATCCGGCACAGCCCCTGACTCTGTTACCGCCCAAAATGATGCATCCGACCTTGACTACATCAAAGGCAAGGGCACTCTGGTTGTCGGCATCACCGATTTTGAACCGATGGACTACAAGGACGAAAATGGAGAATGGATTGGATTTGACGCGGACATGGCAAAGGCATTTGCTGAAAGTCTCGGTGTCTCCGCCGAATTTGTAGAAATTGACTGGGATAATAAGGTTATGGAACTCGAGGGCAAGACAATCGACTGCGTATGGAACGGCATGACCCTCACGCCCGAGGTCACAGGCGCCATGGAATGTTCCAATGCCTACTGCAACAATGCACAGGTTATCGTCGTTCCTGTCGACAAGGCTGACAGCTTCCAGGACAAGGACAACATTCCTGAAGTAAGCTTTGCCGTCGAGGCAGGAAGTGCAGGCGAAGCACAGGCGTCCATGTTTGAGCTGGAGCACACTCCTGTCACAACACAGGCGGATGCGCTGATGGAAGTAGCCGCCGGGACTTCGGACGCAGCCATTATCGACTCCCTCATGGCTGCCGCCATGGTTGGCGAGGGGACAGGATATGCCAGTCTTACCTATACTGTCGGACTCAATAGTGAAGAGTACGGCGTCGGCTTCCGCAAAGGCTCTGACCTTGCAGCCGCACTGAACGACTTTTTCACTGCAAGCACCCAGGATGGCAGTATGCTTGCAATTGCAGAAAAATATGGTGTACAGGCTGCCCTCATTGAATAGCGCCAGAAGAGAACAAGAAGCAGGAGATTCCTTATGCAACTGATTATTGAACAATTTCCAATCGTTATCCGCTCGCTTAATATCGGTTTTTTACAGACCCTAAAACTGTTTTTTGTCACGCTCATCGGCGCATTCCCGCTCGGTCTGCTCATTGCGTTTGGTTCGATGTCCCACTTTAAGCCGCTGAAATACCTCTCAAGATTTGTCGTGTGGATTATACGGGGCACCCCGCTCATGATTCAGCTGCTGATTATATACTATTTTCCGGGGCTGATTCTGCATACCCCCATCTGGGGCAGCGGCGAAAGCGGACGCTTTCTGGCAGCCAGTGTATCCTTTATATTAAACTACGCATGTTATTTTTCAGAAATATACCGCGGCGGCATCCAGTCCATTCCCATCGGGCAGACCGAGGCAGGACTTGTGCTCGGCATGACAAAAACACAGATTTTTTTTAAAATCAAGCTGCTGCAGATGGTAAAACGAATTGTTCCTCCAATGTCCAATGAAATCATCACCCTGGTAAAGGACACTTCCCTTGCCCGCATTATCGCATTGCAGGAAATCATCTGGGCGGGGCAGTCTTTTCTGAAAGGTTCCCAGGGAATTTCAGGAGCCATCTGGCCGCTGTTTTTTACCGCAGTCTATTATCTGATTTGGAACGGGATTCTTACAACCCTTTTAGGATACCTTGAAAAGCGGCTGGATTACTTTAAGTAAGGAGATAGACATGGCTATTTTAGAAGTACGGCATATTCAGAAAACATTTGAAAAGACCCCGGTATTGAAGGATATCAGTTTTTCCATGGAAAAGGGACAGACCGTGTCGATTATTGGTTCCTCAGGAAGCGGCAAGACAACGCTTCTGCGCTGCCTGAACTTTCTGGAAAAACCGGACGGCGGCATGATTGCCGTAAATGGGGAGACGCTGTTTGACGCTGCCAATCCCGCCACCACAAAGGAGCAGGACATCCGCCGGAAACGCCTTCATTTTGGTCTCGTGTTCCAGTCGTTCAACCTGTTTCCGCAGTACACCGCACTGCAAAACGTCATGCTCGCAGGGCAGCTGCTTGCAAAGGAAGCGCCAGACTACAAGGCGCAGAAAAAGGAACGTCTGCTCGCCATCGAGCAGCAGGCAAAGGAGCTGCTGTGCCAGATGGGGCTTGCCGACCGGATGGAAAACTATCCGCACCAGCTTTCCGGCGGTCAGTGCCAGCGTGTCGCAATAGCACGCGCACTGGCGCTGACACCGGACATCCTGTGCTTTGACGAACCGACCTCGGCGCTTGACCCCGAGCTGACCGGCGAGGTGCTGCAGGTCATTCGCGCGCTTGCCGACAAGGAAACCACGATGATTATTGTCACGCACGAGATGGCATTTGCAAGGGATGTCGCAGACCATGTTATCTTTATGGACAATGGGACAATCCTGGAGCAGGGAACGCCGGGCGATGTCATAGAAAACCCGAAGGAGGAACGCACAAAACAATTTTTGTCACGGTTCCACCAGGAAAAGCAGTTTCTTTAGGTGTGGCAGTTTCCTAATGTCTGCCACACCTTTTGCTTTGGAACTTCGGCGCAATGCCAAATTTATCTCCGCCTTGCCTTTACCGATTCATTGATTGCCACCCCAAGCATCACGAAGGACGCAACCAGAAACGCAAAATAGGCATAAAACAGCGGTGTTGAGGACTCCACGCCCTCTATGTTCGCATACAGGCTGCCGCGCGACAGGTATGCCGTAATCTCCCTTCCGCTGCGATACTCATAGACATTGTGTGCATTCTTGAGCGCGTATTCCTCTCCCTCATACTCCACCGTGATATCGTAGAAAGTGTACGAGGTGTTGGCCTTGCGGTTCTCAAGCACGTGTTCCTCTGCGCTTATGACCGTTGCCGTGACCTCCTCATACTCCACATCTTCCCTGTCCGAAAGATATCGAAGCCCCACCGTGCCAATCACACATACCACAAATAAAATCCACATAAGCATCGCTTTCTTTTTCATTTCAAATTTCCTCCTTTTACAATTCCAATCATTTTAGAAACTGTAGGAAAATAAGTGATGCATATTGCGCAGGATATTTCTTCGAGGATGTATGTCAAAAAACGTAGGCGTAGCGGGCTACGACAAGGCTTTTTGGCATGCATAATCGGAGAAATAGTCAAGTCAAGATGCGTCAGTTATATTTCTACAGTTCCTTATTACTGTATCTGCCCCAAAATTTTCGGGTCCTTTATTTTCGCATCCTCCGCAAACAGCAAAATCTTTGACATGATTTCCGCCGTCTTGGGATCATCGTCCACAAATGGCAGGAAGATGCGCCCGCGCTGCTGCGCGTGAACCGGCACGACAAACAGCATGGCATTTCCAAGCTGGTGCACGACGCCGCTTCCAAGATGCACCGTATACTCGCCGAGCTTTCCCTTGATTATCGCGTGGCTGCCCTCGAGACGGACATTTTTCGTCCGGAACAGGGCAAGATTGCATTCGACAATCGCGCGGCGCATCTCGATTGTCGAGTGGCTTGTCTCCGGGTCGACACCGCCCGCATGGGCAACGCTGACAGCCAGATCGACATCGCGCATCACCTCGCTGTAAACAATGTCCGGTATCTCCTTGATTTTCAGGGATTTGCCCGTCCTGCGATCCGAAAATACCACATATTCCAGCGTTGGCGCCTCCGTGTCGCTCGGCGAGAACCAGTCCGCCATGGCGTAAATGCACGCAACGATGTCTTCCTTATAGTAAACCTTTTGCAGGCCGTCCTCGTAGTCCGCCACCCAGCGCCTGCCCCGCAGGACGCCGACCGTCTTCTGCGGCTGTATCTGGTTGCCGGAAAACAGCATCGAATGATACTTGTCAAGCTCCTCGTCCAGCTTCACATAAAGCTCGCGGAACACCTGTTTAAAGGGCTGTTTTATCTGTCTTTCAAACAAAAGCTTCTGGTACTCGTGCCAGTGCCCGCTGCTGTACAAATCAAACGGATGCGCGATATAAATCTGCTCCTCCGACTTCACTGGAAAAACAGCGCCAGTATAGTCCACAATTCCGTCCTTTGTGAGAAATCCAAGACGCACCGCCTGCCCATCCACAGTCCGCACCACAAGCGGCTCTGTGATGGGGCGCGCTATCGGATTCTGGTACAGCTCCAGAAACTCCCAGACCTCGAACGCGGTCCTGTCCTCCATCGCCTGCTCCATCATCTGCCTTGTCCGGCTGTGCTGCTCCTTTAGCTTTTTGACGACTGCCTGATATTGCAGCACGGTCTCGTCCTTCTTGTACTTTGCCGGAACGGATTTTTGCAGCTTACCGTCCTTTCTGCACTGCAGGGAGCTCTTTCCGTTCTCATCCACCTGCACCATGATTTCGATGTCGCCCACTGCCCGCCAGTCGAAGCATTCCGCGGACTGCTCCGCGAGCTTTCCCTCCATGCGCAGTGTCAGGCGCGTCACATCCGTAAATCCCGCATTAACGCTCAGGTTGCGCAGGGCAATCTCGACCGCACGCCCCTCGCTTGCCCGCCGCTGTGCGCCAAACTGCCTGCTTTCCTTTTTGTACTTCTGGATAAACTGGTAGCGGTCCAGCAGCTCCTTCTCCCGTTTCTTTGACGGCTTCGGCAGGGGAAGCAGTCCGATGCTCATCAATAGGTCCTTGTTCCGCCTCGCGTCGATTTCCGCCTCCAGTGCCTTTCGGTCTGCCTTTCCAAGCGCGGCGTCCGCATATTTGCGCGCGCGCCCATGCGCCGTTCCGGTTGACGAGTACTTGGCGGCATCGTAGAGCATCATGAAATTTTTCTCGCCAAGCTTCCCATACGCCTCAAAAAACCACTGGACGTCAAAGGCGCCGTCGCGCAGCTCCTCCGGCGAAAGCGGCGTGTACTTTGCAATCACCGACTTCACCTTGTCGTCAAAGCCCTCGCTGGTGTGCGCGATAAAATAATAGCATGCGCTTGAAAAGCCAGGCATTTCAAGATATTCCTCAACCATCGGAAGCCACTGCTGCGCGTACATGGCAAGCTCCACAAGGCGTTTTTTTGTAATGTCCGTCCCCTTCAGCGCCCGCTTCAAATCCTGCGCCGTCTCCCCGGGCTTTGGCATGGAAACCTTCAGCAGATGGCTGAGCACGTGGCGCCTGTCGTCATCACAGGAATAATAATAGCTGCTGCGCTGCAACGGATCCTTTCCGAGCGCCGTCAGAATCCGTATCATATAGTCAATGCCATAAATGACTCGAATCCGGTGAATGTCCTTTGAAAAAGGCGTCGTCTGTTCGCCGCGCTTTAGCTCCACCTCCAAAACAACCGGAATCAGTTCGCTGTACAGCGTGTGGGCGAACACCATCTCGGGCATCTCATCCCTGATTTCGTCGAAGTGGTACTTGCCGTCCACGAGCGGAATTGCCTGATAGCCAAAAAAGTCATATACCCCGCGGTTTCCCGCCTGTGAGGAAACTGCCCCTTTCTGCTCGACCGTGCTTACCGGATCCAGCAGGCTTCCCATATCGCAGTACGTAAATACTGCCTTGTAAAACAAATCCTTGTCCCAGATGCCGCGTACATAACACTGCACATAATCCGAAAGCGCCAGATAATTCTGCTGCCAGCGATAATATCCGTACTGCGGCGCCACTTCCCGCGCATGCTGTTCGTGATAGTACTGCTGCAGCCGGAAACGCAGCGCGAGGGCATTTCCCCAGTCCTCTCCCTTTGCGGCGCCAAGGCACTGGCACATATCACTGAAAACCGGCAAGTCCAGTGCACGCTTGGTATAAACATACTTCGTACCCCAGCGCTCTTCCTCGACCGTAAACAAATCGTTGGAGCTGTCCAGCAGGGAGAACAGCTTTGCCATCACACACAGACCGAAATGCACCCGCAGCGAGCGCGTTACGTAATGGTCATGCAGTGCGGAAATGATATCGACTACCTGTCCGGAATAAGTAAACCCTACGGCAAGATTGGAAAATGCATACCCAAAGACCTTTTGGTACAGTCCGGCATTACGCTTATAGTCGCTCCTCAGACCGATACATTTGCAATACAGCTGTACCTCGAGCAGCCGCTGCGGCGACTGGATTTCCGTCTCATAAAAGTTTTCCCAGAGCGCCCGGAACGGATATCTGTCCAGGGTCTCGCCGCCCTGCCAGTTTATAACCTTCAGACCGTTTCCAAGCATCTGGTCATCGCCCCACGCGGTCTTGTATTCACGCTCGCGGTTCTCGTCAATCAGACTGTCCAGCTTTTTCAGGACACGGATATACACATCCTCCCCATCCGCAAAAAGCTTTTCGGCACCGCTTCCATCCACGTCAATTTCCGGGATAATCCATTCCTTTTCTACATCATACAGCCCATATCCCGGCAGATTCAAAATGTCCTGCGCCCCGCTTCCTTCGCCCAGCAGCTCATCCAAAAGCACCTGTTCCTTTCCGGTCGGGTTTTTCAGCGCCCGAAGCGCGGGAATGACTGCCGCAAAAGCCACCTTGTCCTTCTTTTGCAGCCCCAGGGCAAGGTCAAGCGCCCCCATATGACACTCCTCGGACTTCTGCGCAAGAAGCCGCTGGATGCACTCCGCCAGGCTCTGCCCATCCTGCCTGCGCAGCAGCTTCAGCGTTCCGGCGCGCCCCTTTTTGTAGTTCAGATTCTGTTCAATCTGCCTGTAATCCTCCACGGTAAGCTCGATGTCCGCCGTCAGCCTGTACGCCGCCTTGTTCGTGTATTCCTCCGCGTTGTGCAGCAGTTCAAACAGGACTTTTTTACGCGCCTCTGATGTGGGATGATAGAGCAGCACCCGCGCAGCAGCGGCCCTTGACGCATTGTAGCTTTTTCCCTGACCGACAAGCGAAATCCATCCGGCAGCCTCATCCAGATAGTCGTCCTTTTGCAGCATCCACGCAATCACACAGATGCGCTCCGCAATGTCCGACGGACTCATCTCGACCTCATGCCATGGAAAAATGCAGGGCGAGAGCTTCAGGCCTTTTTTCGGAATCCGCCCTAAAATCCCCTTTAAAATTCCATAGACGGCTTCTGCCTCGGCGCTGTCCTGAAACAGGGGCTCCGGCGACAGGGGCTTTGGTTTGCGCACTTCGCCATCGCCAAAGCTGTAATTGTACTCATCCTCTCCCCGAATCAGGGCATAGAGCTGCGTTTTCCCTGACGACATAAAACAGGGCAGGAAACACGCGACAAGCTCCAAATCCTCCGGACAGGAGAGCAGAACCTCCTTCGCCACGCGCATCTGCAAGTTCTCATCCTGCAAGGAATGGCAGAAGTAGGATGCCGTCATCTTCTGATGCCTTGTGCCGTTTCGGATAAGCGCGACAACCGTCTCCACCGCGTCCTCCGCATTGTAAAAGCCCTTTGCCCAGAGCGCACAGCTGATGGCAACGGCATCGTCCGACGCAAGCTGCCCCTCCAAAAAATCCGTGTCCCGCAGGCACTGCCCCATCATCCGCAGCAGCTTGCCGCTGATGCGGTCCACACTCTTTTCATTAAAAATACCAATCCATGTACTGACTGCCCGCTTGACGGACGAATAGCGAATCAGGTCATTCTCCTCGATCACGGAGAACAGATACAGAAACGCCTCCGGCCTGCCCTCGTCCATCGTTTCACAGACGACCTGGCGCGCGCCCTCCTGCAGCCGCGCCGCCAGCAGGAATTTCCCGAGATCCTGATACAGCGCCTGGCTCCTCGACATCACGATACCGCGAACCAGCTCGCGGCTCATCATCAGCGTGTTGCCCTCGCCAAAGAGAATGTCCCTGACCGCCTGGATGGTCTCTTCCTCCCCCCGGTCAATCTGCGCCGCCAGAATCCACGAGTACGCAAACTCGCTTCGCGCATGGTCGTACAGCTCCTCCGAAATGGTTCCGGTCAGGACTGCCGCAAGGTTCCCGCCATAAAATTCCAGATACGCATATGCCCGCAGCAGCCGGATGCTGTTCTCCACAAACGGAAGGTAGCTGCCCGAGCGCAGGCTCCTGCGGTACCATCCCGCCGTCATCTGGTAACAGTTCATCGCGTCGAGCGCGTCATAAAATTCCGCCTGACGCGCCTGCGCCACGCAGACATCCACCACATTTTTGTATGTACTGCGGTACAGGTCGCTCAGCTTCCCGGTCTTGCTCTGCCGCAAAAGCTGACGCATCTCCGCGCACAAATCCTGCGGCATGTTATAATAATATCCGTCCGGAAGCATCTTGCGTTCCTGTTCGGAAAGGTGCGCTCCTTTTTCCTTAAACGCCTGCTGCATTGATTCCGTCAGCCTTCTTCTGGAATCATAAGTAAATCCTGCCATCTGTATTCCTCCTTAAACTTACCACCCCGATAACATTGTCAGACGAATGAATGTAAATACGATATCATCTTTCCACGGAATTGCATCGGAAAGGGCGGTCAGCTCCTCCTCGCCCGCAAACACGCGGTAAATGCCGTCCTCAAAGCATTGCAGCGTATTTTCGACAGCCTTGTCCTCCACCGCGTCCGCACCGCCGCGCAGACCGGAGGAAATCTTTCCGCGCGATGCCTGCGCCGCGATTTCCTCCTTTGTCAGATACGCCAGAAGCTGCCCCTCGTCCTTCCGCTCATTGTACTGCCTGACGCCGAGTCTTGTCAGGTTCACGAGAAGCTCACGGACAGTCTGCGGCTTCTCGTCAAGTTCAAACATGGCAGGCGCGATATCCACACGGTTCTGCTTTCCCAGCTTTTTCATTTTTACATGGACTGTGAATGACATGCTTGTTCCACCCTCCCCCAGACATGTTAAAATTTTTCTTCTTTTATTATACTTACATTCCATTGTGATAGCAATGTGAAAATAGGGGTGGTTTTAAAAATATTGTATTTTCTGTCGTTTTTGTGTATAGTAAATTTGTATATAGGAAAAACATCGGAAAGGAGTGATAAATCCATGAGAAGGCGAACATGGCAGGCGCTGCGCCAAAACGGTGCCAAGAGCCCTTTTGCCCATGCAGAACAGCAGGCATATAGCACTCTGTATGGGCGGCAGCCAACTGACTAAATACAAAACCACTTCACAGCGGCTATATCGGTTCTGCTGTTTCTGCACTTTATTTATGCAAATCGTTATGCCAGGGCGTGTTTGAAAAATGCTCTGGGACATGGTTCTATAAATAAGGAGCGGTAAAAATGAAATACATCAATGCAGCAGAAATACTGCCGGAGAACTTGTTGAAGGAGCTTCAGGCTTACGCCGATGGGGAACTCCTCTATATTCCAAAAATTTCAACAAAAAGGGAATGGGGCGCCGCCAGCGGTTCGCGGCTTTTTTATCAGACGCGCAATGAGGAGATTCGGAGGCTTTTTCAGCAAGGCTGTTCCGTCGGGATGCTTTCGGAACAGTATGGTCTGGCGTACAGTACCATTAAAAATATTGTATATCGGTAATAAACTGCAGGGGAGGCTGTAACTCACATGAGCTGCCGCCTCCCCTGTTGTTTGAAATCAGGGCAAACTGGTGCAAACAAGGACAGGACTTTTCAGCCGCCATCCATTATACTAAATGTACACAAGGAGGGACAAAACGATGTCAGTACAGCTTATCCAGCAGGCAATCTCCTATATGGAGGAACATATCCTTGAAGATATCAACTATGTGGATGTCGCCAAAAGCGTCCATATGTCCGGCTACAACTTTCACCGGACATTCAGCTTTATCGCCGGAATGACCGCCAACGAATATCTCAGGAGCCGGCGTCTCACACTTGCCGCGCAGGAGCTCCAGGAGACCGACCTGTCGGTGACGGACGCCGCCTACAAGTACGGCTACGAATCCCCGGAGAGCTTCTCAAAAGCCTTCTCGCGGTTTCACGGCTCCACGCCGAAGCAGGCAAAACAAAAAGGCGCGAAGCTTCATCTGTTCAGTCCCCTTGTGATAAAAATAACATTGGAAGGTGGTAATATAATGGACTACAGAATGGAACACAGGGAACGCCAGCAGTTTATCGCAGTTGTGCGGGCTTTTCCCAACGAGATTATCAATGACGACAACGACCACAGCATTCCCGACTTCTGGACAGAATGCGGCGAAAAAAATCTGCTCGACCGCATAAAATCGCTTCGCCCGGAGGGAAAACGTGACCTGTACGGCCTGTGCAGCCCCACAAGGATGAATGAAACCCATTTTCATTACGGTATTGGCATCCTGCGCGATGAAGACACTGATGTATCCGGTCTGGATGCCCTGCTGGCAGACGGATATACACTATGGGCGACCGAACCGGCAGACTATGCCGTGTTCAAATGCTTTGGTTCCGACGGGGACTGTCTCGGGGAGACATGGAGCAAATTTTTCAAGGAGTTTTCGCCCCAGACCGGATACACGCAGACAGAAGACACCGACTACGAGATTTATTTTGAATGCGGAGAAAAAGACCTGTTCTGCGAGCTGTGGGTTCCTATCCGGAAAAATGCGTAGCATTACCCGACGGACTGTCTTCCTGGCAGTCTGTCAAACCCTGACAAATCCGTCCGTCCAGTGCAAGTCCCCAATACGGTAACAGCTTATAGCCCACTCCGCTCTCTCATTTGCACGCTGCATCAGGCGGCACTCTTCCTGTGCGCGCTCCTCCGTCAGAAAACATGGGCTTTCGACAATATCAATCTCATCAAGATACTCATTGGTATTCCACCCCTGTACAAACCATACGGACTCCGGCACGACATGGTCAGGATTGCCGGCAATTTCTTTTTTCACGATTCGGTACGTACAGTCATATTCACAAAAACCCTGCACATTTTCCAGGTAATACTGCGCTGTATCCTCTGCCTGCGCCTGCGTCGGAAAGAATCCGATTAGAAAATCCTCTGAATAATTGTCATAACTTAATTCCCTGTCCGTCAGTATCAACTGATATACCATATACCGCCCACCCTTCTTATAACTTTCCTTTCATTATAGGAATACTGGATTTCTGTGTCAATTGGATTTTATTATACTGGTGGTCGAAAAAAGAGGGGGCAAAGACACTGTTTGCAAAGTAGGTAAAATCAGGGGACAGGGTTGAATGTCCCCCAGCTTCGTGCTATACTTTATCAGAGGCAAACCGGAAATCAAATACCTCGCGGCATTCGGCAAAGTTGTTGATCTGGCTCCAGTCTATCGGGCTGATGAATAGCAGAAGCAGATGTAGCGCGTATTTTGCCAACACACCGGAATATCAGAAAGGAAGGATGCCAAAATGCCGGAACTACACAGTATTCCACTCATTTACCCAGAAGGCGTGTACAGTGTCGTTGATTTCAGCGGGGACGTTGACAGCGACAACGCTATTTTCTTTGATTATGACGCACAATATCAAATGCTCACCTATGACATTCCTGTCAGGAAGGACTGGCGTGGGATGACGCTGTACAGTGTGACGGAGGATGACCTCATCCGGACGCTCCGCGCCGTCTATGGCAAGGACGGAACACTTCAGAAAATTACGGCTGTGCTGAAAGGCCGTGAAACACTTTTATACATCCGCTATGAAAACGAGAAGCACGCTAAAGCGGAAATTCGGAGATTCGCCATCCAGAATGCCAATGCCATTATTGAACAAATCCGACAATGCACAGATACTGTGGCAAGGCTTTTCATTGAGTATTATTGTGACTCTGATAACATGGATTACCATGCCGTGATTGGCACTGCGAACCAGATGGAAACGGTAAGGCGGAAAGGTTATTACGAGGATTCCTGCGACTATGCCGGCAACTATCCGTCTGAAAACATTGAGGGCGATAACAAGATGCTAATAGCAATGGTGCGCTGCGCCGAGGGTCATCCATGCGAGAATTTCCGGTATGCAGTGGAAATTATGTCAAAACATATTGAGGAACACGCACTGTCAGCGCTGCACAAAACTGAGGACTTCAAATATATCTGTGCGGAATATGACTAAAAATCAGGATTTAAAATTAATTTGCTGATAAATATCTTTTTAATCCTTTTAACCATAGCCAATATGTAATAAAAGAAAATACCACTAAATAAATAAAATACCATAAAAATGCCACCATATTATAATCATTTTTTAAAATGTCTACTGGACCATTAATTGTGGTAAATATGGGTATTATCCAAATCAATAAATATTTAATTACATTAGGATACATATCTTTGGGTCTTGTTGAAGCATCTACAAAATATTCTGGCATCCCCATTAATTTGCTTGATTTTTCTTTCCAAAATGATACCATAACGACAATTTGATTTAATAAAAACAGAAACCAGATGCCCAAAAGAATAAATAATACAAACCCAATCATTTGCAAAATACTATAACTTTTTTTACTCATAATAATAACCTGTACTATAATCGCTATTGTTAGATTAATAGCACTTGGTAAATCAGCTCTATAAAAGATATAATAAAAAAAAGGAATTTACTGGTCTCACAAAAATATAATCTAATTCTCCTTCAATTATTTTTTCACAAAGAGATTCATGTGCAGATGAAAACAACATCTGATAACCGCACTGAATTATATAAGATACCACATTTGTATAAACCGAAATCCTAATGTTGAAATGAATGACAAGAGCATAAAAAACATTCTAACATTAATGATCACTAATAACAAACATGCTATTAAATAATT
>Ga0224746_10031_pt1 | contig 20060 bp, 16 predicted proteins | sample LIM_F_Water_Bulk_FD_183000 | JGI IMG/M metagenome (GOLD analysis project Ga0224746, IMG submission 183000) | Enriched cells from gastrointestinal tract of the lab mouse from Pacific Northwest National Laboratory (PNNL), Richland, Washington... | ecosystem: Host-associated > Mammals > Digestive... | reverse complement strand
GCCCCTGGGCAAGCAGGGCGGCAAATTCCCGGGCCATGCGCACCCCGGCCTGGACGGTCTTGAGGGTGCCGCCCTCCTGCTGGATGTTGAGATACCGAACCGGCTTTCCGCTCTGGGCAATCAGCCCGGCCAACTCCTGGGCCTGTACGCGCTCGCAGCCCAGCCCAATCACCAGGACAGCGCCGAAGTTGGGGTTTTTCCCAATACCAGCCAGGGTGTTGATGGTCTGCTGAAGATCCCGGCCGTGTTGGCCGCAGCCATTGATATGGGGGAAGGGGACCGCGCCGCCCACCTGATTAGCAATCAGTTTTACGGCGTGGTTGGCGCAGAAAACGGAGGGAATGACCGCAATATGGTTGCGGATGCCGAAGGAGCCGTCAGGGCGGCGAAATCCGAATATCTGATCCATTACAGCATCCCCTCCCGTCCTCTGACATCGTCCAGATTGTGGATATGGACCCACTCTCCTTTTTTGACAGCCCGGAGAGAGTAGCCAATGATCTCTCCATATTTGAGGAAATCTGTGTGGGCGGGCAGATCAGCTAGGGCAATTTTGTGGCAGAAGCTAATATCCTCCAGGCAAGGGACCTGCACCTGGCCGCAGACTGCGGTATCGCCCTGTTTGGCCTCCTCCAGCAGAACGCCCACATTGTCCTGCGGAGACAGGATCAACATACGTTTCATTGCCATTGTGTGAACCTCCTTAAACAAGCTGGAACCGCTTCCGCTTTTGAGCCGGGAAGCGTTGAGTACAGGCGCTTACTCCTCTTCCTTCAGTGTCTTCCCAGCGGCAGTGTCGCGGATCATGCGAATAATAGTAAACAAGAGGGAAAATACAGTAAACGCCAAGATCACAAGACAGATAGGCCGGCAGATGAACTGGAAGAAGTTCCCCTTAGTGGGGATCAGGCCCCGGCGCAGATTAGACTCGGTGATGCTGCCCAGGATTAAGCCCAGCAGGATGGGCGTCATGGGGATGCCGAACCGAGTGAGGAAATAGCCGAGGAAACCGAAGAAGATCATACATGCCACGTCAAACATGCTGGAGTTGGCCGCATAGGCGCCGATGCAGCACAGGCCGAAGATAATAGGCTGAAGGATCTCTTTGGGGATCAGACAGACTTTATAAAACCAGCGCAGTCCCACCTGGCCCATCATCAGCATAAAGATGTTGGACAGCAGCAGGGCAAAATAGATGCCGTTGATGGTGTCACCATGCTCCACAAACAGAGACGGGCCGGGGGTCAGCCCTTGAATGATCAGAGCGCCCATCATCACCGCAGTAACCGAGTCGCCGGGAATGCCCAGCGTCAGCATGGGGATAAAGGTGCCGCCAGTAGCGCCGTTGTTGGCGGACTCAGAGGCGGCCACACCCTCAATGCTGCCCTTGCCGTAATCGGGGTCCTTGGTAGCACGCCGCTGCTCACCGTAGGAGAGGAATGCAGCAGTGCCGCCGCCGGTGGCGGGGACTGCGCCGATAAAGGTGCCAATCAAGGAGCCCTTGATGATGGGCGAGATACATCTCTTCCAGTCAGCTTTGGTCAGGCTGTTGCCGGAAACCGCAAGGATTTCCTCTTTTTCATTGCCGCGATTGGCCTTGTCAGCACACTGCCGGATTAGTTCAGACAAAGCAAAGATACCGATCAACACCGGAATCAGCTGAAAGCCGCCCAGCAGGGAGGTGGAACCGAAGGTAAGGCGTGGATAGCCGGAGATGGGGTCCATACCGATGCAGCCGATGAAGAGGCCGATGACACACGACAGCAGGCCCTTGAAAATGTTGCCGTTTGAAAGGCCGGCCACCACGGACAGTCCGAATACACCCAGAGCAAAGTACTCTGCATAGCTGAATTTTAGAGCGGCGGAGGCCAGAATAGGTGCAAAGAACATCAGTGCAATGCAGGAGATGATGCCGCCAATTACTGAGGCGTACAGCGCAATTTGCAGCGCCCGGTAGGCCTCGCCTTTTTGAGCCAGCGGATGCCCGTCCAGAACGGTGGCCGCGCCGGAGGGCGTACCCGGCGTGTTGATGAGGATAGCCGTGATAGAACCGCCGTACATACCACCGCAGTAGATGCCGGCGAGGAAGCCCAGTGCCGGAACAGGTTCCATGTAAAAGGTAAGGGGCAGGAAAATTGCCACACCGGTGGTTGCGGTCAGTCCGGGCAGCGCACCGATGACAATGCCGAGAAAGGTACCGAAGGCGATCATAGCGACACAATTGAGCGTTGTGATCTGCGAAAAGCCTGCGGCAATATTTGCAAAACTAAAGCCCATAAATCAATCCCCCTGGATCATTTCAAGAATAAATGAGTCGATATTTGGCCGAATTCTTCAATCAGAACCCAAACCCAATAGGCAGGCTGACGCCCAAATATACGGCAAAGAACAGATAACAGACCAGCGTAAAGATCCCGGAGGTAAGCAGAGCGGTCAGTATCTTTCTGCCTCCCAGCAAATAATAAACAGCACAGATGCTGATGACACTGCTGAGAGGATAGCCGATGGTTTTCATAGTCAAATAGAAGAACAGACCAATCAAGGTAACAAGAATTGCGCAGATGGAGAACTCCGTGGTGGCCGGTGTGCCGCCAGCCTGGATCAGTTTTTTGTCTTTTGCGTTTTCAAACAGAGCAAACAGCAAGATTGCGATGGAGCAGATCAGAGCAGCCCACATCAGAATGGTCGGAAACAGCCGGTCGTCCACTTTGCCAACGGCTCCAAACCCAACCTTGGTAAATTTTTCAATTCCAAACAGGAGCATGTAGAGGGATGCCAAAATAAAAAGGAGCGAAAGAACGATATCTGCGTGGGCCTTTGTCACCACAAGGCGCTTTTTGATAAAATCATTCATTGTTATGCCTTTCCGCTGCAAACATCTGGCGTTCACAGCACAGAAGATCTGGGTCAACAGGAGCCCCCGCCGCAAGCGCCGGGGGCTCCCCTGCCCAATGTCAAAAAGGGGAAATCACAGAGACAGCGGTATTACAGAATCAGTCAAAGGCTCCTTCCTCGATCATGGGCTTAATGATTTCGGCCAGCTGATCGATCTCCTCCCGAATCTCTTCGCCCGTCTTAAAGACAGGGGAGAAACCGCCTTTCTCACACTGCTCAATAAAGCCAGGGTCCTGCATCACCTGTTCCACGGCATTGTAGACCTTCTGTACACATTCGTCAGGGACGCCTGCGGGGAAGATCAGAGACATGGTGTGGCTCAGTTCACACTTGTAGCCAAGCTCAGCAAGGCAGGGCACATCGGGGGTAGCGGGGTCGCGCTCGGTCAAGCAGGTGGCCAGGACCCGGTAATCGCCCGACTTGATGCCGCTCATGGCGGAGGTAGTCTCAGCAAAGACAAAGTCTACCGCGCCGCCCCGGAGGGATGTCAGCGCATCGGCGTCGCCGTCGTGGGGGATAAAGGTGCCATTGACTCCCTTCTGGTTCATAACGTACCGCGCCCAGACATACTGGAAGGAGCCGGCGTTTCCGGCGCCGTAGTTGATCTCCGGATTGTTCTTCAGATCTTCCATCAACTCGTCCAGGGTGTTCCACTTGGCGTCGGAACGGACAATGCAGGACTCGATCTGGTTTAGAATGCCGCAGACAAAGATGAAGTCGTCCACATCATAGGTGACATCCAGCAGATAGGGCCTCATCCCGAAGGAGGCGCTCCAGCCGCCGCCCAGGGTATAGCCGTCAGGGGCGGAGTTGGCCAGCTGGGTGGTGCCGATGACCTGAGCGCCGCCTGTCACATTTTCAATCACAAAACCTTGCCCCAGGTAGGGCTCGATATAGTTGCCGATCAAGCGGTTGTACAGGTCGGTACTGCCGCCGGCGGAGGTGCAAACGATGTTGGTGATGGGCTTGGTGGGGTAACCGGAGTCAGAAGGCGCGGCGGGCTGCTGGGCGGAAACTGCACCGCCGGAATTTGCAGGCCCAGAAGGATTGCTGTTGGACGGAGTCTGCTGATTGTTGCCGCAGGCCGCGAGGGCAAAGAGCATTGCGGAAGCCAGCAGAGCGGACAGGATACGTTTCTTCATTGTAGTTCTCCTCCATATTTTTATTTTTTCTTTTGCTATAACGCTCCCTTAGAATCTGGTATGGAGCGCCATATCAAATGCGGTGGCGGTGCGGCGAGCAGGAGCCGTCGCGGATCAAAAGGTAGCTTACCTTTTGGTATTGCAATTATACAAAAGCAAGGATCGTGCCAAATCATAAAAAGACAGCAAATCGCCGAAAAACCCTCAAATTTCAAACTGACTGTCCCACTGAACTCGCTTTTCGGGCTTAAAATACAGAATGCGGCAGCGGAGAAAAGTGCAAAAACTCCCCGATCTGCACATTTTGTGCAATCCGGGGAGTTCACATGCCTGCGCAGGAGCAAGAACCTTGTCTGCCCGAGGTACCGGGCATCAGCTCCTCTTTTGATTTGGGTATCATATGTCGGGAGGGCGGAACCCTGCTGCATCTGTTCTGCAGCATGTTACGTTCCTGCCCGTGTGCTTGTTCAAAGTAAGTCTCAAAACTGCCGCAATCACGTTCATTCCTTCCATAGGCAAAGCTGATTGGAACCATATCCGATATTGTCATATTCGAGGTGCGTTCCTAAGCGTCGTCGTTTTTGTAGCTGCACCGGGAGGAAATATGAAATTCCTTGATCTTATATTGAAGCTGCCGCCGGGAGATGCCCAGATACTCTGCGGTCTTGCTGCGGTGATTGTTGCAGACAGCCAGTGCGGCTAATATCGTTTCCTTGGTCAGCTTGCCTCCCGCCGCCTTCTCCGCTCTGCCGCTCCCTGTCCGGGGCTCCTCCTTGTCAGAGAGCATCCCGGAAGGGATACTGGCGATTTCTGTCGTCGCATAGGGGGTCATCACTACCATACGTTCCACAAAATTCCGGATCTCTCTGACATTCCCTGGCCAATGGTATTGTGTGACCTCCTCTAGCACCGGATCAGAGAAACTCTTTTTCAGGTTGTACTTCTTGCAAAAATACTCCAAAAAGTGGAGGCACAGCGGAACAATGTCCGACTGGCGCTCTCGAACAGGCGGGATCATCAGAGGGATGACGTGAAGGCGGTAGTACAAGTCCGCCCGGAAGGTCCCCTGCCGCACCATCTCGCCCAGGTCCCGGTTGGTAGCCACGATCAGGCGGAAGTCTACCTTTTTGCTCTGCACCGAACCTACCCGCTGTATGCTTTTCTCCTCAATCATGCGCAGGACCTTGCCCTGGACCACCAGCGGCAGAGAGTTGATCTCATCCAGAAACAGGGTTCCTCCATTGGCCGCCTCGGCCAAGCCGATTTTCCCGTCCCGGCTGGCGCCAGTAAAGCTGCCCTTTTCATAGCCGAAGAGTTCGGCCTCCACCAAATTTTCTGGAAAGGCCGCACAGTTTACAGTAATCATCGGTTTTCCCTGCCGTTTGCTGTGATCGTGAATATAATGGGCAAGGACCTCCTTACCGGTGCCCGATTCCCCATACAGCAAAATGGTGGAGTCCAGGGGGGCGATGTTGTCCAGCACGGAAATCAGCTGGCGCATCTCAGGACTCTTGGCGATAATGCCCACCTTCTCATCCGAGCGGACTTTGGGACGTTCGGTGTAGAGGATCTTATTTTCATCCAGAAGTGTCTGATACAATTTTTGAAAGTCATCTACATCTTGAAGCAGGGTGACTACATACTGGATGTTGCCAAAGCCGTCGAAAATAGGGGTCCCGGTCACCGTTCTGATCCGGAGGGGGTCTCCCGCTTTCTGAAGGTCCTGATAGTACTGTAAACGGCTGACCCGCCGCTTTTCCTGGCAAACCAAATCAAAAACGCACACGTCAATCACGCTCATAAAGTCATGCACGTTCATCTTCAGATATTCCTGGCGTGGGATGTTTCTCCAATTTATCATCATGGTGTTGGCAAACAGAACGTTTCCTGCAGCGTCGTAGACCATGACGCCGGCATCAATGTTGTCCAGAACCATGGAAAATGAGATGCGCCCATCCAGGTCTCTGTAAAAGGGGTTGTCGCCCATGAAGATCACCTCGCATTCTTTGCCAATAGAAGTGGTCCCTTCTAGCTGAAACAAACCGCTCCAGCGCCAGTAAAAGCCGTGGGGATAAAAAGGGTGCTGCGGTTATGTTCGAGCAGCTTATTCAAGGGTATTATACCATAGATATAGGAAAAATAAAAGTCAAGAATATGGCTGGAGGTCTGCAGCATGTGCATAGACCATTGTGCAATCCATATAAAGAATGCACTTGCCTGTGCGGGTTTTTCGGGCAGGAATTAAGACCCGCTTTAAAGATGGCAGTATGGTTAAGCACCAGAGGTTATCCTGTCATACGTGCCTGGTTCTGTTGAAATACTTCAGGATTTTTCCAAAGAAAATTTCTTATTTAGCGGCATGTCACTGGAATGCTGGGAGCTTTGCCGTTTACCGTACGCCTGGAGCCGCCCCGCCGGCAGATACATCACACATGGTATCATTCTTGCTTTAACTATAGACAACACGGTGTTAACTGCGGGAGAGGGGCTAAAGCATGAGGAAACAGAGAAACCTTCATTACAGCTTTTTTGTAGCGGCCGGATGTTTTCTGGTGATGTTTTATGGAATGGGTATGACCTTTAACTTGTGTTCCCTGTTCCTCTCGGCGGCAGTGTCAGAGCGAGGTGTCTCTCAGTCACAGATCTCTGACGCCATGACACTCCAGAGCGTAGTATGTTTGCTGTGCATTCTGTTTTTGGGCCGTATCTATGCCAAGTACAGTCCCAGACTGGTCCTGGCCGTCTGCTCACTGGCCGGGGTGCTGGCCTATGTCTGCTTTATGAGGGACAGTCTGTTCATGTGCTACCTTGGGGCCTGCTTCGTGGGTGTGGCCCACGGCGGAGCAGCGCTGGTCCCGGTGTCCATCCTGCTGACCAACTGGTTTCATAAATACCGGGGAACCGTGCTCAGCTGCTGCATGGTTGGCTCCAGTCTTCCCAATGTGCTGTGGTCCCGTTTCATTTCCGGAGTGCTGAACCGGTTTGGGCTAACCTACGCGAGTGCGATCCAGGGGGCCGTCATCCTGGCCCTGTGTGTGGCGGCGTTGCTGCTCATCCGCGACACACCGGAAGAGATGGGACTGCGGCCCTTTGGATTTGACGAGGGAGCCGGGGGACCTGAAAACCAACAGGGAGAGAACAGACGGAAGACCGGACTGGTCTCCGGCCCCCGGGACCGGACCCGGCGCTTTGTGCTGCTGTCCTGCGCCATGTTTATGGCAGGGTTTGTGATTACGCCCCTCAACGGCTTTTACCCCACGTTTCTTCAGAGCATCGGCTACGACACCCTCTTTTTGGGCGCTGCCGCAACCATTTTCGGATTCACCATGATGATCAGCAAATTGACAGTGGGCGGAGTAATCGACTTTTTTGGCATTAAGAAGGCCTCAGTCTATTTGTATGTTCTGCCGGCCGCTGCAACTGCCGCCGCCCTCTTGGTCACCCCGCAGCCAGCCAGCGCCATCCTGTTCATCGCCCTGTGGGGGATCGGGAACCCCCTCGGGACTGTTCCGCTCCCCCTATGGGTCATCAGTATCTTTGGCCAGGAGGACTATAAGCTGACCTACAGCCGGGTACTGACGATCTTCACTATGGGCAGCACCTGCGGGTTTTTCCTGATTGGCAAGATTGCCGACTGGACGCAAAGTTACCACCTGATCTTCGTGCTGAATCTGCTTTCTCTCTCTGCCAGCTTTTTCCTTGTCATGCTGGCCCAACAGGGCCGAAAACCGGCAGATGGATGAACAACGCTGCTGCAGTGCGCCAAAGACCGTCCCTGCCGCTGCGGTGCAGCGGCGGGGACGATCTGTTCGCGTTTATTTTGTATTCGCTGGATAGAAGGGCTGCGGGGAGTGCAGTCCAATGGGCGGCGCGCTCCAATCAGATCATTTCTCCAAAGGTCTGGATTCTGGTCCGGATCTGTTCGAAGCTAATGTTCTGCTGGTCGATGTCAATGGCGAGAAAAGGGATATCCGCTTTGCGCAGGTCCGCCTCGTAGTAGGGCTGGTCGTACTCCTCAGGGTCACAGAACTTCATCATACAGGAGATCACGCCCTGAGCGCCGTTTTCCCGGCACAGCTTGGTGAGCATCCGCCCTCTTGGTTTGTCCATCTCGTGGATCAGACTACATCCATGCCTGGCGTTCCACTGGAGCGCCAGCCGCTTCAGACCTCCGCCGCCCTTCTCCGGCGTGTCGGTGCGGTACTGGCGGGACTCCTGCGCCAGGTCATCGCCCACCACGGCGATCTGGTTCTCTACAAAGATATCCAGCAGCTCCTCCGGCTCACAAACAATGCCAGCCATCACCACCTTTTTTCCGCGCCACTGGTGGACGGGCAGCTCCTTCAGCGCGGCGGTGATCTCCTGGACCAGAGCGATGTGCTCACTCTTCTCAAAGAAGAAGGCGCTCTTGAACACGGTGTGGCGCACCTTCGCGTCAATCACATCCAGATGGTCGTTGGCCGTCCGGGCAAATTCCCGCATGGCCTGATTGTGCCGGTTGTAGATTTCGATGGTCTGGCACAGTGCCTTTTCATTCATCATTTCCCCGGTGATGGTAGCCAGCATAGTCAAAACGGTCTCATACTCACTGATCAGGTAGTCCACACTGGCCGGCGAGGTGCGGTTCTGAGGGTAGACGATAGGGACCATAGGGATAGAGGGGACGCCGAAGCGCCAGTTTTGCGTCATACAGCGCAGTGTGTCGCACATAGCCGGGATGATCACCGCCGACAGGCTCTGATAAGCGCCCTTGAGACCAAACTCCATATTGGCCTGCATGATAGAGCAGGCGAAGGGGGGGAGATAACGTTTGGCCTCCATCAGCGGTGTTCTGCCTCCCCAGAGGCCCATAGGGATCATGCCGGAGGCGTGAACCAGTTCCTCGGGGGTGTAGGGCGGGAAACAACCCACCACCTTTTTTCCCTGGCTCAGATAATTGTCCAGCTGGGATCTGGGGTTGTCACAGGCCATCTTCAGCCGGGCCAGGTTTTCGCGCAATTCAGCCATTGGTCTTCCCCTCCTTGTTCTGCTTCATAACCTCTACCAGACCCTGGATGCGGGTCTCAAACTGAGCCTCGCTGTAGTTGCGGAAGTCGGCTTGGTCGCCGTCAAAGGCGGCGAAGGGCACTCCCGCCTGCCGGGCCAGCTGCCGTTGAACCTCCATCATCTGGCAGTCCATTACTTTGCAGCTCCGATTGACATGGTAGATGGTACCCTCGCAGCCGAATCGCTGGAGCGCCTCCATCCGGCGGGAGATCATGGTGGTGGCGTTATCACCGTTGGTGGAGGCAAAGCAGTAGGCTCTGGCCATGCCATCCAGATCGTCGTACTCGATGGCCCAGGCTTTTCCATAGCTGGAGGCTACCATGTTGACACCGTACTTTTTCAAGGTGCGCAGGTTGTGACTCAGATAGGGCCAGCAGGCAATGCCGTCCCAGGATACCCGGAAGTCCTCCTCCACCGGGAAAGTGGATCTGCCCAGTCGGATGTTCTCCTCCATCTCGGCAATGAGCTGTTCCATAATGGCGGTGGTGGAGGGTTTGCCCCGGTTGCACACCATGGCGGACATATAGTTGAACAATTCAAATCCGCCGATGGGGGCCGGCTTATGATGCATCAGGTCGTTGGCCCGCTCCCAGAGATAACTGTTGCGCTGCGAGATCGCCATCACTTCTCGAAATCGCTCCTCGCTCCAGGTCTTTCCTGTAAAAGCGCACAAATCCTGGATGAGTTGGTCGATTTGGGCACGGACATAGCGCACACGGCTCTCGGTGACATGGTCCCAGGGGTTGTAGCAGGTGTCGATGAAAAAAATCGGGATGTTCATCTGCCGGGCCAGATTTTCATACCACTTGGTCAGCTGGTTGCAGATGTTGTTGGTCAGCAGCAGGAAATCCGGCTTGACCATTTTGCCGCCATCTGGGAGTTCAATCTCACTCTCGCCGTTTAATACGGCGGCGTAGGCCAAGTTGACCTTGGCATAGGCGCACAGGTCATTGGAGTAGCCCAAAGGGCCTTCGCACTCCTGGAGGAAGGAGTCGGCCTGGTGCCGGGCAGCGATGCCAGCGGCATGATTTTCTGGGTATAGTATGTTCAGTCCTAAGGTCTCAGGAATCTCCTGGGGGAAGATGGAGGCGGACCAGCCCACCTTCTCGCCCCGCTCCTTGGCCAGACGGGAATTTTCAAACAGAGCGGCGGTCTGCTCTCCAATCATTATCATAGACTTGGGCTTGGGGCGCTTGGGTTTGGGTGCGGCCTGTTCCGCCCCGGTGTTGACAACAGCTTCACTCATAGCAGTTCTGCCTTCTTTCCAAAAGTCTCAGTTTAACCGCTCCTGGGTCCTAAGAGAGCATCAGCGGATCTCTCCGGCACGGTACATGGCGGCGATCTTTTCATCGGAGTACCCCAGTTCTTGAAGAACCTGGGCAGTGTCGCATCCGATACCGCCAGAGACACGGCACGGAATCTGAACTGGGTCCACAGAGCCGAAGTGTACTGGACCATTGACAAAAACCGTCTTTGTGCCGTCCTCATACTCGTAGCGGTAGGCGTAGTGGTTGGCAATGACCTGGGGATCGTCCGGAATGTCCTTAAAGTGCCGGAGGACTTCGTGGGGCATGTCGTGCTTCTCAAAGAGACTGTGCCAATAGGACACAGGCTGTTTGCTGAAAATTTCGTCAAATATCCTGGTCAATTCGGTGCGATTAGCATAGTAGCTGGCGTTGGTGGAGTATTTTGGGTTTTCGGCCAGGTCAGGCCGGCCCAGCAGCTGGCACAGTTCGGGGAAGCGGCGGTAGTCAATGCAGGCAAGATAGAACCACTCGCCGTCGGAGCCCTGGTAGGAATTGCTGCCGGCATGGCCGCAGTCTAACCGGGTCCGGGGCAGGACACGCCCGTTGATGCCGTTCAGCACACCGGTGGAGGCAAGGAACGCGCCGGACTGGAGCAGGGAGACGTCTACTTTTTCCCCTTCGCCGCAAACAGACCGCTTATACAGGGCGGCGGCAATGCCGCCCACCAGAGCCACAGCTACGCTGTGATCACCGATGCCCCCCACCGGGATCAAGGGGGCGCCGCCGGCGGGGGCCAGGTCAGCCATCAAACCGGAGCGGGAAAAAAAGGCGGTGTAATCATAGCCAGGACGGTCCTTGTCCGGGCCCTCCTCGCCGTAGCCCAAAACGGAGGCGTGAATCAGCCGGGGAAAGCGGTCCTTCAGCTGCTCATAAGCCAGCCCCATCCCATCCAGGGCCTGTACCCGGAAATTGGTCAGAAACACGTCGGCTGTCTTCAGCAGCTTCATCATGGCCTCGTAACCGGTTTGGGTACGCAGATTGAGGGAAACAAAACGTTTGTTTAGATTCTGCATGTCAAAATTGGGGTTGGCCTTCTCGGTACAGGGGGAGAGGGTGGTGCCGGCTTGTTTGCGCCAGGCGTCGCCGTTTAAAGTCTCCACCTTGATGACATCCGCGCCCCACTCAGCCAGAACGCGGGCGGTCATGGGACCAGCCAGCATGGTGGACAGTTCGATGATGCGGATTCCTTCCATTGGTTTCATAGGTGTCCTCCTTCTAACATTGACAGTTTGAAGTCTGCGGACAGGGATGGCGGTTTCCTGCGCCCTGCTCCGCATATCTGTACGGATATAGGTTCAATCGGTATCCGTTCGCAAGAACATCAGCGGCCTTGAAATTGGGCCGGCCGCTTCTCTAAGAAGGCAGCGGTCCCCTCCCTCCGGTCCTCGGTACTCAAGGCGATGGTCTGGGCCATCCGCTCTAGCATCAGCCCTGTATTGATGTCGGTGTTGCTCCCCATGTTGATGCAAATCTTGGCCAGCGCAACGGCCACGGGGCCTTTTTCCATGATTTTCCTGGCCATAGCCTCTGACGCGTTCATGACGGCCTGACGGGTATCCTCGGTGACATGGTTTACCAAGCCAATGGCCATCGCCTCCTCGGCGGTGAGGATGGTACCGGAGAAAATCAACTCCTTGGCCCTGCCCAAACCAACCAGACGGACAAGCCGCTGGGTGCCGCCCGCACCGGGGATGAGCCCCAGGCTGACCTCGGGCTGGCCGAATTTGGAACGCCGGGTAGCGATGCGAATATCGCAGGCCAGGGCCAGCTCGCAGCCGCCGCCCAGTGCATAGCCGTTGATGGCACAGATCACGGGCTTGTTCAAATCCTCCAGCGCCTTGAGGGCGTTGGTGGCAGTGCCGGCCATCTGAACCAGGTGCGCCCGGTCGTGCAGTTCTCGAATGTCCGCGCCGCTGGCCAGTGCTTTATCTCCTGCCCCCGTCACAATGACGGCCTTGACCTCTTCGTCGGCGCCAGCCCTGTCCACTGCGGCGCTGATGTCCCGCCACATTTCGGGTGTTAGGGCGTTGCGCATATCTGGCCGGTTTAGGGTCAGAAACAGGATACCGTCCTTTTTTTCGTATAAGATGTTCTCATACTCCATAAGCTCTCCACTCCATATCATCAAGAATTTCGTTTTTCGGAGAACGGCTTTTATTCTGGCTGAATCTCCATCTCGATGCCTGCAAAGGGCTCTGCATGGCATACCGCAAATACATTACAAGCATACTGTGTGCCAATTTCCGCTTGCCCCGCTGGGGCAGCAAGGATTGGGCTTTGACGCTGCGCAGCAGCCCGGTTTCTGGCGCCGCCTGCCGTCGAGCTGGAACTTTGCCGGAAAATTTTGCACATTTCTGAGGGATGTGCAATATGCAGAAAATGCAAAATGTGCACACCACAGTGAACAATTGCACATCCTGCACTTTTTAAGCCGCTGCCGCCTGGTTTAAAGTTCATATTCGCCGGCCAAATGAGAGCTTGGGCGGTGTGGAACAGCGAAATAAGTAACTTGGTACGGTTTATGCTTGTACAATAACCTGTCAAGAAAGGCGATCGGTCCTTCCTTACAAACCGCAAGTCAAATTGTGAAGGGAGTTCTAAGCTATGAAACAGGTCTATATCGCGGGGGCGGTCCGGACGGCCATCGGAACATATGGCGGTTCGTTAAAGAGCGTCCCTGCCCACCAGCTGGGGGCCCTTGTAGTCCGGGAGGCGCTCAACCGCTCCGGCCTCCCCGACAGCCTGGTGGACGAAGTCATCCTGGGGGAGGTGCGCCAGAGTACTGAAGCCTCTAACATCGCCCGCTGTGTGGCGCTGGAGGCTGGCCTGCCCGATACAGTGCCCGGATTTACAGTGAACCGGCTGTGTGCCTCCGCAATGCAGGCCACCCTGTGCGGCTGTCAGGAGATCTGGTGCGGCCAAGCGGACGCCATCGTGGCCGGCGGAACTGAAAACATGAGCCGCGCCCCTGTCTATCTCCGGGGCAGCCGCTGGGGCGGCAACAAGAATACACTGGTGGACTCCAACATTGAGGCCGGAAGCACTGCTGCCCCCGCATCCATTTATGGCACCGGGCTGAGCATGACCCGGACGGCCGAAAATGTAGCTGAGCGTTTCCACATCTCCCGGGAAGAGCAGGATGCTTTTGCTGTAGAGAGTCAGCGCCGGGCCGCCGCCGCCATCGCTGCCGGATATTTCAAGGAGGAAATTGTCCCGGTGGAGGTCAAGGAGAGAAAGAACTCCTTCCTCTTCGACACCGATGAGTTCCCTCGCCCCGGCACCTCTATGGAGATTCTGGCCAAGCTGAAGCCCATCGTCAAGGCCGGCGGCACAATCACAGCAGGCAACTCCTGCGGGCTGAACGACGGTGCTGCCGCCCTGGTGCTGGTATCGGAGGACAGAGTGCGCCAGACTGGTGTGAAGCCAATGGCCCGCATAATAGACATCACCACTGCCGCCCTGGACCCGTCCATTATGGGCTACGGCCCCTACTACTCCACTCAGAAGATCCTTCAGCGGACCGGTATGTCGCTGGATCAGATCGACCTGATTGAGTTGAATGAGGCTTTTGCCTCTCAATCGGTGGCCTGCATTCGGGACCTGGGGCTGGACCCCGGTAAGGTTAATATTAACGGCGGCGCCATCGCGTTGGGGCACCCCCTGGGCTGCACCGGCGCGCGGCTCATTGTCACGCTGCTCCACAACCTAAAACGTACCGGCGGCAGGATTGGCCTGGCCACCCTGTGCATCGGCGGCGGACAGGCTATGGCCGCACTCATTGAGCGGACCGGGGACTGATTACTGATTCCGGCCCCCCTGAAGGGAAAGGGCCTATACAGAAAGCTGGTATTGATATGAAAATTGAAGACATCAAACATGTAACGGTGATTGGCGCCGGGGCCATGGGCCGGCAGATTGCCATGAACACTGCCCTGAATGGCCGCAAGGAGGGCTATCAGGTGGTTCTCACCGACTCCTTTGAACAGGCGGTAGACAGCGCCAAAGCCTGGGCTGCGGAATATCTGAACGGCCGGGTGGACAAGGGCCGCATTACCCAAGAGGAGGCCGATATCGTATCCGCCCGTCTCACGTTCACCACCGACGTGGATGCCGGCGTGAAGGATGCCGATCTGGTGGTAGAGGCAATCATTGAGGATCTGGAAATTAAAAAGGAACTCTTTGGCCGCATCAGTAAAATCGTCAAGGCTGACACGATCTTGGCCACCAACAGTTCCAATCTGGTTAGCTCCAAACTGGCCGGGGTCACGGAACACCCTGACCGGCTAATGAATCTGCACTATTTCAACCCCGCCCTGGTGATGAAGCTGGTTGAGGTGGTCAAAGGCCCTCACACCAGTGATGAGGCTGCGGAGTGCGCCCGAGCGTTCGGTGAAAGGACCGGCAAATCTCCTATCCTCATTCAGAAGGAGATCGCCGGCTTTGTGGCAAACCGTATTAACGCCGCAGTCACTCGGGAGGCATGTCTTCTGCTGGAGAAGGGGATCGCCTCGGTGGAGGACATCGACACGGCCTGTGAGAAGGGGTTGGGCTACCCCATGGGGCCCTTTAAACTGATGGACATGACCGGGCTGGATGTGAACTACTACGTTCGCCGGGACCGCTTTGCCGAGAGCGGCGACCCCAACGATGCGCCCAGTCCGCTGGTGATCGACAAGGTAATCAAAGGCGAGTTCGGACGCAAAACCGGTAAGGGCTGGTACGACTACTCCGACGGAGAGTAAACGGCGGTCAATTAAACTCATATGGCGTACCCTAAGGACCCCTTGAAACACAACAAAGCCTTCCCCTATTAGGGGGAGGGCTTTGGTATCAGGAATTTTGTGAATTACTCCAAGAATGGCGCAGCTGCAACAAGAAATAGATCGAAAGGAAGGCTGATGATAGTTGAAAATCGTGCTGACCCATGCCCTTAGCCAAGCGGGTATGGACATATTGAACGCCAGCGGCGCAGAGGTGTATGTGGCCAATTCCGCACAGCCGGAGCACTATCTGGACCATTTGAAAGATGCCGATGGTTTTATCGTCCGCATTGGGCGGTGTCCGGCGGATTTGATCGATCGGTGTCCCAATCTGAACGTGATTGGCCGCACTGGCGTGGGCTATGATAATGTGGACGTGGCCCATGCCGCCAGCTTGGGGATTCCTGTGGTCTTCACCCCTGGCGCCAACAACCGCTCTGTGGCAGAGCACACGGTGGCCTGTATGTTTGCCCTGTCTAAAAACCTCCAGGAGGCTGACACGGAACTGCGGAAAGGAAACTGGAAGATCCGGGATGCCAATAAAGCCTTTGAACTGCAAGGGAAAAAGGTGGGTATTATCGGTGTAGGGGCCATCGGGAAACTGGTAGCGGACATCTGCCAAGCGGTGGGAATGCAGACTGCCGGATTCAGCCACTCCAAAAATCGGGCCAAGGTGGAGGCGGCTGGCTGCGAGTACTATGAGGACATGGAGAAGCTGCTGCGGGACTGCGACATTGTTACGATCCACAATCCACTCACTCCAGAGACTCGAAATATGATCACCGCCAGGCAGCTTGCCATGATGAAGAAGACAGCTCTGCTGATCAATACCAGCCGCGGCCCCATCGTCAATGAGCGGGATCTGGCCGACGCACTGAACAGCGGCGTGATTGCCGGGGCCGCTGTAGATGTTTACAGCGCGGAGCCGGCTGCCATGGAAAACCCGGTCTTTATGGCCAAAAACCTGCTCTGCACGCCCCACTCCGCCGCTCTGACCCGGGAGGGGATGGACCGCATGGGAGTGTGGTGTGCCGAGGGCTGCTTGGCGGTTTGCCGCGGCGAGCGCTGGGAACATGTGGTGGATCAATCTGCTTATCACTGCGGACGGTTTGCGGTCAGGGACCGATGATTTCTGCCCGCTCCCAAAGAGTGGTGCAGCCGGCGAACAGGGCAGACTCGTTGGATCAGTACACGCTCATACCGCCCTTACCGCAGATCGCAGGGGCAAGTCCTGTCAGCGCCAATGATAAAATGAAAGAAAACGCCGAGGAAAAAATGTAGTTTTGTGGCGGAGAGGAGGGAAAAAAGATAGACTCCCAATCAGGGCGAAAAAGAGCCCGGAAAGGGAGTCAGGAAATGCAAGGAGCACAGTGGATGGAAATCCGAAGCGACAGACAAAAAGGGCTGAGCTATGTGGAGCTGGGCCGGAAGTACCACATGGACCCGCGAACAGCAAAGCGGTACGCGGAATCGCCGCAGAAGCCGGAGTACACATTGAGCGAGCCCAAGCCCACAAAGATGGACCCGTACAAGCAGATCGTGGACGAGTGGCTGGAGGAGGCGCCGTATTCAGCGCTGCGGATCCTGGAGAAGCTGCGGGAAATGGGATTTGACGGGGGCTACAGCATCGTCAAGGCGTATGTGAGCAGCCGGAAGATGGACTTGAATGAGAAGGCAACGGTGCGGTTTGAGACGATGCCAGGAAAGCAAGGGCAGATGGACTGGGGATTCTTCGAGGATCACCTGGTATACGAGGACGGAAAGTGGAAGAAGCTGTACTGCTTTCTCATGATTCTGGGGTACTCAAGGATGCGGTACATCGAATTTGTCACAGATATGAGCACAAATACGTTGATACGGTGCCATCAGAACGCGTTTCGGTATTTCGGAGGCTACCCGGAGGAGATTCTGTATGACAATATGAAGCAGGTAGTCATCAAGCGATTGCTGAAGCAGGAGGACTCCACGCTGAACCGGCAGTTTGAGGACTTCGCGGGATTCTACGGATTCAAACCCATTCTGTGCCGGCCGTACCGAGGTCAGACCAAGGGGAAAGTGGAGCGGACGGTTCAGTTTGTCAGAGATAATTTCATGGTGGGGATCCAGTACAACAGCCTGGCGGACTTGAACGGACAGGCTCTGGCCTGGTGCAACAAGGTCAATGGCAAAGTCCACGCCACCACCAACGAAATCCCCTTTGAGAGGTTGAAAAAAGAGGGGCTGAGCCCTCTCTCCCGCGAGTACATTATCGATAAAATCAACCTGAGGCGAGAACAAAAAGACTGCCTCATCTCCTACGCCGGCAATCAGTACTCCGTGCCAGCGGAGTATATCGGCAAAGATGTGGCAGTCGTGGCCCTCGACAGCATGTTAGCAGCATATTACGAGGGAAAGCAGATCGCTCTGCACCGAATATCGTATCAGAGAAAGGACATGGTTGTCAATCCTCAGCACTATAGAAGGCTTACGCTGAAACAGACGATGGATGCAGAAAATGTTTTGCTGGAACAGGACAAAGTGATTGATTTTCCCTTGAAACCATCGGATTTGTCCAGATATGACGAGGTGCTGTATGACTGAATTTACCATGGACAGGCTGAGGGAAAACCTGGAAGCCCTTAATATGAAAAACACCCTGGAGATTCTGGACAATTACCTGGAACGGGCCGTGGCGGAGGATCTCAATATTGTGGAGGTTTTGGATCACATTTTCTCAGAAGAAGCCAAATCCAAGCGGAGACGGGCCTATGAGAAGCAGATCCAGATGTCCGGCTTCCCCATTAAGAAGACCCTGGACGACTTCGACTTCTCTTTCCAACCCTCCATCGACAAGCGCCAGATCGACGAACTGGCCACCATGCGCTTCCTGGAAAACGGGGAGAATGTGGTCTTCCTTGGCCCGCCCGGCGTGGGCAAGACCCATCTGGCCTCCGCTCTGGGCCTGGTGGCAGCACAGCACCGTTTCTCCACCTACTACATCAACTGCCACCAGCTCATTGAGCAACTGAAAAAGGCTCATTTTGAGAACCGTCTGCCGGACAAGCTCAAGGTTCTCGCCAAGTACAGGATGCTCATCATCGACGAAATCGGCTATCTCCCTATGGATATCCAAGGTGCAAACCTGTTCTTCCAGCTCATTGCCAGACGGTATGAGAAAACATCCACCGTTTTTACCTCCAACAAGACTTTCTCCCAGTGGAACGAGGTCTTTGCCGACGTCACCATCGCCTCCGCCATCCTGGACCGTGTCCTGCATCACTGCACCGTTATCAACATCAAGGGCGAGTCTTACCGCCTGAAAGAACGCAAGGAATTTATGCGTCAGCTGGGTATCACGCAGGAAAAGACACTTCAACGGTATATTGATAAAAAAGGCAATCAAAAAATTATTGCTGGCAATGTTGACGCAATAAGCAAAGGTTTATTTGGTATGCTTAATCAGTCAAAGGAAATATCAGTTGATAGTGTGGCTATACAGACGATATTAAAAGCGGCTAAAGGGTTGGATGATAACAATGCCAAAGCCTTTATCATGGCTTTAGCTGGTATGGTACGGGGGGGATGATTATAGTGTGTGGCCCAGAAAGTGGCCCGAAATAAGGAAAGGAGAGGGGGCGAGAGATGACACTAGAAAAGATAACATAGAGAAGAAAATCTAGGCACCCCAAGGGACACGGGGAAACGGATTTACTATTGAGAGGTTGAACATAGAGAAAAATTCCCTTCCATGGGGTTCAAGAGGCCGCTGGTTCGAATCCAGTCACTCGGACCATGTCGAGTGTTCATAACGCAACTGAACACTCGTATGTAAAGGAACAGTCGAAAGGCTGTTCCTTTGCTATTTCTATGGGGCGGTGTGCCCCGGTGGAGCGGCTTTCGGGCCGCTTCCTTTCCTTTACCCGGCCTTGCCGACAAGATACTCAATCGCCACCCCCTGGCGGCTGTCCAGCACCACGTTATCCGGGTATTCCTCTACCTCCGGCAAGTCCAGGACACCGATAAAGTTATAGTGGATCACGATCCGCTGCGTCCTGTTCTTTCCTCTGCCCTGGGTCTGATACACGTCGATGCGCTCTACAAGCTCATGGAGGATGGTGGGCGTCAGCGTTTTCATCTCCATGAACTTCCGCACCGCTTTCAAAAACTGCTCCTTACAAAAGGCCCGGTCATTCTCCTTGTCACACTGGCGCTGCAATTCCTCAATGTCCTTTTTGAGCTGCTGCTGTTCCTCGTCATACCGCTGGGACATCTTCATAAAACGCTCATCCGTCAGCTTGCCCGATACATTGTCCTCGTAGATACGCTCAAACAGCCGGTCAACCTCTTTATTCCTGGCAATCAACTCCAGGAGGTGCTGCCGCCTGTTCCGGCTCTCCCTCTCATAGTCCTTGGTGGTTTTCTGAGCCAGCAGCTCGGCAAATTCCTCGGCGTGGTTTTTCAGGTAGCTGACCATGCGGTTGAGTTCCAGCAATACCACCTGCTCCAACGAGTCGGCCCTGATGTAGTGGGTTTCGTTGCAGGTGCCCCGGTTGCCCCGGTAGTTGGAACAGTTGAAATACTCAATGGAGCTGTTAGGGTGGTTGATGTTGTAATGCAGCTTGTGGCCGCAGTCGGCGCAGTACAGCAGACCGGCGAACATATTCTTCTCGGTGTTCTTGGGTTTCCGGCGTTTTGTCCCCTCACGGAGCTTCTGCACCTGCTCCCATGTGGTCTTGTCGATGATGGCCTCATGGTGGTTCTCAAAGATAGCCCAATTTTCTTCGGGATTGTCCAGGCGGCGTTTATTTTTGAAAGATTTGGAGTAGGTCTTGAAGTTGACCAGGGTGCCCGTGTACTCCCGGAGGGTCAGGATTTTGGTGATGGTGGTCTTACACCATTTGCAGGGGGTGTCCTGGCTCTTTTTGTCCTGG
>Ga0224746_10030_pt1 | contig 20092 bp, 16 predicted proteins | sample LIM_F_Water_Bulk_FD_183000 | JGI IMG/M metagenome (GOLD analysis project Ga0224746, IMG submission 183000) | Enriched cells from gastrointestinal tract of the lab mouse from Pacific Northwest National Laboratory (PNNL), Richland, Washington... | ecosystem: Host-associated > Mammals > Digestive... | reverse complement strand
GACTCTCCAACAGAACCTGAAGCGCCTGCTCCTGAAAAGAAGAATAACCGCTGCTGTTCTCCACACAGATCTTAAGCCCGGACTCACCGATGCTTTTTTCACATGCATCCCGAAAAGTCTTTATCGTCTGCAAATACTGCTGCCGGTATTCCTCAAACAGATACACTTTTCTGTCAGGAAGGGTAAAGTACGCGCCCTGTGACAGATGCATATTCAGTATTGGCGGCAGAGATGAGGCGGTAATTGCCAGACATGGGGAAAGGCTCTGCCATTTCCATTTTCATGATGCAGCCTTCGGAAAAGATCATCTTCCTCTGGGTACAGGTGAGATCGACCTGGGGAAATATCTGGATATGGCACGGGAGCGCGAGGCTCGTATTGTGTTGGAGACGAAGACCATAGCGGGATTGAAGGCTTCCGCGGAATGGATTAAGAAACAAGATTTTTGAGCAGACTTTTTGCTGAAAAGGAGATTGTGATGAACGAAAAATTTGAATACATACCTGTTTTGGAGAGTCAGTTGGCCATAGATTATGACTGTACAGCGGAAGAAGTACATTGTCAGGATACTATTTTTCGGGTGATGAAGCGAAACGAAGACGCCAGGCCAATCGGAAGCGAAAACACCATGTTAAAGATTGCCGTCTACAGGGAAAAACTGCTGGTAATGGCAGAGGAATGCCTGCTGGAATGGTGTAAGAAAAGGAGAAATCATGAATCATTGTGGAACTCAAAGACTGGAAACAGGAAGATTGATTTTAAGGCGATATGTAAATGCAGATGCTGCCGCCATGTACAAAAATTGGGCGTCTGACCAGGAAGTTACCAGGTTTCTGACATGGCCCACCCATCCGAATCAGGAAGTCAGCGGAAGAGTAATAGAAGACTGGGTAAATCAATACTCTGACGACAGTTATTATCATTGGGCTATTATCTTAAAAGACAATGGGGAGGAACCGATTGGCGACATCGCCGTCGTAAGTCTGAAAGAGAATGTGTCTATGGCACATGTAGGTTATTGTATCGGAAGAAACTGGTGGCATCAGGGAATTACATCGGAGGCATTGAAAGCCGTTATGGAATTCCTTTTTGATGTAGTGGCCGTAAATCGTATTGAAGCGAGACATGATCCCAGAAATCCGAATTCGGGCGGGGTAATGGAAAAGTGCGGAATGAAGTATGAGGGGACTCTGCATAGCTCGGATTGGAATAATCAGGGAATATGTGACGCCTGCTATTATGCACTGTTAAAATCAGAACGCTGAAAGGAAAAGAAAACAAATGAAAAATTACACACAGGTTTATGTAAAGAACAGTTTAGAAGCAGCAAAAACGTATTGTAAAGCATTTGGCGCAGAAATTACAGCCGAGTATATAAACAGTAGCGGGACGGCTTATGAACATTGTGAATTGTCAGTAAATGGAGAAAATTTTCTGGCATTAAGCGAAGCAAACAATCCTTGTGATATAGAATTTGTTCACAAAATGAAATGGGAAACAATGACTTTTAATGTATTTGAGATGGGATCCGAAGAGGCTGTTCAGCGTGCGTTTGATGTTTTGCGTGAGGGCGGCGTTGTAATTCATGAAATTCAGGAGCTGCCATGGAGCAAGTGCAACGCTACGGTTATAGACAAATATGGCGTATGTTGGTGGATCTCCATTTAGAGGCATAGTTTTCCTGAATGCGAACGCTTTTCCATAAAGAAAGAATAGAATAGACAAATTGCGAAAAGACACTCATAATTAGTGAAAAACTAAGGAGGGTGTCTTTTTATGAATACCTTGACGAACTATATCGCGGAATACATGGATTATTGTGAGTACAGAAAGCGTCTGGACTCGAAAACACGAAAGGCATATAAAATTGATCTGGGTCAATATGAATGTTTTTGTTCCGGATTATCGGATGTCTTTTCCAAAAACACGGTTGACAGGTTTATCACTGATCTGCACAAGCGATACAAGCCGAAAACAGTAAAACGCAAGATTGCCAGTTTAAAGGCATTCTTTCATTATCTGAACTACAGGGAATATTTAGAAGAGACTCCCTTTGCCAAGCTGGATATCCGATTTCGGGAACCGAAGCTCCTTCCTAAAACAATTCCATTTCATCTTATTCAGACATTCCTTTGTACCCTTTACACCCAAAAAGAACAGGCAAAATCAGAATATGAAACCAGATGCTGTGTCAGGGATATCGCAGTAATTGAGCTGTTGTTTGCCACAGGGATGCGCATATCCGAGCTGTGTTCTCTTAAACCTGCGAACATTGACCTGGAAAGTAAAACCATTTTAATCTACGGAAAGGGTTCCAAAGAGCGTATTTTACAGATCGGAAACGGAGAGGTCATAGCCGCCCTGTCTCTCTATCAGGATATATTTCGGGAAGATATCAGCATCTGTGGATATTATTTTGTAAACAGACGGCATAACAGGTTGTCTGATCAGTCTGTACGTTTCATGATTAACAGGTATGCAGAGCTTGCCGGAATCGATCAGCACCTGACGCCTCATATGTTCCGTCATTCCTATGCGACAATTTTCGACAAGTTTTCTTCTTTTCAGCTAAATTCGTAAGTGTTACCACCGAAATTTTATATTCAATCTGATACATAAAATATAAGACTAAGTGTAAAGAATTTCTTTAGTTTCAAATCGTTTAGGGGCAATAAGTCAAAAATACTATAAATATTGTTTTGCCGCCAGTTTTACAAAAACATTACATTCAAGACGTAGATTATGAATACGAATTTATAAAGAACAACGTATAAAACTTATAAAATGAAAACAACCATAACTGCTGATTATCAAACAAAAATTTGAATTAAGTATAACAAGAAATGCCCAACATCTTATGAGTTAAAGGATGTTGAGCGTTTCTCATTAGACTTGTTCTTTTTTCCAATTCGGATAATCAATGATTAACACAATTTCCTGTAATGCTTGTCTTAAATCTATTTTCATATTGTCGATATCACTCTTTTTTGCCAAATACCGTCGATTATGAGCACTTAAATCACCGAAGTGTTTTACAGATAAGAGACTTTTATTTATATTACGACTGGCATTCCATCTTGGGCAGTTAAGAAAGTGCGGTATTAAATCACTCAAGTAGAAAAATACCCCTTTGGAATCTTTTATATCACTTTCAAAACCATATCGCTCAAAGCATTCGATAATTAAGGTTTCAGTTAATTTCCTCATTAATACAAGCGTAGCATTATAAAAGCCGGCATCATAACAGTGAATCATTTCTTTCGCTGCTGCTTTTATGTAATATGGAGTTTGATCGAAAATACTTAAATCAATAAGATTATTCGACACAGGAGGGATAACTACATCATTAACACTTGTTGCAAGTTGTTTCCTTGTTAATCTGCTCAATGTATATCCAGATTTCTGTTTAATATACTTACCCTGTTTTGCAGAATTTTTACTCAAATACGCGGAAATATTCGAGTATGGTTGTATAGACAGTTCAATAAAACATTGCTTTATTTGTATAGCAGATATGGTTTGGATTTTCTTCTCTTGCAATAAGAAATATGCAAAATAATCAATTAACTCTGCCGCTGTTTTTTCTTTGAACTTTGGAATGCGCAAAATGAATAGTTCCAATTCTTCCATTATGCAGCACCACGACCTTTCTCGAGCTCTTTTGCATGGTCTTCACCAAGATGGTAGAGTTTATACATCCCCGCCTCTTTTCCTGAAACGAAATAATTCTTCAAATTTTTTGCATTATTTAAGGCGGCCTTTAAATCAAAGGAAGTAGGCAAATCAGCAATCCTGAGTGCGGTAAAAATGATATCTCCATTAAATTCCGCAACCCCATATTGTGTAAGTTTATATGCTATTAAGACTACTTGTTCCATATTATTTATACCTTTAAATGATAACAAATATTGTTTGAATTCTTGCCGCTGTTCCTCCTCCAATCCTAAATCGACTATTGTATATGCTGTTTTTGAAGAGGATATTAATTTCCTGGCTTTCTTCCCTCCATCACTGCTAGCAGTACGTTGAATAATTTCATAAGCTATTCCCTTTCCTGTTTCTGATAGTGAGTAAGTATCATTATTTACTATTTCAAACCAATCTGCTGCAATTGCTTTTTTTATGTTTGTTGAAAAATTCTTATTTCTATTTTCATCCAACCGTCCGCTATCCTGATATAGCTGACGCAAATCTTCTTTGTTGAAAATCTTTGTCCCTTGTTCTGATACATATAAAGCATAGACAACAATCCATTCAGTTTCTGTTTTGGGTAGATTCTTAATAACAATTGTGTTAATCTGTGGCAACTTGGAAGTCTCTTTAATTTGCGGTTCCTTTATCTCAATGTTATTTTTTTCTTCACAAAGAATATTGTTACCTATCTCCCTATCGGACACATCATTCTTTATCTCCACAGGAACCGAATCAGATAGTTTCCCCAAACCATCCTCTCTCAATTCAGAAAAGATTGTATGTACAAGGTTCCCTTCTCCTTCTAATTCAATATTGGCATTGCCAATACATACTTTCAGTTTGAAAATATCACTCATTTGAAGTACTCCTTTCTATTTTATCTTTTATTTCATCTACCAGCCTATGTACCGTTGTGCACGGACACATTCCTGATGGTTTATCTATCCCGTCTCTTAAATACTGTGCGTAACGAGATCCTGCTATCTTAATGGCTTCTGGCTCATTACCATAACGATTCAGCATAGTATAAATCTGGTTGCTGGACTTTTTATATTCCTGTCCGGTTTTCTTTTCAAAAGTATTAGCAAACTCGCGACAGCATGTAACAGAATCCTGATAGCCATGCATTCTCCCAAAGTAAGCATCAAACCAAATCTCAATGCAGGGATTTGACCAGCCTACATTAACCCCTTCCTGTTTTGCGTTTTCTATAATTTGATCAAAATGAATAACCCTGTCACGGTCAAATACAATCCAAGGTTCTCCATATTGGGGCTCCATGGCAGCTTGTTCTTTACACGCAGTAACAAGTTCATCTGTTTTAGCTTTAGAAACTTTAATTACAATTCGCCCTTGTAAATCCTTAGGGAGAGAGTCCCGGAGCCCATACATATAGTTTTCTTCGGTTTCCCTTGTATCAGTTACTATAAAATAATACCCTAAATCCGGAACCCTTGTGCGAAAATTGTCTCTCCCTTTACGTTTTCCTTTTCTATCTGCTTTTGCCATGCTTATCCCTCCCTGAACATGTCAAAATATTTCAATGTAGGAATCGCACCGTATTTTCCAAGCAAATAGTTTTTCTCATAGCTTTCGTCTTTACGAATTTTTATGCCATCCTCATCCACAAAATCTGCTAGTGAGTAAAGTGCAGAAACGCCACTATCATCTTTTTCAGTAAACCAAATTTCATCTCTTCGAAGAAGATTATTAGAAAGCTGCCAGGAATCATGGGTTGTAAATACTAATTGGGCATGTTTCGAGTTGATTTCCGGATTCAAAAAAGTAATCAAAAAGCTTCTGACCAACAAAGGGTGCAATCTGGCATTCAATTCATCAACAAAAAGCACTCCGCCATTTTCCAAAGTGTCTTGCAACGCAGGGTAAAGTGCAAACATTTTCAAGGTTCCATCGGATTCCTCCTCCAATGGTATAGAGGCTGTTCCACCGTTAACCATACAATGAATTGCATCTATTTTAACATGCCTGTGATCTTCATCTTCGCCTTTCAAAACCTCAGTATGAAATCCAATAATGGAAGAATCAAAGGATGAAAAATAAGCAACAACTTTATCTTGAACAGATTTATTTTCTGCAAAACCATCTGGGATGAGAGAAGAAAGAAAAACGTTCTCGTAAGGATTTCCAAAATTAGTAAAATTTGTATTATAAAACCAATCTCGAATGGATTTCAATTTCGTAACTTTCAGTTTTGCGCCCAGAGAAACAATAAGGGCTTCCTTATTCAAAGAAATTCGAATAAGTTCCTGGCTCTTAGTGGGAAGTCCTGATAAATCCAGTTCATTTCCGTTACGATAAAAAACATGTTTATACTCCCTGGCAGTCTTGGCTTTTGAATTTAACCATTCTTCAATAACACCATCTTGATTCAGTGTAAATCCGTAGTTGTATGATTTATACCCACGTTCTTCCGTACCCATAAAGTAAACTTCGAAAGAGGATTCAGCATCCCTGCTGGCACTATCAAACAAAAAAGGAGTATATTTCAATTTTTTGTTTTTCGTTTTTCTGTCATTCGGATCGCCACCATATGAAAAAGACTCTATCACATAAGTCATCATATAACGAAAAGCTTCAATCACATTTGATTTGCCACTTGCATTTGCCCCAAAAATAGCTGCTGTAGGCAATAGTTTATCATATCCAGCAGAAATAACCCTGTCAGAATGTTCCGTGATTTTAGTGGCAGAAAGATCTAAAATGGTATCATCTCTAAAAGATTTAAAATTCTTGAAACGAAATTGTATCAACATTACGCATTACCTCCTGATTTTATTATACACAGAATCGCAAAAAAATCAACATCAATTTGAGCCTTTTTCTCAAATAGGCGTTGATATATGCGCCGCTATATTAGTCATACGGTTTAAATGAATCAGCCAAGGCAACCAGCGGTCAGGCAATACACCGGACCGCTGGCACTATTAAATTTTGTCGTTAATGAAACAGCCTCCTTTTTTCGATATTTTTCTCGCCATGTTTCAACTTGGAAAAGGAATTGAATGAATGACGGCAAACGCGTGGACCCCTTGAAAATAAAGGCTTTTTCCGTTTGTCGTTATTATACCGTAACGGCATTCCTTTGCCACCCTTCTGTTGGAACAGGATGTTGATATCAGATATATTCAGAGAATGCTGGGCCACAGTTCCATCAGTACCACGGAGATTTACACGCATGTGTCTAATGTGAAGCAAAAGGATATTCTGTATAATAAGCATCCGAGGAATTTGATGGAGGTGAATGGTGGATAATCAGGAATTATCCACCATTCACCTAATTATACCTCGCTTATGTCAATTTTGCAATAAAATAGTACTTTCTTGCCACTTGAAAATAAAAATACAACCACATAATCTGATTTCATGGGAATTTATCAGATCCTATATGCATTTACTCAGACAAAACACCAAAGTTATGATAAAATATTAGGGATTTGAAATTGACAGATAAGCCTTTTAAATAATAAAATAGTTTGGAAGCTTATAGAGAAAAAAGAACTTACCCGAAGGTAAAAGATTATGCAGACAGCAAATGAACTTATTTTGTCCTTAAGTAAGCTGCATACGACAGAGTTGGGGGCTGTCCGTATCAGAAAAAATTTAAGCCTGGAAACGGAGGATGTGGTGGAATGGTGCAAAACAAAAATCAGCCTGCCTGACTCGGTTATCACAAGAAAAGGCAAAAACTGGTATATTGAAACAGGGAATTGTGTCATAACAGTTAATGCATACAGCTACACCATCATTACGGCTCACAAGTTGAAGCCGTCAGGCCAAGCCATTCCGCAATAATTTTCACATTCTCGTCCACCGGCTTTGTACCGTCTACCCGTAACATGGGAACAGGCTGGTCAAGAGAACGAATCCATTCTTCAACTGTATTTTCCGGCCTGGATTCCACGAGGGCAAAAAAGTTCTCTTCCTGTTCCTGCAAGTCCCCGCCCGGCAGCATTCTGCTGCCGAATTTCCGGAGGGAACGCTCTCTGACCCGCCTGAGCCGGATTTCTCTTGGAACTTCAACCAATACAATAGAATGAAAAAAAGGAATGACATCATTTCCGTAATTTCCCTTTACGGAAGCAAATATGAAGTTCTCACATTTATGGATTTCATCAAGCAGAAGCTTCTCCACTTCCTGACGTGAGCGGGGGGCAGCATAAAGATAGCGTGAATCCGTTTTGGGGAAATACAAGTCCTCGTTGTCAATAAATCTGAAGTTCAGTTTTTCCGCAAGAACCTTTCCCAACGTGCTCTTTCCGGAGCCATTCAAACCGCACAAGACAATTCCCATACCCATACTTTTCTCACCGTTTTTTCTATTATACCATAAATTGCTCCGCAATTTACGGTAGATGGCCATTCGGCCGCTTTCTGCCTTGAATAAGCACATTATACCATAAATTGCTCCGCACTTTACGGTAAATGGTCATTCGACCGATTTGTTCTGAATCAATATATATTTAAAAGGGAATTTTGTCAAGCATGCCGCCCCGTCTGGAACCTTCGGCTCGGTTGTAAATGTCTGTACGGTATGCTACAATGAAGGAACAAAATGGAAATAAACAGGGAGGACGGAGCAATTATGAAAAATACAGGAAAAATAGCGCAGAGCCTGTTTTTGACAGGGGCGGTGACACTTGCATTGACGGGCTGTGGAGATAAGAGTCCTCTTGACCCCGGGGATCCGGTATCCTTAACAGTATGGCATTACTATAACGGTTCCCAGCAGGCAGCCTTTGACGCGCTGGTGGAGGAATTCAACGACACAGTGGGAAGGGAAAAGGGGATATATGTACAGGGCTTCAGTCAGGGTTCCGTCTCTGATCTGGAGACGGCAGTGAGGGATTCCATTCAGGGTAAGGTGGGAGCAGACACCATGCCGGATATTTTTTCCTCTTATGCCGATACGGCCTATGAGGTGGAACAGGCGGGAGCGCTGGCCAATCTGTCCGATTATCTCAATGAAAAGGATCTGGAGAGATATGTGGAGTCCTATATTCAGGAGGGCTGTATTGCCGCGGATGGGACATTGAGGATCTTTCCCACGGCAAAGTCCACAGAGATCATGATGATTAATAAGACGGATTGGGAAACTTTTGCGGAGGCTACGGGAGCTTCCCTGGAGAATTTGCAGACCCTGGAAGGCGTGGTTGCCGTTGCACAGACCTATTATGAATGGACGGACAGCCTGACTCCCGATGTGGCGGGTGACGGAATGGCATTCTACGGCAGGGATGCCGTTGCCAACTATTTTATAATTGGGATGCGGCAGCTGGGGACGGAGATTTTTCAGGTGAAAAACGGTCAGCTGACGCTGAATGTGCCCAAAGAGGAAATGCATCGGTTGTGGGAGAATTATTATGTGCCCATGGTGAAGGGGTATTTCGGGGCTTATGGCTCCTTCCGCTCGGATGATGTGAAAACAGGAGATATTCTGGCCTATACGGGATCCACCTCCTCTGCAATGTATTTTCCGAATCAGGTAGAACTGGATGCCAGCAGTTATCCCATCGAATATATTGTGATGGCGGCTCCTGTGTTTGAGGGCGGGAAGCCTTGTGCCGTACAGCAGGGCGCAGGTATGGTGGTCAGCAAGTCTGACAAAAAGCATGAATATGCGGCGGTGGAGTTTCTGAAGTGGTTTACAGAGGCGGAGAATAATCTGCGCTTTGGTTCTGTTGCCGGATATCTGCCGGTGCTGAAGGAAGCAAATACCAGGGAAAAACTGGATCAGGTGATCGCGGAGCAGGAGCTTTCGGTTGCGCCCAAGACATACGATTGTCTGACTGCGGTTTTTGCACAGATGGATGAGCTGGAGCTCTATACCAATAAGAGCTTTGAAAACGGTTCCGCTGCCAGAAAGGTACTGGAATACAACCTTGCAGATAAAGCGGCTGCAGACCGGGCGGAGGTAGTACTTCTGTTGGAACAGGGAAAGAGTCTGGAGGAAGCATCCGCAGCGTATGTGACGGAGGAATCCTTTGAGGAATGGTATAATGCTTTTTGTGAGGTGCTGCGGGAGGCGGCAGGAGTGTAAGCTTTCATGCATGGCGTTTGCGGATTAGCCGAAATGCCGTAAACAACGGGTGAAGAATGTTATAATCAGGGGTATGAATTTGAAATGAAGGGAACGAATCAGAAAAGGAAAAAGGCGACAATATTCAGATTCTTTTTGATTCCGCTGATTGGTATCATGTTGGTTCAAAGCCTTATTACCATAGGCACTCTGGTAGTCAGAAGAACTACCGGGATGCTGGAGGCATATGCCGGCGGAATGATGAACCGGATGGTGGAAAACAGAAAGGTAATTCTGCAAAACGACATGAACCAGCGATGGGCATCTGTCTATGAGAAGGAAGCGCTTTTGAACGGAATTCTGGAGCAGTTTCTCCAGGAAAAGGGAGTGGAACTGGGGGAACTGCTCCGGTCTGATGAGATGAAAAATGAACTGCTGGAGCTGATCTTTCCCGAATGTCTGAGTATCCTGCAGAACAATTCCACATCCGGTATTTTTGCAATTCTGGCGGGATCGGATATGCAGGCGGCAGCAGCCATGGACGGATTTTATATCAGAGATTCCGATCCGGATACAAATCCTGTCAATTACAGGGATCTGCTGATGGAGAGGGGAAACAAGCGCCTGTCCCGGGAGTGGAATATTCCGTTGGATACCTGTTGGACCACTCATTTCCAGATGGAGGGTCAGGGGCGGAATGCCGCTGACGATTATTTTTATGAGCCCTGGAGAGGAGGTGTGGAATACCCGGATGCGGATACGTTGGATCTGGGATACTGGTCCATGCCTTTCTCTCTGGAAAAAAGCATGGAGGATTCTTACCAAATGATTACCTACTCTCTGCCGCTGCGGTATGAGGGACAGGTATACGGTGTGCTGGGAGTGGAGATTTCCGCAAAAAAACTCAGCGAGTATTTTCCGGTGACGGAGCTGAACGATTCTCAGCAATCCGGGTATATGCTGGGTATCATGCAAGAGGATGACAGCTATTTGCCCCTGTTGGGGAAAGGAGTTCTCTATAATCTGATTCGTTCCGGGGAAGGCAGTTTCAATTTGCAGGAAACAAGGTATGACAGTCTGTCGCTTGTGTCGGATGTCCGGCTGAAGAAGCAGAAGATTTATGCGGTGGTCTGCCCCCTGAAGCTGTACAGCAATAATGTGCCCTATGAAAATACGGAATGGGTGCTGATTGGGCTGAATACGGAGGAGGATTTGTTCGGAATGAGCCACAGGCTCTATGTATGGATGGTGGCTGCAGTTCTGATCGGTTTGGCCTTCGGTGTTGTAGGGATTTATTTTCTGGTAAAACATCTTACCAGGCCGGTTCAGCAGCTGATGGAGTGTATCAGCAAGGGAAAGGTTGGCCTTCAGGAGTTCAGGCTATCCAACATCCGCGAGATAGATTCCCTGTATGATGTGGTGAATGATCTGACGGACCGGCAGAAGGAGACGGAAAACATTATTCTGGAGGAAAAGGAGCGGTACAGGGTAGCGTTGGAGTTTTCCAAGGATATCTATTTTTCTTTTGATTTCAGAACCCATATCCTCGATATTGTAAACCATGAGGTTATGAACGGGCACTGGCAGTGCAAGGAATATGATACCGGCTTTATCAATCCGGAATTCATTTATGAGGCGGATCGGGAAAGTGCAATTGCCACGCTGAACAGTAAAGCCGATAAGCTTTACGCTGAGTTTCGGGTGAAATGGCCCGTCAGCGTGGATTATGTCTGGGTGGCGCTTTCAGGTAAGGTGGTCTATGACACCGACGGCAGGCGGTGGAAGCTGGTTGGAAGTATCCGGGACATCCAGGAACAGAAGGAGAAGGAAGAGGAGCAGCTTCGGAAAAATACGATGGACGGCGTCACGGGTCTTTATGGCTTCAGCGCCGGAATGGATCGTTTGCAGGCATGCCGCAGCCGACGTCCGGACGGCGTCATGATCAATCTGTTCCTGAATCATCTGAAGGAGAGCAACGAGAAAAACGGTATTGTGTTCGGGGACATGATCCTGGAAGAAATGGGAAATCTGGCCCGCAGGTGCTGCGGTGAGCTCATGGAAAGAACCGGATGCGAGACGGTTGCCCTGCGGCTTGACGGCGATGAGTTTGTGCTGTGGCTGGAGGGCAGAACCAGAGAGCAGGCTTCCGGTTTTGCGGAGAATCTGCTGAATAAAATAGCGGCTGCTTTCCACGGAGATGTGTTCAGTGTGGATGTTCACATGGGACTGGTTCATACGATAGAGAAGGAGACCTCGGAGAGGCTGATTCGCATGGCTAAGCAGGCTAGAAGCCAGGTGGTTCCGGGGATTACGGGACAATATATCTTTTACGGCGATTTTTCCGGGAAAGAATCGGAAAATCTTCCTGCTTTGCAGGGACGTGAGATCAACAGCCTGCACTACAATGAGGATGTGAGTCTGGTGTCCCTGGCGCTGAATTTGTTTGGCTGGGGTGCTGATTTCCATGCGAAAATGCTGCTGATGATCCGCAAGATCGGCCGGTTTTACGGGGCGGATGGAGTGCTGGTGTCAGTGCTGCAGCCGGACTTCAGTTCTAATTATCTGGAATATCAATGGCATGACAACGGAGAAAACGTTGTCCGTATTGTGAGACAGTATAAGGAGGATGAAAGGGAAAGCTTTTACAAATGGCTTGACAGAAGAGAAATATTGTATTTTACGTCTCAGGACAGCTGCCGGGAGGAGGTTCAGCATTTTCTGAGCGTTTCTCCGGGGCAGAGGGGTGTTGTGCTGCCTATGTATGACAGCGGGAATTACATGGGGAATATGTGTGTCCTCGGGTTGGAGCCGGAGCTTTTGGAGGACATTGGGGAATATCAAAATCTGGAGGAGATTGGCAGGGTAATACAGGGGCAGCTGAACCAGCAGCAGCACGATATGGCCAGCCAGGCGAAGTCGGACTTCCTGTCACGGATGAGCCATGAGATCCGGACGCCTATGAACGGTATTATAGGAATGGCGGCTATCGCCCTGCAGCAGGGTCAGAACCAGGAAAGGATGACAGAATGCCTGCAGAAGATACAGTCTTCTTCAAATTACCTGCTGGGACTGATCAATGATATTCTGGATATGTCGAAAATTGAGAGCGGTAAAATGAAGTTGCAGCCGGACAATTTCAGCATGCGGGAAATGATGGATACCATCCGGGAGCTGATAACCCCCCAGGCTGCGGCCAAGGGAATCGACTTTGTGCAGGATGTCCGGCTGACGCAGGATTGCTTTATGGCGGACAGAATGAGAATCAGCCAGGTTTTGATCAATCTTCTGGGCAATGCCGTAAAGTTTACGCCCGCAAAGGGCAGAGTGACCTTGACGGTGCGGGAGGAGGAAGGGGACAAACAGGAAACCCTCGTATTTTTTTCGGTGCGGGATACGGGAGTTGGGATTGCCCGGGAGGATCAGGAAAGGGTATTCCGTTCCTTCGAGCAGGTTGGTGCAAATCCGTCCAAACAGCAGGGCACAGGCCTGGGACTTTCCATCAGCAACCGCCTTGTTCAGATGATGGGGAGCAGCATTCATCTGGAAAGCGAGCCGGGGGAGGGCAGTACCTTCAGCTTTACCATTCCTCTTGAACCCGGCGTAGAGGCAGAGGCCAAAGAGGAGGAAGAAGAGATTTCCTTTGAGGGCTTCCGGGTTCTGGTGGTGGAGGATAATGAGCTGAACGCGGAAATTGCGGAAAGCCTTCTGGAGGAGCGGGGTTTTCAGGTGGAGTGTGTCTATGACGGAGCCCAGGCAGTGGAGCGTATCCGCCTGACGGAGCCGAACACATATGACGTGATTTTGATGGATATCATGATGCCGGTCATGGATGGTCTGGAAGCTACCCGTACCATCCGGGCCATGGAGCGTGAGGACTGCCATACCATACCCATCGTGGCAATGTCGGCAAATGCCTTTGACGACGATCTGAAAAAATCCGTGGAATGCGGAATGAACGGACATTTATCCAAACCCGTAGAGGTGGAAAAGCTGTACAGGATGCTGCGGAAAGTACTGCGCGGATTGTAACGGCCAAGGAAAATACGGGGTCAGGGATTTTCGCTTCGCCGGAACTGGGAAGGCGTCATGTGCATATATTTCCGGAAGGTGCGGTTGTAATAGCTGATGTTGTCGAACCCTGTCTGCAGGGCGATCTCCCCGATTCTGGCGTCGCTTCTGCGCAGCAGCTCCGCACTCATGCTGACCCGGTAAAAATTGATATATTCTACCGGAGACATCCGGGTCATGGACTTGAAGAAACGGCATAAGTGCCCTTCGCTCAGGTGAAACTGCAGGGCCAGGTCTCTCAGGGAGACAGGTTCTTCGTAATGAATCCGGATGTATTCGATGATGGATTTGACAAGACTGATCTGGTAGTCGGAATGGGTTCCGGCTGCCTTTTCTTTTTGCAGGGCATGTCGGCAGCAGTGATACCACGCCTCACAGAGTCTGGCCTTGATCAACAGCTCATAGCCGTAATCCTTCTGAAGAAACAGGGTATGAATTTCATTCAGCAGTCGGCGTATCTCTCTTTCCCAGCCTCCGTTTTCCGTCCGAATCAGAGGAAAGAGAGTGTCCTGACGAAGAACCGGATCCAGATACTGCTGCTGAAGGGTGTCACAGACAGAACTGTTCAACAGGTTGGGATGAAAGACCAGGGCAAAAAAAGAGAAGGGTTTGCCCGCTTCACAGGTGACCAGGTGGATCTGGTTTGAGGGAATAAAGGCGATATTTCCCGCCGTAATGAGGATAAGCTCATCGTTCAGGTGAAGCTCTCCGGTTCCTTCCGTCACCACCAGAAATTCATTTTCTTCATGCCAGTGACAATAGATCCGTTCCTGTAAACTGCAATCGGAGACAATGTCATAGATGGTCATGGGAAACAGGACATTTCCATGTTTTGTCTGCTCCCGTAGCTTCAGAAACTGTTGTTCCATGTCTGTACCCTTTCTTTTCTTTCCTCAGATATCAAAATCGTGTTAATTTTCATCAATTTACAGCAAGACTTTTTCTGAAAAAGTCACTATAATACAAATATAGCAGACAGAAGATGCATTTGCAATGCCGGACAGAGAAAGTGCGGTTCGTAAAGGCTGGGCCTTCTGAAGGAGAGAAGGATTGTCTTGCCGCGGCAGTTGTCTGTGGAGGAGAATGTCTGCACAGGGAAAGGAGAAGAAAGATGAGGTTTACGGAAGTAGAGAACGGATTGCTGGTAAGGCGTCAGAATGAAAAGCTTCGGATAGAGGCGTGGGGAACCAATGCGCTTCGTGTCCGGGCAACGAAGTACACGGATTTCACCGGCAGGGACTGGGCGCTGGAAGAGGAAGTCAAGGGAGAAAAGAGACAGGCCAGGATTACGATTCATGAGGATCGGGAGGCCTTTGTGGAGAACGGCAGAATCAGCGTGCGGGTCAATTCCGCAGGAGTTCTGTTCTTCTACAGGGACGGTAAGCCTGTTCTTTCGGAATATCAGAGAGATTACGCGGGTACGGAGAGCGGCGAGAGCAGATGCCTGAAGATTCTCAGCAGGGAATATAAGGCTATTATAGGGGAAGACTACTCTTTGACGGTTCGTTTCGAGAGCCGGGACGAAGAAAAGATCTTCGGCATGGGACAGTATCAGCAGCCTTATCTGGATTTGAAGGGCTGCAGCCTGGAGCTGGCACAGAGAAATTCCCAGACATCCGTTCCCTTTGCGGTATCCAGTCTGGGGTATGGTTTTCTGTGGAATCATCCGGGAGTCGGCAGTGCCGTTTTCGGGAAAAACTATACCGAGTGGACGGCCAGAGCAACGAAAGAACTGGATTACTGGATCACGGCGGACGAAAATCCCGCGAAGATTGTGGAAAATTATACAGAGGTGACGGGAAGAGCGCCCATGATACCGGAAGGCCTGCTGGGCTTATGGCAGTGCAAGCTTCGCTACCGCACTCAGGAGGAAGTGCTTTCCGTAGCCAGGGAGTATAAGCGGCTCCAGATTCCTCTGGATGTGATAGTCATCGACTTTTTCCATTGGACCAGACAGGGAGACTGGAAGTTTGACTCTGAATATTGGCCGGATCCCAAAGCAATGTGCGACGAGCTTCACGCCATGGGGACAAAGGTGGTGGTTTCCGTCTGGCCCTCCGTGGATAAGAAGAGCGAAAATTTTGCCGAGATGCAGGAGCTGGGTTATCTGATCCGGACAGAGCATGGAAGCAATCAGACCTATGATTTCCAGGGGGACTGTCTGGAGATCGACGTGACCAATCCGGAAGCCAGGGAGTATCTCTGGGAAAAGTGCAAAAAGAATTACTACGACTATGGCATAGATATGTTTTGGTTGGATAACTCGGAGCCGGACTTCGGTGTCTATGACTATGATAATTACCGCTATGAGCTGGGGACGGCTCTGGAGGTCAGCAATGTGTATCCCAAGCTTTATACGAAGACCTTCTATGACGGCATCAAGACGGAGGGAAGGGAAAAGGAAATTTTAAGTCTTGTCCGCTGCGGCTGGGCGGGAAGCCAGAAATACGCCGCGCTGCTTTGGTCCGGCGATGTGCCCAGCACCTTTGAGGCGCTGCGGGATCAGCTGAGCGCGGGACTGAATATGGGACTTGCGGGAATTCCCTGGTGGACCACGGATATCGGAGGTTTCATGACGGACGATGTGGACGACCCGGCCTTTCATGAGCTGCTGCTGCGCTGGTACGAGTTTGCGGTATTTTCCCCGATTCTCAGAATGCATGGAGACAGGGGGCCCCACAATATTCCGCCTCTTTCCGACAAAGACTGGGGCGGCGGACATCTGTACACGGGACATTCCAACGAGCTCTGGAGCTATGGCGAAAAAGCGTTTGAAATCATGAAAAGCCAGCTGGAGCTGAGATGGTCTCTGAAGCCTTATATCAGCGGGCTGATGGAGGAGACCACCAGAAACGGCGCGCCTCTTCTGCGCACCATGTTTTATGAGTTCCCGGAGGATGAAAAGTGCTGGGAGCTGGACGATCAGTACATGTTCGGAGACAAGTATCTGGTGGCGCCGGTGCTGAAGGCCGGAATGAAGGAACGCAAGGTCTATCTGCCGGAGGGCGTCTGGAAGGATATTGCCGACGGAAAAGAATATACCGGAGGGCAGACTCTGACCTGTGAGACTCCCATTGAGAGAATTCCGGTATTTGAGAGAATGTAGTTTCTCTGATCGGACGGGATGCTGCCCGGGCAGACCGATGCAGATTTGATGCATGGCCTCTTTATAATGAAGACAGCTCCTGCGGGAGAAAGACTTCCGCAGGCTGTTGAGGGGGCTTGCAGTTTATGATGGTGATCAGACGTATCATTTTCTATTTGATTGTACTTTCCTTTACTCCTCTGTTACCTCTGATAGCCCGCAGAGGAACAGATCTGCCTGCCCGGGCACAGGACGACAGTGAGGAGTTATCCCGGGGAGAGAAACCGGAAAAAAAGGCCCGGGAGGGAGAGAATCCATGGGAGGAACAGCAGGTCTCCTGGCCCAGGGTAGCGGAGCTTCCCAAGGAAGCGCAGGCAGATATGGTGATGTATTCGGAGGATTGTTATTGCATTTATAACGGTTCCCGCTACGGTTTTTTATCCGCAGACGGAGAGGAAATCACTCCTTTTCTCTATGACCAGGCAGCCCCTTTTTCGGAGGGGCTTGCCTGCGTGTCACATCATGGGAAATATGGGTTTATCGGAAGAGACGGAAGGACCAAAATTCCCTTTCTCTATGACCAGGCGTCTTCCTTTTCGGAGGGCCTGGCCTATTTTTGTCTGGGGGAGGATTACGGATTCCTGGATTATGAGGGAAATGTAGTGCTGCGGCCGGAGTGCGACAGTGTCAGCACCTTCCGGGAGGGCCTGGCCTATTTCAGTATAGACGGCCTGTACGGGTATCTGGATAAAAATGGCAAAATTGTAGTGGAACCGATCTATGAGGATGCGGGACAGTTTCAAAACGGTCTGGCCATGGTGGTACAAAATGGCAAATACGGCCTGATCGGGCGAGACGGAGGGCAGGTACTGGCTCCGGAATATGACTGGATCGATGTCGCGGACGGATTTATCAGGGTGCAAAAAGACGGGAAGATGTACTGCTTTGACAAGGAGAGCGGGAGGCGCCTGACGGAAGGCTGGGATTGGATTACAATAGAGGACGGAATGCTTGTGGTCAGCCGGGAAGATGGGTATGGTCTGTTGGATGGAGAGGGAAACCTGCTTTTGCAGCCGGAGTACAAATATGTAGATCCCATTCCCGATCACGACTTGGTTATTGTAAAAAAGCGTGCTTTTTTCGGAGTGATTGACTATGAGGGAGAAGAGAAGATTCCCTGTGAGTACTATTCCATTTCCTACGACGACAGCGGATCAGGGGGACTGAGGGTATTTTACGGGGAAGGACAGCTGTATGGCGGAGCTCGGGGCGGCTGCGGATATTTTTCCTTTACGGAGGAAGGCACGTTTCTGGAGATACCGCCCGAATATAGCTATATATACCATTTTCAGGGTGATCTGGCAGTTGTTAAAATAGGTGATAAATATGGAGCGGTTCGCAGGAACGGAGAGCTAGAGCTTCCTGTAAAATATGATGACGTTGAGCTGTACCAAAACGGCTCCATTTCTTTCAGCACAGGGGAGCTGACGGCGTTGTATGACAGCGACAGGAAACTGTTTAAATCAGGGTTGTATGACAGTATTGCGGAATGCGGAAAGGGATATCTGATCAGAGAGAACTGCAGATATGGTTATTTGGATGAAGCGGGAAATCAGGTGATTCCTTCCGTCTATTGTGATATATGGCATAATGTATATGGAACAACCTCTATTCTTCGAATGGTGCAGAGCTGTGAGGACAGCGGTCAAACGATTCTGGTCATACCGGAGGAGGTGACGGAAAATGGGGTGGGGGATTTACTTTTTGGAAATTATCTGACTCCCCGGGCGGGAGCATATGAAGATTTTATCAGAAACGGTTCCTTTGCCGTGGAAATAGAGGAAGAGACAGATCTGGGGGAGTTTCCGGTATTTCAGAAATTCGGAAAACTGTATCGAATAGAAGGAATGGAGGAGGCGATTCTGTATCTCTGTACATGGTTTGCGGAGTATGAGAGATTTTCTGACGGGTATGACGGCTTTTTTTCACTCAGAGACGGCAAGGTGGAGAAACTGAAGATAAAGACAAAGGAAGGTACTTTTTGGCAGGGGGGAAGTGCCTGCTTCCTGTATGATAAGGAGGAGGGCAAAAGGAGACTGGGGCTGGAAAACAATCTGTATGATGGTTACGGCGGATACTGTGGGTATGACATGTGTGTCCTTGAGTCCTTGGGAGATGGAATGAAAGTGTTTGTAGACTGTCTCGTTATCACATGTGATATAGAAGATTACTCGGAGGAAGAGCTTCTGGAAAATGCTTCCCTGTTTTATGATGAGGACAACGTACCTCATACAAAGGAAACTGTCCTGAAAGCATGGGATGTGACGGAATATCAGGTGGACGGAGAGCGGACAACGCTGGAGCATTACCGGGAAGTCAACGACAGGTATGAGTATTTGAAGATATTGGACAGGAGACGGTATGGGCCGCGGTGTTTTTGAGGAAAAGGAAATGAGGATATGTCAGTGGTAAGATAAAAAGAAGCCGCTCTCCTTATTCAGGGAGCGGCTTCTGTGTGTTTTATGATCTGTTTCGCATTAGAGCTTAAATCTTGCTACCAGTTCGTTCATGCAGGCTGCTTCTGCTGCCAGCTCCTCGCTGGTTGCAGAGGTTTCCTCTGCCGTAGCGGCATTGGACTGTACAATTTCGGAAATTCTGCTGATTCCTTCGTTTGCCTGCTCCATGGCAAGTGCCTGATCTGCTGCAACAGTGCTCAGCTCCTTGGAGGTTTCAGCGATTTCACCCATTCCGTTGATCACTTCCTGCAGGGAATCGGAGGTACGCTGAGCCACACTATTTCCTTCTGCCACTTCATGCAGGGCATCCTCCAGTAATGTTCTGGAGTCGATAACGGATTTTGCACTCTGTTCTGCCAGTGCACGAATCTGGTCTGCCACTACCGCGAATCCTCGTCCTACCTCGCCGGCTCTCGCTGCCTCGATGGAAGCGTTCAGGGACAGAAGGTTGGTCTGGTTTGCGATGTCTTCAATTTCGGAGATAACATGTCCGATTTGCTGAGAAGCCTCGCTGATACGAACCATGGATTCCATCAGTGCCGCCATATTGTCACGGCTTCCCTCGGCCAGCTCGGAATATCTGTTTGCGTTGTCATATGCATCCTTCAGCTTTGTAGCTGTGGAATTGATGCCTTCCGTGATGGTAATGACTGTGGCCTGCATCTGCTCTACGGATGCAGCCTGGTCGGTAGC
>Ga0224746_10027_pt1 | contig 20698 bp, 19 predicted proteins | sample LIM_F_Water_Bulk_FD_183000 | JGI IMG/M metagenome (GOLD analysis project Ga0224746, IMG submission 183000) | Enriched cells from gastrointestinal tract of the lab mouse from Pacific Northwest National Laboratory (PNNL), Richland, Washington... | ecosystem: Host-associated > Mammals > Digestive... | reverse complement strand
CAGCGCGCCCAGAATGCTGCCCGGGATACCGTGGATAATTGGGATGGCTGCGTTCTTCCAGATGTGCTTGGAGAAAATTTCACCTTCCGAGAGGCCGCTGGCCCGGGCAAATTTCACATAGTCCGAATTCATCTGGTCGATCATATACCGGCGCATCCACTTCATCAGGTTGGCGATGGAGGGCAGCGCCAGGGAAACAATGGGGAGAATGAAGATCAGCTTGTCGCTCGACTCCATATCGAACACCGTTGGCAGACCTATCCGCGCGCCCATGGCTTTGAACATAAAAAATGTAAGCCAGGGAGGGCACCGCAATGATGAACATAATATAGAAGGTGCCCACCTTATCAACGAGGCCGTCCTTCCTCCGGGCCATCTGGATGCCGATGGGCAGACCCAGAGCATAAGCCATAATGGAGGACAGGATGCCGATCACAAAGGAATACCCCATCTTGGACATACCGTTGCGTACGGTGTCCACCACCGTATAGTCATCAGTGAAGCGTTCCATATTGAGCGTGCTGATCTCCCTGCTGCCCTGCATATAGGTGGCGGTGTGCAGGTCGTCGGCGCTGTCCTCTGTCAGTCCCGTGGGGAAGGTCATATTGGTCTTGACATAGGACCCCTGGCTGCGGGTCATGGTATGGAACACATCCACGCCGCTGTTCACCGTATAGGAGGTGCCCAGCTTGATGGTGACCATGTTCTGGTGAATAAAGGGGAAGTTCCCATCCACATAGAGGAGGTACTTGTGCAGCGTCCCGTTGCCAATAATGGCCGGGGAGAACTTTCCTCCCGCCAGGGGATCATAGAGGGTGAAGGTCAAACCCCGCTCGCCCTCAACCTCGGCCACGCGGTGGATGTTGTCAAAATCCAACAGGCCGGTAAAGTACTCCACCAGTCGATGACTCAGCGGCAGATCCTTGGTGGCGAACATCGTTTGCTGCCCGCCGGTAATCACCTTCCGGCCCTTGACGACGGCGTCCAGCCGCTTGACCTCATATCCCCTGGATTCATAATACTCCCGGAATTTGGCAGTATATTCCGCCGTCACCGCAGAATCCGCCTCCGGAGTACGGCCCAGGACGGTAGCCTCCGCCCGCGTCTCCTCATCCAGCTCTCCGTTTCTGCTCAGCTCCTGCAGCCACTCCGAGTATGGCACGTAATCCAGGTATCCGTACTCCTCCCATTTGTTGTACATATAGGTCTGCTTGGCATTGGATTGCTGACGGGTGTACAGCGCGTCGCTGGAGAAGATCAACTCCCGCTGCAGCATGGAATAGATCAGCACCATGACGATGGCAACCACGACGACAATTGAAAAAATTCCGTGCAATATGCGCTTGAGCAAGTATTTTCCCATAATCTCACGCCCTTTTCCGTCCTCTCCGGTCCCCCACGCGGGAGAAGAAACGCCGCCCGGGATATGCGCCGTTTCCTCTCCTCCGGGGGGGCGGAGAGCATGTTTCTGCCCTGATAAGGCGTGCAGGAGAATGGCACGCACCATTCTCCTGCACGCGCAGTGGTTATGCGGTTTTTGTTCTTACTCGCCCCACAGACCGAAGTTCTTGGTCAGGTAGGCATAACGCTGCATGATGTCCAGATAAGAGGCGGGATCAGCATAGTCAGCACTCCAGCCGGAGCCGATGTTGACATCAGTGCAGTTGTCAGCGCCGGTATCGTTGAAGTAGGAGGTGTTCTGATAGCTCGTGGTATCGGGAGTGTCCACGATGTTCACCTGCACCAGGCCGTCCAGGTTGCTCTCAATGACCTGCTTATACACGTTGGCCTGGTTGTTCCAGGTCTCCACGATGGAGCAGGTGTAGTAGTCGATCTGGATGGGGTTCTCCTTGGTAATCTCCATGCCCTGAGCGGCCAGCTCCTCAACGGCCTTAGCCAGGTACTCCTTGGCGGCCGTGGGATTGTACCACCCGTCATAGCCGTCGCCGGAGCCCAGTCCGTCAGCGGCGGCGGGATCCCATACCTTCATGGGATAGCCGTCAGCGGTGATCTGGGCCTGAACGATCTCGCCGTAGTAAGTACCGGCGGGGAAGGTTGTGGCCGTGCCGCTGATGTCCACAGTGGTGTCCGCGTTCAGGGTGACAAAGTTGCCGGGAACCCAGGTGTTGCGCAGGCTCAGCTCCTTCAGCTCGTCGCCCACGCGCTGCGCGTGGTAGTTGCCGCGGTCAAGAGCCATGGTCAGAGCCAGACGGAAGTTCTGGTTGTTGATAGCCAAGTGGGTCCGGGCAGCGTCGTCTTCAATGTCGCTGGTCACAACGCCGCCAATCAAATCAATGCCATCCACGCTCTCGTGGCTCTGGGGGGAGATTCCGATGGTGGGGTCTGCGAAGGTAGCGAAAGCCTGGCGGTTCAGGTTATAGAAACCGCAGCGGGAGGTGCCGGTCAGATCGGTACTCAGATAAGCGTACTTGTCAAAGTTGCCATCCTCGCGGGCTTTCTGCAGGGCGGAGGTGCCCAGGCCGGCGCTGTCGATCGTGCCGGCCATCGTGTCGTTATAGCCGCGCAGGGGATCGCTGCCGTCGTAGTAGTACCAGTTGATCTTCTTGATGTTCATACTGTCAGGATTCCAATAGGTGGGATTCTGATCGAACACGAAGGAGTTCTTCTCCGTCCAGCTGGTGATCAGATAGGGGCCGCAGTAAGCGATGTTGTTGGGGCCGGTGCCGTAGTTGCCATTATCATGGTCGGGGCCGAAGGTGCCGCCCTGAGACTCATAGTAGCTCCGGCACAGAGGGGCGAACATGCCGCAGTAGGACAGCAGGCTCTCGAAAGCGGGCACGGGCTGGGTCAGGTGATAGACCAGAGTCCGGTCATCAGGAGCTTCCACGCCCACCTGGGTGAAGTCGCTGATGTTCTTCAGGTAGTAGTCCTCGCCGTTGACGATGAAGGCGGCAAACACCTCGGCGGCGCTGGCGCCCGCGAAGTCCATGTTGTGCTGCATGGAGGCCACCCAGTCGTCGGCTTTCACCTCGTCCACCTTACGGCCCTGGGAATCCACCCAGGCCACGCCCTCGCGGATATGGAAGGTCCAGGTCAGACCGTCCTCGGAACACTCCCAGCTCTCGGCCAGGGCGGGCTGCAGAACGTTTTCCATGTCATACTTGGCCAGACCGTCCACGGTCAGGCAGATGGGCTCGCTGGTGGTGTTGGTCCAGCGGGAGAGTACGTCCCAGGTCTCGGGGTCCTGCTCGTAGAGCATATCGCGGGTGTCCTTCAGGGTGTAACCCAGCTCGGCCAGCTTATCCTTTGCAGCCTGCTCATAGGTGCCGGTACCGGCCAGCTCACCCCACATGGCGGTGAACTGCGCACGGTCATCGGGCTTGATGATCTCATTGGTGACCAGCAGGGTCTCCCAGCGGTCCAGATCGCTGCCCCACATGACGGTAGGCGCAGTTCTGGGAACGATGCGGCTGATGCCGTAGTTGCCGCCGTCGCTGTAGTAGGGCAGCATAACGCCGGACTCAAGCATCTTAGCCTCGGCAATCGCCTGCAGCGCGTACATCTCGTTGACATCGGTGGCTTCCTTGGCCTTGGCATAGGCGGCCTCGAACTCGGAGAAAGCCTTGGTATAGACCTCTTCCTCATCATAGGTCATGGGCTGAAACCCCTCGGGCTCCGCAGGGGTTCCCGTGTTGTTGTCCTCCGTGGGGGGAGTGTCGGGGTTCTTGTTGCCGTCTGTGGCAGGCGTGTTGTTGTCTCCGCCGCAGGCGGCCAGGCTCAGCAGCATAACCAGCGCGAGAGCCAGGCTCAGAAACTTCTTTTTCATAATTTTCCTCCTGTTCAGAATTATCTTTAACCAGTACCAGGCGGGCGTCAGGCCCGTTTCGTCCCGGCTAAATACGAGGGAGAGCAGAGACTATGGCAGCCGCCGTGCGGCTGCCGGCTTTAATATATTAAAGCGCTGAACTGTCATTTTCCAAAAAAATGTGGTCGGTCCGTTACCAGGCAGGCCACACAGAAAATGGCAATTTCCCGGACAATATTATACTGAAAAAAACAGACTTTGTCAATAACGCCTCTGTTAAAACTGACGCCAAAATAGTCAAAACTTTCATAGCTCCATCGAGGAATCTCTATAGAACCCACAAAAATCAAGTCTGCCGGGTCTATTTTCCCCTCAAAATGAATTTTCTCTCCTTCCATCTTTCGTCACCCGCCATTTTCCAGTGGCTGCCTCCTTTCCATAACCCAAGCGGCTGAAAGGAAACAGAAATTTTTTCAATGCAGCAGCCCTCTTTTCCCCTCCTTTTCCGCTGTTTTGGGCGAAGCTGCGGAAACAAGTTGCTATCTGCCAAATTTTGCGGTATACTTTTAGAACCTGTGTTGATAAAAATAAGAGGAGGTCGTTCACATGAAGAAAAAAATGCTGTCCCTGGCCTCGGCGCTCATCCTGTTTTTGTCCCTGCTTCCGCATCCGCCGGCGTATGCGGCGGACGGCGGCAGCCTCTACCGGCCCAATCCCATGTGCGGCGAATACCTTGGGGAAAACGCCGTTGGCCTCTATGAGTTCAATATCACCATACCGGACGACAGAGAGAACCAGCCCACGCCCCTGCTGCCCGGCCCCTTCCATTCCTCCCATGAAATCACGAACACGGGAGCCAGCGCCGGCAGCACCCGGCAGGTCATTGCCACCAGGGCTCAGTATTTTTACGGCTGCAATCCCGGTACTGCGGACATTACCTACTCAGCCGCCAAGGATCCGGGCGATCCACAAAAGCCCGTGGCGGTCGTTCACGTGACGGTATTGCGCCAGGAGGATTACGATACATACATGTCGTCCTCCTCCACACCCACCGCCCAGGATCATACCCACTATTGGCGCTACCGCTGGTCTAATCCTGACTGCAAATCTGACGGAAAATTTACCCGAGAGTGCGCCTACTGCCGCACCAGCGAGACGCTGAATACCGCTTCCGCTCTCGGACACCGCTATACGGAGTCTGTCACCCGGCAGCCCACCGCCCAGTGGGAGGGCATCCGCCAATATGAGTGCATGGACTGCCGCCACAAGTATACGGAGAGTATTCCCAAGCTGGATACTGACGCGGCGGCCCAGCCCGATGCCGTCCCGCCCGAGGACGGTCCCCAGGCCGGGTCCTGTACCGGCGGCGCCCATCTGTGGCCCGAAGAGCCCGCCGTCACCCTACCGGCCACCTGCCTGCGGGAGGGAGAGGCCGTCAGCACCTGCCAGCTCTGCGGCCAGACCCGGGCGGTCAGGCTGCCCAAAACGGCCCACGCCTTTGGAGAAACGCAGACCGAGCCCGCAACTGCCGGGAAGGAGGGACGGACCTACCGAACCTGCGCCTCCTGCGGTCAGGAAGAACTCATCAGCGTCCTGCCCAAATTGAAGCCCGCGGAGCAGGAAACTCCGTCAAACGGAACCTGCGCCGCCGGCTCTCCGGACATGCCCCGGCTGAGCAAGCAGGAGATCATCGACCTGCTGGCGGCAAATCCCGCCTCCTTTTCCGGCGAGGTCTTTGATTTCCAGCCCAGCTGCTCCGCCCCCTATGCGGCGGGCAAGCTCTCCGATGCCGCCCTCCAGGCCGCGCTGGACCGGCTGAACGCCCTGCGGCGTATTGCCGGTATGCCCGCCGCCCGGCTGGACAAGGATTGGTGTGAATCCTCCCAGTACGGGGCGGTGATTCTGGGCAGGCTGGGAACCCTCAGCCACACGCCCGAGCGGCCCTCGGACATGGACAAGAGCTTTTACGACAAGGCCTACTCCGCCACACATTCCAGCAACCTCTACGCCGGGCGGACGCTATTCACCGCTGTGGACGGATGGATGGACGATTCCGACGCCAGCAACGTTGACAGGCTCGGACACCGCCGCTGGCAGCTCAGCCCGGCCCTGAACAAGGTAGGCTTCGGCTATGTGGAGAACGGCAGCGGCTACGGACGTTTTTCCGACGAGAAGGTTTTTGAGCGGGGAAGCCGTTCCTCCTCCTCCGTCAGCTACGATTCCTACGGCTGGCCCTCCGCCGGGTATTTCCCCAACGACATCGGGGGATTTACCGCCTCTACCGCCTGGAGCGTCACACTGAACCCCTCTTTATATAATGCGCCCAAAGCATCTGACATTACCGTCACGCTGACGCGGGATTCCGACCAAAAGGTCTGGACCTTCTCCGGAAGGGACAGCTATGCGCCCAGCGGCTCCGGCGCATACTTCAACATAAACCACGATAGCTACGGCGTTGATAACTGCATCATCTTCCGCCCCGACGGCGTGACAAAATACGAGGGTATTTACACCGTGGAAATCCAGGGGCTGAAGTCGAAAAAGGGCGGACCCGTACCGTTTACCTATCAGGTGGAATTTTTCAGCACCGCCCAGGCTCCGGACCCGGACCCCGGCGCTGTGGAGAAGCCCACCGCTCCAACCGGCACCACGCCCTCCGGCGGCGGCAATCCCTTCACGGACGTTCCCTCCGGCGCCTACTATACGGATGCGGTGCTGTGGGCCTATCAGAACAACGTCACCGCCGGCACCACACCCACCGCCTTTTCGCCCTACTCTGCCTGCACCCGCGGGCAGGTGGTGACCTTCCTCTGGCGGGCACAGGGCGAACCGGAGCCGGAAACGGCCGTCAACCCCTTCCGGGATGTCAAAGCGTCGGACTACTATTACAAGGCGGTTCTCTGGGCCTATGAAAACGGCGTTACCTCCGGCACTTCCCCCGCTGCTTTCAGCCCCGACACCACCTGTACCAACGGCCACGTGGTGACTTTCCTCTGGCGGGCCAGCGGCGAGCCCCTGGCCGGGTACAGCCGCCTTGCAGGGCAGTTCCCATATGACTACTACACCCCTGCGGTAGCCTGGGCGGACGCCACCGGCCTGCTGGAGGATACCGGCGCAGCATTTGATCCCGGCAGCATGTCCCCGCGAGCCAATATTGTGACCTACCTGTACCGCAGCGCGGGCAAGCTGCCGGAGGGTTCCCCCACGTCCCCAACGACTGCCGTATAACCCCCGGCAGCACCTCCAACACCTCCACTGCCGGCTTTTCCCCGGAATATATGTCCGGCAAATACTACCGTAAGCCTGACCGGAAACTATCGTGACGATATCCGCCGCATCAAAACGGGTTAAATGGGTAAGAAAAAAATCCTGTAAGGGGTCAGTTGGTGGGGTAGTACCGCTTTCAGCTATTCTTCTATATAACTTTTAACAGCAAAATCTGCCAGTTTTCATAAGAAAACCGCCGTATCTCAAACAGATACGGCGGTTTTTACTGGAGCAGGGTACGGGAATCGAACCCGCCTCCTCGGCTTGGGAAGCCGATGTACTACCGATGTACTAACCCTGCGTTTGTGGAACGAGGCTATTATAGCAGACTTCTCTCCGGAATGCAAGGCGAAATTTGCCGGAATTGTCATTTGATTTTCCCTCCCCGCATAATCATAGAAGCAGAATCCTGAAAAAACAGGGAAACGCGGAAAAAGGAAGGGATATGGTATGAAAAAGATCATTTCCGGTCTGCTGGCCGGGGCTCTGACGCTGCTCCTGGCGCTGCCGGCCCGGGCGGAATCGCTGGCGGTGGAAGCGGGGGCATGCCTGCTGATGGAGAAGACCACCGGCGAAGTCCTCTACGCCGTTAACGAGCATCAGCCTCTGGAGCCCGCCAGCGTCACCAAGATCATGACCATCCTGCTGGTGATGGAGGCCATTGACGCCGGTACGCTGTCTTACGACGACATGGTCACCGCCTCGGCCTACGCCTGTTCCATGGGAGGCAGTCAGATCTGGCTGAAGGAAAACGAGCAGATGAGCGTGGAGGAGATGCTCAAGGCCGTCTGCGTGGCCTCCGCCAACGACTGCTCAGTAGCCCTGGCGGAGCATTTGGCGGGCAGCGCCGAGGCCTTTGTGGAAAAAATGAACCAGCGGGCGGGAGAGCTGGGGATGAACGACACCAATTTTCTCAACCCCACCGGCCTCCCCACCCAGGGCCATGTCACCAGCGCCTATGACATCGCCCTCATGAGCCGGGAGCTGATCCTGCGTCACCCGGACATCCGCCGCTTCACAACCATCTGGATGGATACCCTCCGGGGCGGCGAATTCGGTCTGAGCAACACCAACAAGCTTATCCGATTCTACCAGGGGGCCACGGGCCTGAAAACGGGCAGCACGGACAGCGCCCTCTACTGCCTCTCCGCCACGGCGGAGCGGGACGGCATGGAACTCATCGCCGTCATCCTCAAGTCCCCCACCTCCACCCAGCGCTTCGAGGGGGCCAAGACCCTCCTCAATTACGGCTTCGCCGCCTACTCCCTGGCCCAGGCCCAGCCCCCCGAGCCCCTGACGCCCATCCCGGTGGAGCTGGGGGACGCCCCTGCCGTCACCCCGAAGCTCCAGGGAGACGCCGCTATTCTGGCCCCCAAGGAGAAGGTGAACGCCATGGAAGTCCAGGTGGAGCTGGAGGAAAAGCTGTCCGCTCCGGTGGAGGAGGGGCAGCAGGTGGGCCGCATGGTGGTGACCTCCGGCGGGGAAGTCCTCACCGAGCTGCCCCTGGTAGCGGACCGGGCGGTGGCCCGGCTGACCTACTGGCAGATCCTGGAGCGCTGCCTCCGCAGGGCCTTCCTGGGGGGATAGGCCAGGCCTTGTCTGCTAATAAACATGGCCTGAAGGGTCACATCAGCGGCGCCAGAGGCCGCAGGAGCCACCCCATGAGCCTGCGCCCCAGCCGGTCCTTCCGGCAGTCCTCCAGGGTCATCCGCCTGCACTTGGCCAGGGTCTTCTGGAAGTCGGCCTCTATGTCCGCCGCCGCCGGCGTGCGGTACATCAGCGCCGCGCACTCGAAATGGAGGTACAAACTCCGGTAATCCAGATTAATGCTGCCGGTGACGGCGGTATCCCCGTCGCTGACGAAGGTTTTGGCGTGGACGAAACCGGGGCTGTACTCATAAATCTGCACCCCGCCGGCGATCAGCTCCCTGTAATAGCTCCTGGTCACGGCAAAGACCGTCTTCTTGTCCGGCCGCCCCGGGGTAATGATCTTCACATCCACCCCCCTTTTGGCGGCGAAGGTGAGGGCGGTAATCATCTCGTTGTCAATGATGAGGTAGGGGGTCATGATATGGACGTACTTCCGGGCCCGGTTGAGGATGTCCATGTAGACCATCTCCCCGATGTTCTCTCCGTTGAAGGGACTGTCTCCGTAGGGGAGTATCCAGCCCGGGGCGTCCGCCGGCCCGGAAGCGCCGAGGTATCCGGTGAAATCCTCCAGTCCCCGCTCCTCCGTGTTCCACATCTGTAAAAACATCAGGGTAAAGGAGCGCACCGCCTCCCCGGTGATCCGGACAGCCACATCCTTCCAGTGCCCGTGGGGATGGGTCCGGTTGATGTACTCGTCGGCCAGATTGATGCCCCCGGTAAAGGCGCACCGGCCGTCCGCCACCAGGATTTTCCGGTGGTCCCGGTTGTTGTAGTGCGTGGAGGCCAGCGGCCGGAGGGGGGCGTACATCCGGCAGCGGATCCCCAGCTCCTCCAGCTGCCTGGGGTACTGGTAGGGCAGCTTGTAGAGGGCGCAGGTCCCGTCGTACAGCACCCGGACCTCCACGCCCGCGGCGGCCTTCTCCTCCAGGAGCTTGAGGATCCGGCCCCACATGTAGCCCTCGTCAATGATGAAGTATTCCAGGAAGATAAACCTCTCCGCCTTCTCCAGCTCCTCCAGAATGGCCGCGAAAGCCTCCTCCCCGGTGGGATAATAGGACGCGCCGGAATTCCGATAAACCGGAAAGCCCCCGGTGCGCCGGAGGTACCCGGCCAGCCCGGCCAATCCGGGGTCCGCCTCCTCCAGGGCGCTGCGGGCGGCCTCCTGGGGGAGCAGCAGGGGGTTGGTCTGCTCCTCGATCTCCGCCAGCCGGGCCCGGACCAGCCGGTGACCCAGCTCCGCGTCCACATAGAAGTAAAAGGGGACGGCAAAGACGGGGAAGAGCATGATAAGGAGGATCCAGGTAATTTTCGCCGCAGGATTCCCCGGCCGGTTGACCACAGTCAGGGCCACAATAAGGCCCAGCAGCATGGAGCCGCCATAGAGGGTGTAATCTCTCATGCGGTAGAAAGCCACAAAGAGGAGGACAAACTGGGCGGCCAGCAGCAGGAGGACCACGGTGGTCCGGCCGAAGACCAGGCGGAAGAAGCCTCTTTTTCCCCTGTTGAGGAGGAGAACGGCCTCCTCATCCAGGGACTTTTTTTCTTTTTCCATAGCAGGTTCTCCTTGTTTTTTCTCTATCATAGCACAACGGCTCAATGAATTCAATGGAGGGAACGCCCACAGCCATGGTAAGGGAGCTGTCAGCCGTCAGGCTGACTGAGGGAGTTTTGCGGCATGGAAAACTCCCTCAGTCACGGCTGCGCCCTGCGCCCGTGGACCGCCTGCGCTCACAATTTTTTTCCCCATTCAAAACCCCTGAGGACCTGCAAAAATGCGTTGAACATCGTCTGGAGCCGTGATATACTTTATCCGTACCAATTCGGCAAATCGGGATTTACGAGGGAAGATATGAAAGTTGAAAAGTGCATAAAGGAATCTTTTGTTGTGATAGGGAAAGAAGGTTCAACTTTAGACGGAGAAGGTTTTATTCAAAGACTATGGATTGATGCAAATTCTCATTTTGAAGAAGTGCAGCATTTGGCTAAAAAAGATGAAAGCGGAAATACCGTCGGCATATGGGGCGCTATGTCTGATTTCTCGCGTTCATTCCAGCCGTGGGAAGATTTCAGAAAAGGCCTTTACCTTGCCGGAGTAGAATGCCGGGATGACGCGGAAGCTCCAAACGGTTGGATAAAATGGATTATTCCTGGCTATGAATATATCTATGTAGAGTGCGAAGACGGCGGCGCCTTTTCCACGGCAATAAAATACCTGGAAGATAATTCCATTCCATTGGCGGGCGCAGTCCATGATTTTACTTGTCCGCAGACAGGGAAAAATTATATGTTTTTTCCCATCAGAAAGTTATAAATAAAAACCACTTTGCAGGGGGATTTCATCTTTTGGGTGAAATCCCCCTGCGTCACGGCTGCGCCATGCCGCCCGCGGGCCGCCTCCCTCCAGGAGCGGTTTGGACCGCGCTGCTTCACACTTTGTATACGCATTCACTCCCCCCGGCAACCCTCCGCTTGCAAACCACTCCAAACTTTGTTATACTATACGGTAAAGAACCACTCTCCACCGGAAAGAAGGGAAGAGAATGCCCCATATTCAGCAGCTTTCCCCCCACGTAGCGGACCTCATCGCCGCCGGGGAGGTCGTAGAGCGCCCCGCCAGCGTCGTCAAGGAGCTGATCGAGAACGCCATAGACGCCGGCGCGTCCGCCGTGGTGGCGGAACTGCAAAACGGCGGCATGTCCCTCATCCGGGTGACGGATGACGGCTGCGGCGTCGCTCCCGGGGAGCTGCCCACCGCCTTTCTCCGCCATGCCACCAGCAAGATGCGCTCCGCCGGGGATCTGGCGGCCATCGGCACCCTGGGCTTCCGGGGGGAGGCCCTGGCGGCCATCTCCGCCGTCAGCCGGCTGGACGTGTTCACCCGGCAGAAGGGAGCCCCTCAGGGCGCGTCCCTCCGCCTGGAGGCCGGCGTTCCCGGCCCGGTGGAACCGGCGGGCTGTCCTGAGGGCTCCACCTTTGCTGTCCGGGATCTGTTTTTCAACACCCCCGCCCGGCTGAAATTCATGAAGAGCGACAGCGCCGAGGGCTCCGCCGCCGCCGGTCTCATTGCCCAGATCGCCCTGAGCCATCCGGAGGTCTCCATCCGCTTCCTCCGGGACGGAAAGGAGGAACTCCACACCCCCGGCGACGGCAAACTTCTCTCCGCCGTCTACGCCGTCCGGGGCCGTGACTTCGCCCTGGGCCTCCGGGAGGTGGAGGGAGGCGGCGAGAACGTAACCGTCCGGGGCTATGTCACCGAACCCCTGGCGGGCCGGGGCAGCCGGGCCATGCAGACCTTTTTCTGCTGCGGGCGCGTCATCAAGTCCGCCCTGCTCACCGCCGCCCTGGAGGAGGCCTACGCCAACCGGCAGATGAAAGGCCGGTTCCCCGGCTGCGTACTCCACATTGACCTGCCCCTCCACATGGTTGACGTCAATGTCCACCCCGCCAAGACGGTGGTGAAATTTGTCAACGAGCGGGCGGTGTTCTCCGCCGTCCACCACACCGTCAGGGATGCCCTGGATGCGACCGGCCGGGACGCCGTTCCGCCGTCTCCCGCCCCCGTCCGGACCGCCGCCAAACCCGGAGAGGGATTTTATCAGACCATGGACGCCAAAACCTTCCGGGAGCAGGCCGCCCCCTCCCGGGACAAGCCCCGGACTCCCGGGCCGGCTCTCTCCTCCAACGCCGAGCTGGGGCGCCGCCTGACCTTCCGGGACTCCGCCCGGCCCGCCCGGACGCCCCAGGTCCCGCCGGAGCCCGCCCCGCAATCCGCCCCGGGCGCCTTCGCGTCCCCGCCGGAGCCTCCCAAAACCGCCGCCCCGGAGCCGGAGCAGACGGTCCTCCCGGCGGAGCCCGCTCCCTGGCGGTTTGCCGGAGAGGTGCTTCACACCTACATCATCGCCGAGGACGGAACGAACGTATGGCTCATTGACAAGCACGCGGCCCATGAGCGGATTCATTTTGACCGGCTGAAGGCCAACCCGGAGCCGGTGATGCGCCAGCAGCTTCTTGCCCCTCTGGCGGTGGAGCTGCCCGGGGAGCAGTACGCCGTACTGCTGGAAAATCTCTCCCTGCTGGAGGAGTTCGGCTTTGCGGCGGAGGATTTCGGCGCGGGGTGCCTGATGGTCCGGACGGTGCCCTCGGAGATCGATGCCGGACTGGTCCGGGAAACCCTGGAGATGCTGGCGGAGAAGCTGCTTACCGCCGGGGCGGCGGACCCCTCCGCCGCCCGGGACGCCATGCTGCATACCATGGCCTGCAAGGCGGCCATCAAGGGTGGGTGGAGTTCTGATCCCTCTGAATTGAAGGTTTTGATCCGAAAGGTGCAGAGCGGGGAGGTGCAGTTTTGCCCCCATGGGAGGCCGGTAAAGGTTTGTATTTCGAAGTATGAGGTGGAGAAGATGTTCAGGCGGGCATAGGTTTTTTGTTTTTCTGCCGCCTGCGGCGGCGGGGGAGCGATATTTATCGATAGCCCGGGACCGCGTGCAGAAGAGCCGTGCGCCGCGTAAATGTTTTTTCCCTTTGTTACTGCGTCCCGTATACCTCAAGCATCAGCCGGACGCCCAGCTTGAACCCCTCCCGGAAATGATGGATGTCTGTTAGATTTTCCTTCTCGCACAGCTTATACAAATGCGCATCCACCACCTCACTTCCCAGCGCCTCCGTCACCTTATCCCAGAATTCCATGTCCTTATCCCTCAGCTCCTGCGGATAATGTGCCCGGCTGGCTTGCCCCTGATACTTGCCATTATAAATGTCAGTTAAAATACTCATGGTTGTACCCCTTTCAAAAATCTCTTGCGGAGAACTTAAATTTATTATATTCTCTTTGCGAGAACTTGTCAAGGAGTAATTATGTTTTCAAGAGAACAATTTGGACAGCGTTTATATGAGATGCGAAAAAAGAACCACGAAACGCAGGCTGATCTTGCGACATTGTTGGAGTGCGTAAAGAGCCACATCAGTGAGATGGAAAGTGGAAAGAAGATCACTACCGCAGAAAAAATCGTGCTGATTTGTGAGCATTACCATATTTCATCTGACTATCTCCTGGGATTAAGTGATGACCCTAGTCCTAGATAAACAAGGAGTTTCCTATGTTTTCAAAAGAATTATTTGGTCAACGTTTATTAGAAACACGACGAAAGAATCACGAGACGCAAACTAATTTAGGTCATGTCATCCGCACTGGCCGGACCACGGTCAGCGAGATGGAAAGCGGCAAGAAGACGACCACCGCCGAAAAGATCGCGTTGATCTGCGAGCATTATCATATTTGCTCGGACTATCTCCTGGGTCTGACTGACGACCCAAGCCCCCGATAATGGGGTGATGCTCCCCCGGAGAGTCTGCCCCGCCATACGGCAGGGACTGCCAATGACCACGCTGAAACAGCAGCTGGAGCTGCACGAAGCGGACGGCAGCCAGTTTAGACCAAACCAGACCATGCCGCGGGGCAAAAGTAACCGCCGCCCCGGGGTAATCAATACGGAACAACAACCGCTCGCCGCCCAAAGGGCGGCGAAGAAAGGCCCTTATGCTGCCAAAAGTCCTCTGTATCGCCGGCCCCACCGCCAGCGGCAAAACAAAACTGGGCGTCCTGCTGGCCCAAAAATATAACGGCGAAGTCGTAAGCATCGACTCGATGCAGATCTACAAGGGAATGACCACCGGCACCGCCGCCCCCACGCCGGAGGAGACCGGGGGCATCCCTCACCATATGGTCGCCATTGCCGGGCCGGACGAAAACTGGTCCGCCGCCCGGTTTACGGCGGCGGCAGACGGCTGCATCCAGGATATTCTGGGCCGGAATAAACTCCCCGTACTGGTTGGAGGCACCGGCCTGTACCTGGACGCCGTCATTGCGGGCCGGACCTTCGCCCCGGGGGCCTCCGGGGGCGCGGTGCGCCGGGCTCTCCAGGCGGAGCTGGAGGCGGGGGGGATCGAACCTCTCCTGGCGGAGCTGCGCCGGGTGGACCCCGAGGCCGCCGCCCGGCTCCATCCCGCTGACACCAAGCGGATTCTCCGGGCCCTGGAGGTCTACCGGGAGACGGGGAAAACCATCTCCCGGCACAACGAGGAGACCCGCTCCCTGCCCGGGAAGTATGACCCTGTCTATATCGGCCTGGCCTTCCGGGACCGGGAGGATATGAAGACTCTCATTGACCGCCGGGTGGACCGGATGCTGGAGGATGGCCTCCTGGAGGAGGCCCGCGCCCTCCTGGAGAAAGGAATTTCCCCGGACTCCACCGCCCTTCAGGCCATCGGCTATAAAGAGCTGCTGCCCGTCCTGAGGGGGGAGGCCTCCCTGGAGGCGGCGGCGGCGGAAATCAAGCTCCGCTCCCGGCAGTACGCCAAGCGGCAGCTGACCTGGCTGCGGCGCAATCCGGACATTCACTGGATTTATTGGGAAAAAGAGCGTAATTTTGCCGCCGCTCTCCAAAAAGCGACAGAAATTCTCATGGCCCAGGGGATACAATAGAGTCCGGGCGGACAAGCTGTGGAAAACCGCTGTCTGCCCCCATTACAAACAAAAGAGAGGTAGACAACTATGAGCAGCAAATCACCCAACCTGCAGGACGTATTTCTGGCGTCCGCCCGCCGGACGGAGACGCCGGTGACAGTCTTTCTGGTCAACGGCTTCCAGATGCGGGGCACCATCACCGGCTTTGACGCCTTCACCGTGGTCCTCACCGCCGAGGGCAAGCAGAATCTGATCTACAAGCACGCCATTTCCACCGTCAGCCCCGCCCGCACCGTAGACCTGGCCGAGTGGGAGGACACCCTTTAAGGGCCTGTTTCGCCTCTCCCCGCCATTCCCCCCGCGCTGAGACGGGAGGCAGGCTCTGAGAACCCCGGCGGGGCCCGCCCCTATGAGAAAGAGATACATATGAAAACTGGAACGCTTGCCACAAAATTGATGCTGGCCGCTATTTTCCTCACCGTGCTGGTGTATTTCGCCGTGAGTACGGCGGCCTATTTCACCGACCCCTATACCACCACCGTGGCCTACGGCTTCGTGGGGGAGGACGCCGTCACCGTCTCCGGATACGTGGTCCGGGACGAGGAGGTCCTCCCCGGCGGCGGCGAGCTGGTCTACTCCTCCCGAAGCGAGGGGGAGCGGGTTGGCCGGGGGGGCACGGTGGCCCTTGTCTACCCCAGCGCCCAGGCCCTCAGCGACGCCAACACCCTCCGGGACCTGACGGGCCAGCTGGAGCAGCTGCGGTACGCCAGCTCCCTGGCCTCCGGCAGCCGGGCCTCCGCCCATCTGGACGATGAGATCTCCGGCGCTCTGGTGGAGTTCCACAGCGCCCTGGCGGAGGACCGCCTGACCGCCGCCGGGGAGAGCGGCCGGAGCCTCCGCTCCGCCGTTCTCCGGCGCAGCTACGCCTTCTCCGGCGCAGGGGACCTGGAGGCGTCCATCGCCTCCCTTCAGGAGCGGATCTCCGCTCTCTCCGCCTCGGCGGAGACGGACGTCGTCCGGGTCTCCGCGCCCTCCGCCGGCCTGTTTTCCGGCCTGGTGGACGGCTATGAGACGGTGCTGACCCCATCCAGCATTCTGGAGCTGGACCCCGCGGGCTACCGCGCCGTGATCCCCGAGGGGGACCTCTCCGGCGTGGGCCGGATGGTCTACGGCACCGGGTGGTCCTTCGTTGCCCTGATGCGCAGCGAGGACGCCAGGCGCCTCCAGGAGGGCGGACCGGTGCGCCTCCGGTTCCAGACGGGCCTGGACCGGGACCTGACGGTCACGGTGGAGCATATCAGCGCCGAGGACGGAGGACGCCGGGTGGTGGTGTTCTCCTCGGAAAAGTACCTCAATCTCACCACCCTTCTGCGCCGCCAGAACGCCCAGATCATTTTTGACAGCCACGACGGCATCCGGGTTCCCCGCAACGCCGTCCGGGTGGGAACCCAGGAGATTATGGACGAGAACGGCCAGCCGGTTCTGGACAGCCAGGGGAACCCCAAGACCCAGTCGGTGACGGGCGTATACTGCCTCTGGGGAGACACGGCCCGGCTCAAGCCGGTGACGGTCCTGTGGCAGGAGGACGAGTACATCCTGGTGGCCCCGGACGAGGAAGCCCTGTCGGCCTTCTCCTCGGAGCGGACCCGGGAGGGCCGCCGCCTCCGGGCGGGGGACCAGGTGATAACCGCTGCGGCGGAGGTATATGACGGGAAGGTGATTCAATGACATCCATAGCGGAAAACATCCGCTCCATCCGGGAGCGGATGGACCGGGCCGCCCGGGCGGCGGGCCGGGATCCTTCGGAGGTCCTCCTGGTGGGGGCCAGCAAGATGAATGATGCCGCCGCCTGCCAGGCGGCCATCGCCGCCGGCATTGACGCTCTGGGGGAGAACCGGGTCCAGGAGATGACGGCCAAGCTGGCGGAAGGCGCCTACGACGGCGCGCCCCTCCACTTCATCGGCCATCTCCAGCGCAACAAGGTCCGTCAGGTGGTGGGCCGGGCGGCCCTGATCCACTCCGCCGGCTCTCTGGCCCTGCTGGAGGAGATCCACCGCCAGGCGGAGAAGCGGGGCCTTATTCAGGACGTACTGCTGGAGGTCAACATCGGCGGGGAGGAGAGCAAGAGCGGATTTTCCCCTCAGGCTTTGTATACCGCAGCGGAGTCCGCCCGGGAATTTTCCCATATCCGGGTACTGGGATTGATGGCCATTCCCCCTGCGGAGCGGGAACCCCATGGAAATTTACCCTATTTTATAAAAGTTTCCCAGCTTTATGTTGACATAAGCCGGAATTTGTACGATAATAGCTTTAAGTACCTGTCCATGGGAATGAGCGATGATTTTGAGGACGCCATTGCCGCTGGAGCCACCATAATCCGGGTGGGCTCCGCGATTTTTGGATACAGACAGTACCAATAACTCTACGGGAGGTTTCCGCCATGAGCTTTTTCGACAACATCAAAAGGATGATTAGTCCTCTCAGCGACGAGGATGACGATTACGAGGAGATTTTTGATGACCGCGACTCGCCCTTTATCGACGAGCGCCCCCGGAGCATTGACCGCAGCAGCGCCATAGACAGCCGGCGCGGGAAGGTCGTCAATATCCACGCCACCACCCAGCTGAAAGTGGTCCTGGTAAAGCCCGAGCGCTTCGAGGCCGCCAGTGAGATCGCCGATCATCTCAAGGAAAAGCGTACGGTGGTGGTCAACCTGGAGTCCACCCACAAGGATATTGCCCGCCGCCTCATTGATTTTCTCTCCGGCGTAGCCTACGCGGGGGAGGGGAAGATCAAGAAGGTAGCGGCCAACACGTACATCATCACACCCTACTCCGTGGATATCCAGGGTGATCTGATCGACGAGCTGGAGAGCAACGGAATGTATTTTTAAGCGCCTGTTTCGTATCCCGCCGGACCGCAGGGGTTTTGAACAGGCTCTGAGGCTCCCCTCGGGAGGGGGCCGCCGGCCGCGGGCCGGCTGAGGGAGTTTTCGCGGCGGGCGCCGGCCGGATGCCCGCAGGAGAGTAGGAGGGACTGCAAACGATGATGACCCCGCAGGAGGTAGCAAACTGTACCTTTGCCAAATCAATGGTAGGCGGCTACAACATGGCCTCAGTGGACGATTTTCTGGACAAGCTGACGGAGGACTACGCCGCCTTATACAAGGAGAACGCCGCTCTGAAGGCCAAGCTGAAAATGACGGTGGACAAGATGGCGGAGTACCGGGAGTCGGAGGACGCCATTCGCTCCACGCTGCTGGTGGCGCAGAAGACCTCTGCGGCCATGATTAGCGAGGCGGAGCAGAAGCGGAACGCCATGATCGGCGACGCCGCCGCCGCCGCCCAGCGGCGCGTGGCGGAGCTGCAGCAGGAAATTGCGGAGGCGGAGCGCCGTCTGGAGTCCGTCCGCTTCCAGGTTGACAAGGAGCTGGAGACGGAGCGCCGGCGTCTGGCCGTGGGTCAGGAGCAGCTGCGCGCCTTCATCCGGGATGTCCGGGCGGTGTGCAACGAGGAACTGGCCCAGCTGGATCTGCTGCCGGACCTGCCCCCGGAGGAACCCAAGCCCGTCATTCAGGTGATGCCGCCTGCGGCGGCTCCCGCTCCCGCCCAGGGGGAGGAGCCTGTTCCGGAGGAAGAGGAGGAAGCCCTCTCTGCGCCGCCCCAGGCGGTAAGCGCCTTCGCCCCCGTCGGCGTCCCGGCAGAGCCGGAGGACAGGGGCAGGGACCCCTTTGCGGAGGAGGGGTTTGACGATGACTCCGAAACAAGGGTATTGAATCTGGACGACCTGCAGTTTGGGCCGAATTATACAAAGGATTAAAATGAGGCGGCTGCAAAGCCGCCTCTTCCTGCAGGCCCCCACGGCATCCCTGCGCAGTACGAATTATCCATCCTGCCGTCTGTCCCCGCCGGGCAGGGAGGAGGCGGCTTTGCCGTTTTTCACCGCCCTCCGGCTCAATCCTCCGCTTAAATTCCGTACATCCTCCAGGTGCTGCCGGATATAGTCCATTACCCGCTTTACCTCCGACTCCACGAATTCCTTCGGAAACGGATATCCCACCTGTACTGCTATCGCCACCGACTCCAGCAGCACCAGATCTTCGCCCAGCTCATTAAAATTCTCATTTAGTTCCTCAATCTGGCCCATTAGTGCATTCATGGTATATCCCCTCTTCTTTTTGTGGTTTTATATACACACATAGTATAGAGTATTTATAACCACAAGTCAAGACTTTTGGAGAAAAAAATGGAAATTTTTGCAGAACGAATCCGTGAATTACGTATAGAACACGGTCTAACCCAAGAGGAAGTCGGAAAAATCATTGGTGTAAAACGTTATGCGGTGTATTCCTATGAAAAAGGCCGGGCCTGTCCGGAAATGAAGGGTTTGGTTGCTTTAGCGGATTATTTTGACGTTTCCATGGACTATCTGGCCGGCAGAACGGATAAACGGGAGACGAACCGGTGACCATCCAGCACCTCGGGGAGTTTGGCTGGTCTATGCGGTAGGGGTCATCGATGACCACGCTGAAATAGAAACTGAAGCTGCACGAAGCGGACGGCAGTAAGGTTTAGGCCGGACAGACTGTGCCTCGGGCGTAAATTAAACAGGTAAGGAGCGGGATTCTCAAGGGGGAGTCCCCTCCCCCTTGAGCGCGTTTTTGGTCACTTTTGTCGCGGGACAAAAGTGACCCCAGGGTCCGGGGCTGGGCAAGCCCCGGGGTATCGAAGAGAAACAACCGCCCCCGCGCCGGAGGCGCGGAGAAAGGAGCCACCCTATGTCAAACCAGCCCATCATCGCCCTTCTCTACGACTTTGACAAAACCCTCTGTACCCAGGACATGCAGAACTACGCCTTTATCCCCTCCCTGGGCCTGGCCCCCGGGGACTTCTGGAAAATCGCCAACGACTTCGGCCGCCGGGAGAAGATGGACAGCGTCCTGGCCTATATGTATACCATGCTCCTGGAATCGGAGAAAAGAGGCCTCCCGCTGACCCGGCAGAGCCTGAACCACTGCGGAAGGAATATTTCCTTCTTCCCCGGGGTCACGGACTGGTTTCAGAGGATCAACAGATATGGCGGCCTCCTGGGGGTACAGGTGGAACACTATGTTATCTCCTCCGGCCTCCGGGAGATCATCGACGGCTCGGCCATCGCCGGGGAATTCAAAGAAATCTATGCCAGCGAGTTCTGCTACGACGGGGAGGGAAAGCCCGTCTGGCCCCGCCTGGCGGTAAACTTCACCGCCAAGACCCAGTTTGTATACCGCATCAACAAGGGCGTCCTGGACGTCTCCGACGACCGCACCCTCAACGACTCCATGCCCGATGACAGCAAGCGGGTGCCCTTTCCCAACATGATCTACCTGGGAGACGGCCTCTCCGACGTGCCCTGTATGAAAATGATGCGGGCCTACGGCGGCCAGGCCATCGCGGTGTATCAGGCGGTGAACCGCCCCGGAGTGGAGCAGCTTCTGCGGCAGAGGCGGGTGGACTTCATCTACCCCGCCGACTACCGGGAGGGCACCGCCCTGGAGATCACGGTAAAGAACA
>Ga0224746_10026_pt1 | contig 20822 bp, 19 predicted proteins | sample LIM_F_Water_Bulk_FD_183000 | JGI IMG/M metagenome (GOLD analysis project Ga0224746, IMG submission 183000) | Enriched cells from gastrointestinal tract of the lab mouse from Pacific Northwest National Laboratory (PNNL), Richland, Washington... | ecosystem: Host-associated > Mammals > Digestive... | reverse complement strand
TACCTGCTGAGCATCGTTATTTCCTGGTTCTGTTGCCAGTACAGGCATGCTCGAAAGCAAGAGCGACATTGACATCAAACCCGCTACAGCTCCTTTGAAAATCGTTTTGGCTTTCATAACCAAACCTCCCTCTAAAAACCCGGTGTTAAAATGTTTCTTCCACAATGGCATAAATACGTAAAGGCGTCTCGCTAATCTCAAAACGGGCAAACTTCCAATGCTGTTCCTCTAACGCATCCTTCACCTTCAAATAAAACACCTCGCCCAAATGCTCAATACTGGTATCGCCTCCAAATTCGGAAAATTCATTCAGATACTGGTATTGATAGGGAGCAAACACCTTCTCCAGAATAGAATCCATGCTGGCAAATTCCATAAAATCTTCTGCAATCTGCCTTGCCACGATTTCAATCTCAATTAAATGATGATGTTTGTTCTCGATTCGCCCATCAAAACTATGCTGCATACATAAACGATATTTCAAACGATGGTATTTCATCCAATTCTACCTGCCCATCTCCTGCCGTGCCTTCTGTCACATATTGTGTTATTTATTATAGCACACTTCCAAAGCCGTTTTCAATCCCTCTATCGCCCAAATTTACACAAAAAAGGTTCAAATTTTCTCTATTTTGGGCATTTTTACCATAAAAAAATACCCCTTCCAAAATTCTTCCTGTCAACAATGTTAAAAAATATTATCTGTTTTTAAAAATACAACTGTAAGATAGAATTTATGCACACGTTCCATATTACCTCAGCAAAAGCATATAAAAAAGGACTGTCAAAGGACAGCGTCAGACACAATATACAAATTACATTTCTGAAATTCTGTACGTTGTATCTGACAGCTGCTCTTCAACAATCCTGCCATGTTACGCCAAATTTTCGTTAAATCAATATATAATTATCTTATATAATTGGTCTTTCCAGAATTTAGTCTGTTACATACGGCATCAGCGCAATATGTCTTGCTCTCTTTATTGCAACTGTCAGCGCTCTCTGATGCTTTGCGCAATTGCCGGTAATTCTTCTGGGAAGAATCTTGCCTCTCTCGGAAATATATCTCTTTAACTTATTGGTATCCTTATAATCAATTACATTGTCTTTACCGCAGAATACACATACCTTTTTTCTTCTGCGGATGCCGCCTCTTCTCTTCATTGGAGAATCGCTTTTTTCGGTTTTATTGTAAGCCATTTTCTTTGCCTCCTGTTCTAATTAAAGGGTAATTCTTCGTCAATACCATCAGGAATATTCATAAAACCATCCCCTGCCGCCGCACTGGGCTCTGGCCTTCCCATTGGCTGGAAACCGCCTGACTGCTCACTGGCTGACTTACTCTCCGCAAATTCCTGTTCTTCTACCACAACATCTGTGGTATAAACCTTTTGGCCTTCCTGATTGGTATAGCTGCCAGTCTGAATTCTTCCTGTCACTGCTATTTTGATTCCTTTATGGAAATACTTTTCCGCGAACTCACCGCTTCTTCCAAATGCCACACAATTAATAAAATCTGCGGTCTGCTGGTCTCCATCACGTTTGAATCTTCTATCTACTGCCAGAGTATATCTTGCCACTGCCGTAGCCTGCTCGCCCTGTGAGTAGCGAACCTCAGGGTCTCTGGTTAATCTGCCCATAAGTATGACTTTATTCATCTAATCTCCTCTTTCTATCTATGCCTCGTCCTGTCTAACGCATAAGAAACGGAGCACATTGTCCATAATACGCACACGTTTTTCTAATTCTGCCGGACAATCTGGCTCTGCATCGAATTTGATGAAATAATAGAAGCCTTCTCTCATTTTCTGAATCTCATAAGCAAGTCTCTTCTTGCCCCATTCGTCAACTTCTGTCACCGTACCGCCAAAACGGGTAATATACTCTTTCGCTTTTTCTACGACTGCGGCTCTTGGTTCATCCTCGATCTTAGCATTAACGACAAGCGCTAATTCATATTTGTTCATGCCTCGTACCTCCTTTTGGTCTTCTGGCCCCCTGTCGCTGCAGGGAGCAAGGATCAATAATTATATATCACGGTTTGTCAGTTTACCATAATCATTGCCATTTTGCAAGTTTTTTTCTAAAAAAACCTCAATATTCCTGTAATATGTATCTGGATCTTTGTCCTGAGACTGTCCATGTCCTGCCCCCTCCACAATCAAAAGTTCTTTTTCACAGGCTGCGGCTTCATACAGTTCTTTTGACATGTCAACGGAAATCATGGCGTCTTCATCTCCATGAATAAAAAGCGTGGGCACTCTGCTTTTTTTCACAGCTTCTAATGCTGACGCGTCCCTGAGATTATAACCTCCGCGCAGTTTCAGTACTACACAGGCAGAATCCACCAGCGGAAATGCCGGCAGCCCGAACCATTCCTTTATCTTCTCCCCAAACATAGAATAGGCGTCTGTATAAGCACAGTCAGAGACAACAGCTTTGACATTGTCCGGCAATTCTTCCTCTCCGCTCATCATCAGCGCGGCAGCCGCTCCCATTGACTGGCCATGCAGCACAATCTGTGCCTCGCTGTCCTGGGATAAAATATAATCAATCCAGAGCAGACAGTCAAAGTGGTCTGTCCATCCCATTCCTATAAAATCCCCCTGGCTCTCTCCCTGGCATCTCAGATCGGGAGCCAGAATATGAAATCCTTGCTGATGATACCAGCGGCCAAAAGGGTACATCTCTTCTTTCCAGCCAGTATATCCATGAAGCAGAAGCACCCATTTATGGCTGAATTCTCCATCAGCATTTTCGGCAGGAAATTCCTCTGCAATCAGTTTATAACCATCTTCAGATATTCTGGAAATCTTGCGGCTCTCTGCTGTTTTCAGCCAATTCTCTGTTTCCTTTAACGATATGCTTCTGTTCATTTTAATATCAGAAGTCTGTACCTGAGCTGCATAACTTTCATCTGTAATTCTCTGAAAAGCCTCCAGCCTTTCCATAAAGGAAGGGACTAGAGCCGCGCTGACCAGGCTGTTTACCAGAATAAAATAACCTGTCAGCAATACTGCAGCCACAGCAAATATAATTATGATTTTTTTCCGCTTCTTATTCCGCCTTCCCTCTCTCATAATAGACCCAGCCTTACGTTTTATTCTTCATCCTATCATAACATTTATCTGGAAAAATTTCACCCGGAAAAATTTTCATATCTTAGATCTGATCCATTAGGATTTCCGTAAAAAGAGCAAACCGAAAGAACCTGGCCCGCAGTTGCTTGAAATAGCAGACGACGCCTTCTGCAGATAAATATGCTTAAATGCGCACTGCTGCTGTATCATGTCCCGGATTTCCTTCAGAGACTGGTAATCCATACCTGAATAAGTAATAAACAAAATATTTTTGTCAATGCCAGGTATGTCTTTTAAAGTTTTGCGGATATACTTCCTTGCCACATGGACAAAATTTCCAGCCAAAATACCGCCCACTGCCATTTTACTTTTGTTCAGTTTAATCACCGGGTGCAGAAGCAACGTCTCGCACAGTACGTGCACGCCGCGTGAAATTCTGCCTCCCCGGTACAGCATCTTGGTATTACCCATAATAAAGCTGGTGGACACACGGTTCTGGAAATCTTCCACCATCTCTGTAATTTCCTCCCTGGAGGCGTTCTGCGCTGCCAGATGCGCCGCGTAAAGTACAGTAATCCCCATACCGCTGGAAAGATGCCCGGAATCTAACACCGTAACATTTTCAAAGGATTTCGCTGCTTCCAAAGCATGCTCATATCCCTCACTGGCATATCTTGCCATGGTGATATGTATTACATTCTGGGCTTCTGTCAGTTTTTCTGCAAAAAAGTTTACGTAATCTTCCACATCAGGCGCTTTGGAAGCACCCTTGTTTCCTCCCGCCAGATAGAGCAGCAGATCATCCGTCTCCAGCTCTCTGCCATCCAAAAAGCGGCCATAATCCGTACAGACATAATATGGCTGCACAGAAATCCCCATTCGCTCTAACAGCTCATCTGGAAGGTCTGATACGCTGTCTGTGGTTATGATAAGTGAAACCCGCTTTCTCTGATCGAACATAAGCACATCTTTCCCAATTTCTGGCTGCACAGCATCTTCCGAAAGCATTACCAGCTCTTTGGGGAGAATATTCAGCACTGCTGCTTCCAGCAGAGCGCCGCTCACAGGCTTTGCCAAATAACCATTAAACCCTTCATTCTTATATAGAAGCTGATTGGCGCTCCCTGCATTTGCCGTAAGGGCAATCACAGGCGTCTCCTGACAGAGCCCTCCCAACTGGCTGCGAACAGCATGAAAACACTCAATTCCATCCATTTCAGGCATCAGATGATCCATCAGTATTCCATCATAACGTTTTGTCAATGTACATTTCAGGCATTCAGCACCGCTTTTAGCTGTATCAATCTGAATCTTAGTCTCTGCCAGCAGTTTCTCTGCCACTACCAGATTCATTTCATTGTCATCCACAATCAAAAGCTGTGCCTTTGGAGCCTCAAAACTCTGCTTATATTGTACCCTGCTGCCAATTTTTCCACGAGATTCCAGAGTAAATGTCCCCAACTCTTTTTCTTCTATAATATCCTGATCCAGCGTCACAAGAAATGTAGTGCCTTTGGTGTAAACACTGTTCACATTGATTTCGCCGCCCATTAAATCCACAAGCTGTTTTACAATGCTTAATCCCAGTCCGGTTCCCTCAATATACCGGTTCTTTTCTTCATCTACCCGCTTAAATGCGCTGAAAAGGTGGGGAATATCCTCCTGTTTTACTCCCAGCCCGGTATCCTGTACGGAATAATAGACCCTCACACGATTCACACCCCGGCGCTCACAGCGGACAGACAGGGTCACAGACCCTTCACTGGTATATTTGATGGCGTTTGTTAAGAGATTTACCAGAATCTGTTTGATACGCACCTCATCTCCGCAGAGCTGGCTTGGTATGGAAGAATCTATGTCTAAATGAAAATCCAAATCCTTTTCCTGTGCTTTAATCCAAATCATATTGATAATGTCAGAAAAAAAGACGCCCGTCTCATATGACACATTGACAATGTCCATTTTTCCGGATTCAATTTTAGACATATCCAGAATATCGTTGATAATAGTCAGCAGCATTTTACTGGCTCCCTGAATATTTTTTGCATTCTCGGCAACCTCGTCTGACACATCACTGCGCAGTATCATCTCATTCAATCCTATAATGGTGTTAATCGGCGTACGGATTTCATGGCTCATACTGGAGAAAAAATGGTTTTCTGCTTCACTCAGCTCCTGAATCTCCCGTTTCTGTTCATTGGTAATTCTGTTCTCTTCCTGATAAATATGGTTCTGAAACAAAATCATGGCTCCTGTGAGGGCTCCCACTAAAATTACTGCTACTGCGGAACCCATATGCGCAACATCTATGGTATGTGCTATTATATATTCTGGATGCAGATAGTCAACATAATAGCACAAAACTGTTGTCAGCAGACAGCATACAGAAAAGATGATTCTTCTCACCCCCTGCAGCGTGAGATTGATATATACAAAGAAAAAGGCAAACCACAGCGGCGTACCTCCGTACATCCCTCCAGAGACAAAGAAATTTATTGGAAAAAATATCAGCAGAATAATCGTCACAAGAGTTGCACCTGTATGGATCTGCTGCCTGGAAATACTCGCTGCCGTAATGATCACAACCAGAACGATACATCCTGACAGAAGCAGAAGACTCTCCTTATTCTCCCCGGTAACCAGACCTCCCATCAGCATAAGTATCAGCGCTGTGATGGTAAATCCTGTAACCAGGCGAAACGTTCTTTCCTGCAAATCTACTTTATGGTCCATAATTGGCTTAAAATATCTTTCTATCACTGTGCCTCACCTCCCTCTGTCACTTGAATACAGTCTGCAATACCCCTGCTGACTGTCTCATATGTCTGCATCAACAAGGCATGATTCTCCCTGATATATGCTTCATCCTGTGATTTTCCTGCCATCTCCAGCGCCTTCGCCTGTTCAGACAGTGCTTTTGCCCCGATGGTAAGCGATGTGCTTTTCAGCGCATGAACCTTAACTGCATAAGCTCCCCAGTCTCCGCTTTCATACAAAGTTATGATTTCCTGTTCTTTGTCATCTTTCTGATCGCAGTACATCTGCAGCATTTCCAGATAAAAATCTTCTGCGCCGGCACAGTAATCCAGCCCCATTTCTACATCTATGCCCAGTAGCTGCAGCCGTTCCAGCACAGAAAGAGATTTCTGGGGAACGTCTATAGAATTTTTCTCTCCTTGTTTCTCATCAGAAGGCGATTTATCATCAGAAGGCGATTTATCATCAGAAGTTTTCTCACCAGAGTATTTATCGCTGAGCGCTTCATTCTCTTCTGTCATCTCATACCGTATATTTTCTTCGGGCAGTATTTTGCGCAGTACCCGTTCCAGCACAGGGCGCTCAATAGGTTTGGGTACAAATTCTGTAAATCCTTCATTTTTGAACATTTCTCTGGCGCCGCTGATCGCATTTGCTGTCAACGCCACAATCGGGAGATTCTGATAAACGCCGTCCCTCAGCGCACGGATACGCTTCAGTGTTTCTACGCCATCCATACCGGGCATCATATGGTCCAGGAAAATCAGCTCATAAGAAGTATCCATACATTGTTCTACTGCAGCCGCACCGCTGAGGCAAGTGTCTATCTGCATGCCATAACGGTTCAGAATTCCTCTTGCCACCACAAGGTTCATCTCCTCATCATCCACTACCAAAGCCCGGACGCCCGCACAGACAAACGCTCTGTCCTCCTGCATACTGTCTCCGAGATTCACACCATGAGTCATACCATTTAACAGATTGACAATCGGAAGCCCAAAAAATGGCTTCTGGAGAACCCTTATATTCGTATCCTTTGGCAATGCAAACTCTCTCTTTGCAATCAATGCGACACTAATATTTTTTCCCAGCTCTTCAAAATAAGCACTGTCTTCCTCATACTCCTCCTGAGCAAGAAATAACTGCGTGACCTCATGATTGCGCAGCAGCCGGTCTAATTCTTCAATATAGTAAGCCCTGTACGCCTGTACGCCAAGACCTTCCGCCAGATGAAGGATCATACGATCATAAAAGTCCCTGACTTCACTCTTCTCATACTTACCTTGTTTAAAGTAACAGGCAATGCACAGTTTTTTGGCATCAGGAACTGTCATACAGGGCATTTCATCTGCTACCTTCTGGGGAATAGAAATATGCACCTGAGTACCCTTTCCCTCTTTGCTCTCATAATGAAGGAAACCACCCATGGCGCTTAACAGACCGTGTGCAATAGATATTCCAAGCCCAAGTCCTCCGGCGTAACGGGTGCATCCGGTATCCGCCTGATAAAAATCGTCATACAGCCTGGAAAGCTGTGATGATGTCATTCCGATTCCGGTGTCCTCAATCATAATATTCAAATTGACTCCGTAGCTTTCCTTCCGAAAGCCCATATAGACATAGACGCCTCCTTCTTCTGTAAATTTTATAGCATTCTGCGTCAGAATCCAGAGAACTCTGGATATTTTTTCTGCATCCCCCACCAGCAGAGATGGAAGCCTTGGGTCCAGGTCAAAGATCATTTCCAGATCAGAGTTTCTCTCCAGCATACTTGCCAGAGTAACAATATCATTCATAATGGAGGCCGGCATATAATTCTCGTTGGTCACAACCAGCGTATTTCCTGCAATTTCTGTATAATCGAGAATATCGTTAATCTGTCCTGCCAGACGCTTGCCCGCCATCTGTATGGAATGCATACTCTCTTCCAATTCTGGCGGCAGTTCTCTGCCCAGCTCAACCTCACTGATCCCTGTCACCATATTGATAGGTGTACGCAGCTCATGAGAAACATTGGACAGAAAATCTGCGTTCTGCTGTTTTGCTGCCGCAGCCTGCTCTGCCATTTCCTGAATCTCTCTGCGCCCCTCTCTCCGTCTGTCAATGATAAAAAGGGAAAATATCATTGCACCTATGGTTCCAAGAAATCCAATTCCCATTCTGGCAAAATCCCAACGTGCGATACCTTCCCCTGATATACGAATTAAAAGCAGGCGATATAAAAAAGCCATCAGATATATCCCCTCTGCCAGATATACCAGAAACTTTTTTTCCAGAAGCACCTGCATCAGAAACAGCAGGCATATAAGCACCGGCATACTTGTGAAACTCTCCTGATGCACGCCAAAATAAAAACATTCTACCATCATAAATCCGACGCACAAATACTCATATGTATGCTCTGTGACAAATCTTCCAATATGAAAACACCATATAATCAAAATCCCAATGACAATCAGCGGAACCGTCCATAATTCCCATGACATTGTGATCGTAAGACAGAGCAGAACAGCGCTGAACATACTTGCCATACAGACCATCAGCAGATGAATTCCCATCTGTTCTTCCAATCGCTGTATATCCTCTCTGAAATCCTGTTTGCTCATCTATGTACCTTCCTTTCCCACAGTATCCTGCAAAAACCTGCTGAAACTATTTTTCCCTCATTTTATATTCCCTGTCCTCATCTATCATCATAAGCATATATTCTGCAATCACAGGATCAAACTGGGTTCCTTTACCTTTTTCTATTTCTCCCCGAACCACCTTCTGCGGCAGCACATCACGATAACTGCGCCTGGAAGACATGGCGTCATAAGCATCTGCCACCCCGATAATTCTTGCCACCTCCGGTATTTCCTTCCCAGCAAGATTATCTGGATAACCGGTTCCATCATAATGTTCGTGGTGCCAGTGCGCTCCTATAGAAATATCCGGCAGTTCTGAAATATTTCCAAGAATCTCCGCTCCAATCTTTGGATGCGAGCGTATCACATTATATTCTTCCTCTGTCAGCCTGCCCGGTTTATTGATAATTTTATTAGAAATACCAATCTTGCCGATATCGTGCAGCAATCCAATATAATAGATGTCTTCCAGTTCCCGGGCATTTTTGCCCATGCGCTTTGCCAATTCACGGGAATATTCTGCCACACGCATGGAATGTCCTCTGGTATATGTATCCTTGGCATCAATGGCACTTGCCAGAGACATCATAATCTGTTCTGACAACCGCTGAATTCTCCGGCTGCTGTCTTTTAATTCCTGGGTCTTTTTATCCACTTCCTGCTGCAGGGACTGCTGCAGATGAAACAATTCCAGAAGACGCCCTATCCTTCGAAGGACCACTTCTGCAAGGAAAGGCTTCTGAATGTAATCCATGGCGCCTGCCTTAAATATTTTAATCTCTGTCTCCCTCTCACTGTCAGCCGTCAGAAAAATAACAGGAATCTCAGACACCTTGTCCATAGCATGAATCCGTTCCATGGTTTCAAGCCCATTCATCTCTGGCATATGCAAATCCAGCAAAATCATATCCGGGATATCCTGTGCCAGAAAATCCAGCGCTTCCTGCCCGGAAGACACCGAAATCACTTGATAATTTTTTTTCAGGATATGCTCTGCCATTCTCAGATTCATAATATCATCATCAACTATAAGTATTCGATCCACTCTTTTCTCTCCTTTTCCTGGTTATATCTAGGCAATTGCGAAACTCAGTAAATTTTTGAATTTCATATACAATTAAAAAAATTTAAGAAGAAATATTTTATCATACAAAACGCTAAGAAATGCATTCTAGCACCATGGAAACGAAACACAAAAATCATGGAAGCCTTTGCGGAACATGATTTTCGTATTAAGTGGTTCGTTGTAATGCTTGGTGCGCCCTGCATTTTGTGCGTTTCGTATGAATAAAATATTTTAGTACAATTGTATAAATTATATATGAAATTCTCAAAACGAATGAGTTCCGCAATTATTTATTATATGTCTGTTCCAGGTTTCCTGATTTCCCTGGTGTTTTTCTCTACCTGCTTACGGGCAATCATGATCTGATGCCCGCATCCAAGACATTTCAAGCGGAAATCTGCTCCCACCCGGAGAACTTCCCATTCACTGCTGCCGCAGGGATGCTGCTTTTTCAAACGGACAATATCTCCTATTTCATAATGTATCGGCATATTTTTCTCCTTTTAAATCACAATCTTTTCAAACAACTCCCCAATGCTCTCCTGAAGCACCAGATTCGCAATTGAGTCACGCGGCGTTGCAGATTTATTCACCAGCACCAGCTTATCTCCCTGATAATAATCAATCAGCCCTGCCGCCGGATATACTGCGAGGGAGGTTCCTCCTATAATCAGCATATCTGCATTCATGATATAATAAACGGCCTCCTGAATGGTACGGTTGTCAAGCCCTTCCTCATAGAGGACCACATCTGGTTTAATATCTCCTCCGCATTTCTCACATTTCGGTATCCCTGTACTGTGCAGAATATATTCTGCATCAAACATTTGACGGCAGGATTCACAATAATTGCGGTGCACACTGCCATGAAGTTCTAACACCTTTCTGCTCCCGGCAAGTTGGTGCAGCCCGTCAATATTCTGGGTCACCACAGCTTTTACCTTACCTGCCGCCTCCAGTTCTGCCAGCCTGCGGTGCGCCATATTGGGCTGCGCCGTCAGGCAGAGCATCTTATTTCGGTAAAACCGATAAAATTCCTCTGTATTTCTCCGGTAAAAGCTGTGGCTTAAAATCGTTTCCGGCGGGTAATCGTATTCCTGGTTGTACAGTCCGTCCACGCTCCTGAAATCCGGAATCCCGCTTTCGGTAGATACTCCGGCACCTCCAAAAAACACAATATTATCCGACTTCTCCACCATTTCTAAAAATTTCTCAATCTTTTCTTCTCTGCTTAAATCTGCCATCGCTGTTCCTCCTTCATTTTTCTAATCAGCCAAAACTCCATGAATCAGAAAACGGTAATTCTTCCCTGCAGGTGTGCAGGTCATCAATGTCACTGTCTTCTGTCCCGCCTTTGGCATAATTTTGGTATCATACAGGCTTTTTGCCCTCACCGTTTCCTGCCAGGAAGCATAATCTTCTTCCCCCTGAAAATCAGCCTGAAAAGAATCTTCATCCAAAGCTGCCTGATAGCAGGAAAAAATTTGATACCGTTTTGTCCCTTCTGATGTATAAATATAAAATTCAGGGTTTTCCTGAAACGTTTTTTCTTCCTGGTATTCATTTAATCTGGCAAACATGGATTTGTCTTTCATATTATGTCCGTATACAAAGGTATTCCAATCGCTGAAATCTTTCTGATTCCTTGCTTCTATAAATATGCTGCCGCATTTATTTTCTTCTCTGTAAAATGTATGCTCCAAATAATATTCATTGTCGCTTCCCTGGACAACCGGATAGCTGATTCCTAATTTTTCTATGTAAATCCATGCTGCAATATCTGGATTCATTTTCTTAAGTTCTTTAAAATCTACGCCAAATTCTGGTTCTTCCTGTTCTGAAAGTTCCGGTTTCGGAATCATCACAGCATCTGCAAGCTTCTGATATTGCTTTTCTCCCTGATAATATCCCCAAAATATCGTTCCAAGTCTCACTGCTGAAAACACAAATACTGCCAGGGCAGCAAGAAATGGCAGAATAAATTTCCAGTCCGGTTTGGTTCTCACTTTTTTCTCCTCATATCTAATTTCAATTTAGGTAACTGCGAAACTATCAAATAATCGAAATTTCAATTGACCTTAATCAGATCTGCTGCTGTTTTACAACAGTCGCCATTTTTCTATATCTCTTCTTACTTCCTTTTTCTCTTTCTAAAACCCTTCTCTCTTACGCTGAATCCTTAATTCTTTTCTCTTTTCTGCTGCTTCCCACTCTGCCCGCTCGCTCTCTGTTTCTAACAAAATAAATGGCACCTGTCTTGGGACTCCCTGAGAATCCACTGCCACCAATGTCAGATATGCCCGGTTAATGGGTTTGCGTATCCCCTGAAAATCCTCTATATACGTATCAACCCTCACTTCCATAGAACTGGTGCCTACATAAGTGATTCTTGCAGTCAGTACAATCAAATCATTCTGATACGCACCTCTGATGAACCGAAGGTTATCAACAGATGCTGTGGTAACGCTTCCCCCTGAATGCCTCATAGCTACAAAAGCAGCAATTTCATCGATCCATTCCATCAATTTCCCGCCAAACAGTCTCCCGGCAGGATTCAGATGTTCTGGACGCACCTGGTAAATATGTTCCATTTTTGAATCAGATATTCTTTTTGTTTCTCGCTCCATATCAGTTTATTCTCCCAATAAATTTCTCTCATGAAAGCCCAGATCAGAGGGTCTGTTAATAGTTATCCAGAAAAATCAATTTCAAATGCAGGAATCTCAGACATTTCAACGAGCCTTTTCATGCTATAAAGGATTATACCATGTTTTATGAGCAAGAAAAAGAAAAATTGTTATGCATGAAAAAATGCCCACACTTCAAATTGAAATGCAGGCATCACCCGGCTAAATTTTAGATATTTTTCTGTATGCCTGACAAAGGGCATATCACTTTCACACGGCTATCATACTTAATTCCTCCGCAGTGCCTCAATGGGACTTAATTTTGCCGCTTTCCTTGCAGGATAGATACCAAAGAACACGCCGATTCCACAGGAAAATAAGGTGGCTCCCAATATGGTGCTGGCTTTGATTCCCGGGGAAATGGCGCTGCCCATGGATGCTGTCATCAATTTACAGGCGCCAACTGCTCCCAAAAGTCCCAGTAAAATCCCAATGATTCCGCCCAAAATGGTAAGTATGGCTGCTTCTGCAAGAAACTGGAGCAGGATAGACGAGGTTTTAGCCCCCAGGGATTTACGGATTCCTATTTCCCTGGTACGCTCTGTGACGGAAACCAGCATAATATTCATAACACCGATCCCTCCTACAATCAGGGATATCGCCGCCACGCAGGAAATAAATGTTGTTACAATCGCCAGCATATCATTCATTTCCGAAAGCATATCCTGAAAACTTTGTATCTGATAATAATCTTCTCCGGCACAATGATGCCTGGTCTCCAGGGTATGAATGATATCTCGTGACACTTCCTCGCCGCTCGCCTGGTCATTAGAGAAAACTGTCACAGAATAAAAAGAATTGCTCTCCCAGCCAAAATTTGAAAAAGACGTGTAGGGGACATCCAGGCTTACCGGCATTCCTTCGTACGTATAACTGATAAAGCTGGTATTCTCTTTCTGCTGAGTAACTCCCACAATCCGATAGCTGCTGCTGATTCCGCCGATATCCACCTCGATATCCATGCCTACCACATCATCAGAGCCAAAAAGCCGCTTGGCGTCACTGTCCGTAAGTACACAGACACGGTTTCCTTCTTCCACATCCGCCGCTGTAAAATAAGAACCGCGTTTGATATTAAAATTCATTGATTTCTGCAAATCCTCCGTGCCGCCGCTTAAATTAAGAGAAAATTCTCCCTTTCCTGTGACTGTGGTGCCGGAAGCTCCGTCATTTGGTGTGGCTCCCTCCACGCCCTCAATCTTTTCCTTCAACGCTGTAATATCCTCCGGTGTCATCCACTCTTCTGTGTTAACTGCATCGTCACTGCAGTAAACATTGATCTGCCCGGTTCCCAGATCCTGAACCTCCGCATTCATTGCGTTTGCTGTTCCATCTCCTACCGCCATCACCATAATCACAGAAGAAATTCCAATAATAATACCCAGCATGGTGAGAAAAGAACGTCCTTTGTTTGCCGTAATATTTTTAAATGCCATTTTGATATATTCTGCAATATTTCCCATGATTTCCTCTTTTCTCTACTCTGTCTCAATAACTTCCTCTTCCTGCTTCTCTGTTACAGTGATAGAATCTCCTTCCTCATGATTTCCTGGATCTGGAATTACCTGCTCACCTTCATCAATGCCCTGTGTAATTTCCGCACAGTCATCTGACGTCACGCCTGTGGTAATGCTGCGCTTTTTCATTACACCATCTTCATGAACCCAGCAAAACGTTCCATCTTTGCCGATATTCACTGCCTCTGTAGGCAGAACCAGAACGTCTCTGGCTTCTGCCGCCTGAATGGTCACTTTGGCATCTACGCCCAGAAAAATATTCTCGTCTGGGTTATCAATATGAACTGTCGCCATAACAGATGCAGAAGATACTGCTGCCTGATTGCTGCCTGACATTCCGGCTGATGCAATTCGGCTGATGCGCTTTACCGTACCCTGATAGGTCTGGCCGGCAAATGTAATCTCTGCCTTCTGTCCTTCTTTCACCTTCTCATAGACATTTTTGGAAAGAGTAACCTCCACATTCACATCCTCAATGCTCTGCAGAGTAAAAAGCTGCATTCCCTGGGTAACCAAAGCTCCCTCCATAATCTGTTTATCAGAGATCACCCCGTCAAATTCTGCTGATATACCCTTTCTGCCTTCCGCAATCAGCTCTTCAATAGATTTACTCTCCAACTCGGCAAGATTATTATTGGTCCTCATCTGTTCTCTTGCCGCACTGCTCAAAGCGCCGCTGTCTCCCTCTGCGATGGCTTTCTGGCTTTCTAAATTTCCTTTTAATTCTGCAAGTTCAGACTGCGCTGTCTGAAGTCTCTGCTGCAGCTCCATATCCGTCCCCTGGTCTCCTTCATATTTCAAAAGAGATGCCTGCAGGTCTTCCATCTGCTCTTCCAGCCCTTCCATTTCCTGCTGCTTTTTCTCATAGTTATTCTTTGCGTCTGCCAGGTCCTCGTTTGCCTGATTCAGTTCTTTTCTTGCGTCTTCAAGACCCTGGATATCATTTTCTGCCGCTGCTGCTGCCGCGTCAAAATTCACCTGTGCTGTCTGCTGTGCAAAGGCTGCCTTTTCATAAGCTTTTTTTGCCGCCTGCAGTTCATTCTGCGCCGTCTTCAGCTGTTTCTGTAAATCTTCCATTTGATTTCCTATCTTCGCTGATTCCTGCTGCTGCGCCGCTGCCTGCTGATCTGCCGCGCCTGTCAGGGCGCTGGTAAGATTTTCTACTTCCTGCGTCTTAGCATTTACCTGCGCCTGCAGGGCTGCCGCCTGGTTTCTTGCGGCGGCCTGGCGGCTTGCAGCTTCATTGGATTTATTCACACTGTCCTGATAGCTTAACTCGTTCGCTCTCACTGTCAGTTCCGCCTTCTGATTCTGTTCCTCCAGATCCTTCAAATCAAAAGATACCAGGGGTGTGCCTGCCTTCACCAGATCTCCCACCTGGAAATCAGCCATACTCACATTCGCATTTACCGGAGAAAAAATCACCTTCTGCTGGCCGCTGACTACCGTACCGTTGGTTTCTACCGTCTCTGTCACATCCCCCGTCTCAACCGTCATGGCTTCCACAGTCATGGCCTCCGCCAGCTCTCTTCCAGCGTTTGCCGCCTTATTCAATACCGTCACCCCGCCGATTACCACTATCACTGCTGCCGGTATGACAATTTTCAATAGTTTTTTCTTCTTCATAGCTATGCCTCCTGTGCTTTCTTTTCCGAATTACGATAGTCTTCCACAATTCTGCCGTCCAGAATACGGACTACCCGCTTCGCCTGATCGGCAATCTCATTATCATGCGTAATCAATATGACACTGCGCCCCAAACCGTGAAGCCCTTTTAAAATATCCATGATTTCTCCTGTAGACGCTGAGTCCAGATTTCCTGTGGGCTCGTCGGCAAGAATCACCGGCGGTTCTGCTGCAATCGCCCGGGCAATTGCCACTCTCTGTTGCTGTCCTCCTGACATCTCTGAAGGCTTATGATCTATCCTTTTCTCCAGGCCTACCCGAATCAAAGCCTCTTTTGCCAGTTTATGACGCTGGCTTCTGCCAATTCCCCGATAAATCAGAGGGAGTTCCACATTTTCCAGCGCTGTCAGATTAGCAATCAGGTTAAATCCCTGAAAAATAAATCCAATCTCCTGGTTTCTTATTTCTGACAACTGATTATCTTTCAGTGACGAAACGTCTTTACCATTCAGATAATAGGTACCGGAGGTAGGTACATCCAAACATCCCAGCATATTCATGAGCGTAGATTTTCCCGAACCAGAATGTCCGATAATGGCTACAAATTCTCCTCTCTGAATTTCCAGATTCACATGATCCAGTGCACGCACTTCGTTCTCACCAGGATTATATATTTTGCACATATCCTGTACCTTAATCAAATTATCCAATGCGTTTCCTTCCTTTCTGTCATTGCCTTTTCTAGGTAATTGCCTTTTCCAATATTATCAATTTTTATCTTACGCCATTTTTCTTAAAAAAAATATAAAATTACCTTACAAAATTCTTACAATCTATATAACGATAAAACGATTCATTTTTCTCCAAAAAATATATACTATATCTATCACATTTTTCATAATTTTAAATACGATCTAATTTACAGGAGACAACAGATGAAAATTATTGATATGCATTGCGACACGATTTCCCGGATCTATCAGGAGCGAAAACAGAAAAAAGAGGCAAATCTCCGGGAAAACTCTTTTCAGGTAGACTTATTAAAAATGAAACAGGCAAATTATCTTCTGCAGAACTTTGCTCTTTTTATTGATCTCGGTGAAACCGCCTGCCCATATGGGACATTTTGCAGTCAGTTTACCATATTTCAAGAAGAAATGGATAAAAATTCTGATCTCATTTCACCCGTTACTTCCTATTCTGAAATTAAGTCAAATGAACAAAAAGGAAAAATGTCCGCTCTGCTGACTTTGGAAGAGGGGGAAGCCTGCTGCGCAGACCTGGAAAAGCTGCAGGAATTTTATGATCTTGGCGTACGGATGATGACTTTTACCTGGAATTTTCCCAACAGTCTTGGATATCCGGCAGAACCAGCTCCCTTCTGCCGGTTAAAATACCATCCTGTTTCAGAACATGCTGAAAATGATCTTATGGACTATTCCCGCAGTGAAAAAGGGCTGACGCCCCTGGGCAGAGAATTTCTGGCACAGATGGAGCATCTTGGCATGATAGCAGATGTGTCACATTTATCAGACCAGGGAATTAAGGACGTATGTCAAATAGCCAAAAAACCATTTTGCGCCAGCCACTCCAATGCCCGCAGCCGCTGCCAGAGAGGGCGCAACCTTCCAGATCATCTGATTCGCAGCATTGCAAAAAAGGGCGGTGTTATTGGAGTGAATTATTATGGCCCTTTTCTCTCAGGCATCCCAGACAGAGGGGATCTCTATTTCAGCCGTGTGAAAGACATTGCTATACACATCCGGCATATCGCAGGCCTGGGCGGCATATCCTGTATAGGTCTCGGCTCCGATTTTGACGGCATAGACGATCATCTGGAGCTGAAAAACTGCAGCCATATGGAATTACTGGCACATGAGTTAACAAAATGTGGGTTCCACGAACATGAAATAGATCAGATTTTTTATCGAGATGTCTTAGATTTTTATCATGAATTATTGTAAAGAAAACGATAGGAGGTTTTATGCAGCAAGCGATTGTCACCGTCCCCAAAGCAACACTTTATAAATCAATTTCTGTAAATAACCACTGTCTTCTGGGACAGGAGGTTTCTGATGAACTGTTGTCTGGCTGGACCCTCAATGTTGACGGCCGTCAGAGAAATTTCCTGAAAATCACCACCCAGTACGGTTACAGCGGGTGGCTTAATTGTTCTGATGTGCAAAAGCTGACCCCAAAAGAACTCTCTATATGGAATGATTCCCGATCGCCTTACAGACTCACCCAGCGCCTTACAGACGTGCTTGCCGTTCCCAAAGTACAGGCGCCTGTCCTCACCACCCTTTTTATGGGCAGCATGGTCATCCCTTATGGCTGTCCGTGCGATGGATGGCAGGGCATAAAGCTTGCAGACGGCAGTCTGGGCTATCTCCCCTCCATCGCCGTATCTGCACAGCCGCCGGAATGCTTAAAAGATACGGATAGCCTTCGTTCTCTGGTTTTAAATTATGCCTTATCTTATCTTGGCACCCAGTATCGCTGGGGCGGCAAGACCCACGAAGGGATTGACTGCTCCGGGCTTGCCTTTATGAGTTATTATATGTGCGGCATTACGATCTACCGTGACGCAGCCATCCAAGAGGGCTATCCTGTGCAGGAAATACCATTTTCTCAGCTAAAACCTGCAGATCTTCTGTATTTTCCCGGACATGTGGCAATTTATCTGGGCAACAGCAAATACATTCATTCCACCGGAAACATAAAGAGCTATGGCTGTGTTATTAACAGCTTAGATCCTGCTTCTTCTGATTACCGGGCAGATCTGGCAGAGAGTTTATATGCCGCAGGCAGCGTGTTTTCACAGGCTGCCTGACAATCTTTCTATCCTTGAAACAATGGTGTGGAAAAATATCTCTCTGCTGTATCTGGCAGTATGGTAACCACGGTCTTGCCAGCACCGAGTTTCCGTGCAAGTTTTATTGCGGCAGCCACGTTAGTTCCGCTGGAAATCCCGCACATGATTCCTTCCCGGGCAGCAAGCTGCCGGGAAGTTTCAAGTGCTTCTTCATCCGTAATAATACAGACTTCATCATAAATCTGCTGATTTAAAATCTCTGGAATCAGTCCGTCCCCGATTCCCATTTGAAGGTGAGTTCCGATAGAACCTCCAGAGAGAATTGCCGCATGTTCTGGTTCTACTGCCCAGATTTCCATGTCTGGGTTTTTCTCTTTTAATGTTTCCCCCACACCTGTAATAGTTCCCCCTGTCCCTATTCCAGAACAGAACCCATGAATTGGGCCGTCCACCTGCTCTAATATCTCCAGACCTGTCTGAATCTTATGTACTGCAGGATTTGCCGGATTTTCAAACTGCTGCGGCACAAATACCCTGGAATCTTCTCTCGCCATGTCAAGGGCTGTCTGAAGACATTCTTCAATACAAGCTCCGATATTTCCCGCATCGTGAATCAGAATCACTTCTGCACCATAATGCTTCACCAGCTTACGCCGTTCCTCGCTGACAGAATCAGGCATGATAATTTTAGTCTGATATCCTCGTACAGCGCCCACCAGAGCTAAGCCAATCCCCTGATTTCCGCTGGTAGGCTCTACAATAATGGTGTCTTCCTGAATCAGTCCCTGGTCTTCTGCCTCCTGAATCATATTATACGCTGTTCTGGTCTTAATAGAGCCCCCTACATTCAGTCCTTCAAACTTTACAAGGATTTGCGCGCTGTCCTCTTCCGCCAGATGGTTGAGCCGTATCAGCGGTGTGTTTCCCATTGCTTCTAAAATATTTTGATAAATCATAATTTTTCTGCCTTCTTTTTTATTGCGCACTGCCGCGCGTATTTAAAAATAGCAGCAACCATGTGGTTACTGCCGTTTAAATTGCGGGGGCAGGATTTGAACCTGCGGCCTTCGGGTTATGAGCCCGACGAGCTTCCAGACTGCTCCACCCCGCGTCAACGAAGTCTATTATATTCCAAATCATGGAAAATGTCAAATTTTTTCTTTGTCTTGAGTTTCCCCATTTTTTGGTTTTATAGTACCAAAAGGTTTCCAGCACAAAGTGATGGAAACACTTTGCACAGAAAAGTGCTATGGAAAGCTGGCTTTCCGGACACTTTTTGTGCAAGATGTCTATGCTGCCAAAGGCAGCAAGACCTTTTGGTACGAAAATATCGGTTGTTGTTAAAAATGAGGAAACTCAAATTTTCTTTGTAACATTATTTTATGCAATGCCAACACAAATTATACCTCTGAAATACCATAGACATCCGTACAATATTAATTGTTATTCCTCTGAAGGTTCTGTCTCCACCACCTGGATCTCTGTATTCCCGGTTCTGGCGCTTTCCAGCAATGCCGCCGACAGTCTGCGGAAATTATTTCCGGAATTAGTTGCCCCTGTCAGAAGGTCAATTTCCTCTGTGTCTTTCGTCCCCAGAAGCTGCGCCGCATAATCCCGGGTATAACGGTTGGGATATATCCCCATGACAGAATTCATATTGCGCATATAGGCACTGTCCCAGGATTTGATAAATCCGGCTTTGTTCCTTGCATTATACTCTACACTGACAATTTCATGTTTCATCACACAGATGGTAACATACTCTTTCCATCCAAAGCTGTAATCTGACATAACAGCAGTATAATATCCATCTTTAAACTCATTATCCTCCTTGCTGTTTCCACATCCGCAAACCATCATACATACAAACAGTCCCAGCAATATTCCAAAAATTCCACATTTTTTCATATTATCTGCCCCTCCTTAACCGGAAACGTTCTGATACGCCCTGCAGTTCTTCTGCCTGACGGTTTAATTTCTGGCTTGCTGTCGCGCTCTCATAACTTGCATCCAAATTCTTCTGCGCAAAATCATTAATCTGTTCAATCTGCTCGGTCATATTTTCAAGAGAGTCTTTCTGAACCGTCACTGCTTTGCCAAGACGTTCTGTAATATCTGAAATTTCATTGGAAACAGACTCAATCTCCTCAAAAGATTCCGCCGCCTGTTTCGCATACCGCACACCATGCTGAATTGCGTACTGAGAATTGGTGATTACCTCTGCGGCATGATGCGCCGAATCCGTACTCTGTGCCGCAAGGCTGCGTACTTCTGCGGCAACTACCGCAAACCCTTTGCCCATTTCTCCTGCCCTGCTGGCTTCAACAGAAGCATTCAGCGCCAAAATATTAGTCTGCTGCGCAATATCTTCCAGCAGCTTGTTGACTTTATTAATCTCAACGGCGTTTTCATGTATGTCCTCCATGGCGTCCAAAAGATTCTTCATATTCTCACCGCCAGTACCCAGGCTTTCCTTCGCCTTCTCCATCAGTTCTCCGGCCCTTATGGTATTCTCATTGACCTGACGAATATTTTCTTCAATCGCTTTCGTCTCTTCTGTAAGCATCATCAAAGAGTTAGACTGCTCAGTAGAACCATTATGTACCATAGCCGAGCTTTCCGATACTGTCTTGGCCGTATGCAATAC
>Ga0224746_10023_pt1 | contig 21028 bp, 20 predicted proteins | sample LIM_F_Water_Bulk_FD_183000 | JGI IMG/M metagenome (GOLD analysis project Ga0224746, IMG submission 183000) | Enriched cells from gastrointestinal tract of the lab mouse from Pacific Northwest National Laboratory (PNNL), Richland, Washington... | ecosystem: Host-associated > Mammals > Digestive... | reverse complement strand
GCATGAAAGATTTTCTCCTAAAAAACATCGGCCGCCTCGCGTTTATATTCTATGGATATACATCCTAGGCTTTTTCCTTTTCTTGGGGCATATCTATCAAACGAATTATTTGGTATGCCATATGATTCACCTTTTCCTATTCGTTCAAAATATTTTGTACTGCGCTCCATTCGATGACTGGCGTATTTTTCTGGGTTGCCGTGGATGTCTGTTTCTTTTTACTGCTTACTTTTATCACATTCAAAAGCAGGATTCCTATTGCCAATACGAAACAAATGCCTGCTGCGGCAATTGCAATTGTCAGGCTGTTCTCCACATCCGCAAAGAAATAACAGCCTGCACCGAGAATAATGCCCAGTATCACACAAACAATTGGTGTGGAAAACATATCGTTTTTCAAGCCGCTAACCGCCCAGGATTGGGGTTTGTGGCAATGGGGGCATTCATCTTTAAAGGCCTTCACATATATATTTTTCCCAGTGGCATTCTGATGTGCCTCTTTTACCGCGCTCACCAGGTTCTCATGAGCCATTTTTCCCAGCTTCTGCTCTCTCTTTTCATCCAGATTCTTAAAATTACTGTTAATAGTCGCTTCCATACCTGAAATAGTGGCTGTCAACGGGCCGCTTTCTTTCATACACTGTTCGCAGCGGAAAGAATATGGAACTTTAATAGATTCTGTTTTTCTGTGTTTGTAATATGTACCCATTTCTACTCTCCTCCTATATAGCAGATGCCTCCTGAAACTATAAAACTTCAAGCCGCATCAGATAGCACTATTTTATCATAGCTTATATTAGCTGGCAATATGCTTTACTCTTCCAAGTCAGCTCCAAGTCAGCGTTATAATTCGTTTATGCTCTCTGTTATTTCCATTTTGTGCATACGCTTTGAGGGGGCATAAACCGCAGCGGTTACCATTGCCAAAACAAGCAGAATGATTTCTTTCCCTTTTTCCCTCTTTTATCAATCGGCATTTCTGCGTTCTTTTGTATTAGCCGCATATATTAGTTTTTATATATCGCAACTATATCATGTATTCTGCGCTTCATTTTTTCACGGACATGTAACGGCTCTAAACATTCGCATTTATCTCCAAAGCTTAAAAGTATATCGTAATGGTACTCGTTATCTATAAACGGGAAATTTACAATATAATATTCATTCCCATCTGGCGAGAAATCTTCATAAGTACAAAAGTCAAGCACTCTATCCATGACAGATCTATGAATACGGATTTTTATTTTTGTCTGCATAGTTTCCAAAATACTGTCAAAATCCAACTGTGGTTTTTGATAATCCCGGGGTGCAAAGATTTCCTCTTTCATTTGTAAGTTTGACATGCGGGATAATCGAAATAGCCGAAAATCATTTCTTATGCGGCAGTACCCTTGTAAGTACCAATGATTGCCTTTTAATACAAGCTGATACGGCTCGGCTGTCCGTGCGGTTTTATTTCCATGGTGGGCAATATATTCAAAAGACAACAGCTTGTTTTCCTGCAATGCTGATTTAATGGTTTCTAAATATGGTTGTATATTTCTGTTGCCCATCCATGGGCTTAAATCTATGCATATTTGATTGACTTTTAATTCAATCTCCTTCGCTCTGTCAGCAGGGATAAAACTCTTCACTTTCGCAAGGGCGTGTACCAGTTCGTCACCCCTTATCATGCCCGAAAGGCTGGAAAGGCCCATTAAAAGAGCCGAAAGGTCATCAGCAGAAAAAACCTTTTTATCCACCTTGTATTCCTGCATGATTTCAAAGCCGCCGCCTACCCCCGATGCCCCGCGGACAGGAATACCCGCCATGTTGATTGCATCTATATCGCGGTAGATTGTACGGGGTGAAACTTCGAACATATCTGCTAATTCCTGTGCACCTATCCGCTTTTTATCAAGAAGTATCATTATAATGCTTACAAGCCTGTCTACTTTCATCTGGCGGCCGCCTTTCGGTTGTGATTGTTGCCATACTGTTGTCAGTAATCACATGGTACAATATAAATGAAAGTAAGTCAATCAAATACCCCGCTGCAAGCAGCCACTTGGCTCGTTGCCCGCGGGAATAAAACGAGGAAGACGGAGGGAATTTATGTTTACAATCTATGTTTATGTTCTTGATACTTTAGCGGACTGGGAGTTGGGGCATGTTATTTCGGAGCTTAATTCTGGCCGGTTTTTCAAAAAAGATGCGAAGCGTATATCGCTCAAAACGGTGGGCTTTACTAAGGAACCAATCCATACAATGGGCGGCCTGACAATCATGCCTGATTGCTTAATTGATGATATTGCTGTGAGCGAAACCAGCGTGCTGCTTTTACCCGGCGCCAATACATGGAATGACTCAAAACATGAAGCTATCCTTGAAAAAGCAAGGGAGTTTCTATCTTTAGGTGCTGCGGTGTGTGCGATTTGCGGCGCAACAGCTGCTCTTGCAGACTTTGGGCTATTGAATAACCGTTCCCATACCAGCAATGGGGCCGGATTTCTTGAAATGGTTTCTCCTCACTATAAAGGGCAAAGCTTTTATATCAATGAACCGTCAGTAGCGGACAACAACCTGATTACTGCAGGCTCCACAGGAGCTTTGCTCTGGGCAAAACAAATTATCGAACATTTAGGCGTCTTTGAAGCGAATACTCTGGAAGCGTGGTACAGCTATTTCAGTACTGGTAAGCCTGAATATTTCTTTGCCCTCATGCAGACTTTGCCGTCCGGCAATGGAACGTGATATATCACAAACAATATCCAAAAACAATGAGACCACTGGCTGCCGGCAGAATATGTCCGTTCCCGGCAATACCGGAGATTGCTGCGTTATTTGCATTCATTTTTCATGGCAAAGTACCCAATGAGAACCGTCCACACATAAGCGCATGTCTTAGGCATCATCAACATCCCGATCATGGGAATGGTATCCGCCCACAGCACCACCGGAATGTAGAAACCAAAGCTCAGCACAATGGTCAGCCACATCCAGCGAAATGCCCGATCCCCATGCACTTTGGCACTGCGATAGAACAGCACGATCACCAGAAGGCCCAGCAGCGCAAAAGGAATATTACGGTAGATGCCCCAGGAAAGAGGTGATTCGGCGCTGAGCCATTGGTTCTGAGGCAGCATGCACAGAACAATGCGCACACCGGCCAGACCATACACGGCGGCAGTCCAGCCACTTTGCCCCTTAATCTGATACCGCTGCCGCCACACGTAGTAGAGCAGCACATAAAAAACTGTCATGGTGACCGAAGTGATCCACTTCCCAAGCCCCAAGGAAATGGTGTAGTTTTCCAGGCCAGTGGTGCAAAGAGCGATAGCTCGGGGAACCAGGTGGAATGAGTCGCCCGCTCCCAGCACCACCGCCATCCAGCCAAACAGCCGGAACTGGCGCTCTCCCTTACTTCCCCTTATCATCAGGATACCGATGGTAATAACGGCAATCAGATAAGCAGCGTCAAACAGTGTTTCTACGATTGCTTGCATAGTTTATTCTCCTTTATGCCCAGTTTTATTTTTCTAAAAACTCTTATTTCCTCCGCCACACCCCAAACAGGCTTTTCTTGTAATGTTTCAGTGCCTCCGCCGCAGGCCCATAGTTTCCTGCCCCTTTCAGATACTCCACGCCTTTTCCAATGTCCTCCCGCACACCGATTCCCTCAGCATACATCATTCCCAGTCCATAACTTTTATAGGGCGAATTTTTGTTTCTCTCCAGAAACGCTTTTCCCTTCTCCGGGTTCTGCAGACAGCCGTATCCCAATAGATAGCAGATCCCCAGCAAATCATATTTGAAATATTCCGGCTCCTCATCCTTTTCTAGCCATTGAACCGCCCGCGCATAGTCCACAGCCGTACCCCAGCCGTGGAAATACATGACCCCCAGCTGGCGGCATGCGTAACTGTCATTGCCATAGCCGGCGGTTTTTTCGTAACACTGGAGCGCATAGGATAGATTCCGGTCCACTGCCTTGCCGTCCCAATAAATGTCCCCTATAATATGCCAGCTCCACAAATGTCCTGCCTCCGCCGCCTTCAGCGCCCAGGGGAGGGCTTCTTTGTGCTTTTCCTCTGTGTATGCCAGGTGATTGGCGTAGGCGTACATCCACTCCGGATAACCCATCTCCGCGCCCTGGCGCATAATTGGCACCGCCTTTTCCGGCTCCGGCTGAATGTAATCTCCCCGGCCATACTGGTAATAATGGCAGTAATTCCGTCCCGCCAGGATCATTCCCCCGGAAAATGCCTTTTCAAACCAAGGGATACTCTGTTCCATTGCCTGCCGTTTCCAGGCATTCCAGGCCTTCTTATTTGCAAATTCGCTTTCCTTGCGATCCTCAATCTCTATAATGTCCAGAAAATAATAGGTGTTCCCGATCATGTACTGACAGAATGCACAGCCGTTTTTCGCTTTCTCATAGATTACCTCCCATGCCTCTTTTATGTTGCCAAAAGGCATGAACTCCCGCATCTCCGGTGTCAGCATATCCATACGGAGCGCCCCCAGAACCGCAGCGGCACTGCCCAGGGAGATTGCCTGACGGAGCATGGCATAGGCTGCCGCCTCATTTTCCTCAAAGGGGTGATATTCCCAGCTATAACAGGAGCCGGAAAAGCAACGGGAGAGAAAATAGCAGGCATCCCCATCGCCTTCCTTTGCCGCAAGCAATAATGCATCCGCTGCCGCCTTTGCCTTTTCGTTGTCACAACAATAATAAAGATCCTCAATGGCCTTATCCACCACATCGTTAAAATACTTTTCCATACTTTTGCCCCTTCTTTTTAAAATACCTCCTGAACAGCTTGCCCGCACTTAATCCCCTCTGACAAAACTATAATATATGAAATTATATCATTGTCTGTTGAAATCCACAACCAGGATGGTTATATTACCGCTTCGTTCTTTGTCACATCTGCACATTCGTATGCTGAACTGATATTCATATCTTTCAAAAAATCATGACTTTTGGAGTACCCTCATTTATTCTACAGCCTCAATCGATTCCACAATGCTCATTCTGCTAATCTTTTTTAAAGGAATACAGGTTGCCAGAATACATGCCCCGATGGAAAGAAGCGATGCACAGGCAATGGGAACTACAGGAACTGCTGTCAGCCGAATGGTGTCCGTTGCCCCGGCCTCCACAAATACCGTACCCAGATATCCGGCGATGCTTCCGATTACCGCCGCATTCCTGCCATAATAAAACCCTTCCCACAAGAACACCCGGAACAGACTTCCCACACTCATACCCATAGCACGCTGTATCCCGATCTCCGTGATCCGGGTATGGATATTGGTGTAGACCGTATTGATAATGTTCAGGATTCCTATGAGGCCGATAAACAGAATCAGCCCCCAAGCCAGCAACCGAATCTGGGCTTCGCTTTCCTCAAACTGACGGTCCGTCTGTTCATAGGATACTGTAACTGTCCCCGGTATCCGCCTGCCAAGCGTTTCCAGCGCCTGATCAAAAGCGATTCGGTCGGCGCCTTCCTTCAATTCCGGACGCAGTTCCGCATAAGTGTCCGTTCCTGTAAGGCCGGAGTAAATCCGGTCACTGACCAGAACCTGAACGCCATTTATAAATCCACTGTTGCCCACACTGAAATAGTCATCATAGCCGCTCATGGACAGCAGTACCGGCAGCCTTTTCCCGGACACGGTAATCTCGCTTCCTTCCTCCACATGGGTTGTGCCAAAGGCTACCCCATCGATTTCCATGGGGATGGGATTTCGTACTACGCACCCTTCTCCTGCTTTCAGCATATCAAGCTGCCCTTTCGTCAGCCTGGAAGTGAATTCATGATCCATCCAGCAGTCATTAAACCCAAAGATCTGAAAAGATTCGCTAACCCCCAGCATAATATCAGTTTCAATCCCTATGGGCCGGTTCTTTTCATCCAAGTCATAGAGGGAAAACTGCTGCGCCGCCACATAATCCACATCTTCTTCCAATTCCAGCGCTTTCAGTTCCTCCGGTGAGATACCTTCGTACTGATTGACGATGGAATAATCCCCCAGGTGTTCTGATAACGAGCCGGATACACTAAGCAGAGACAGAAAACTCTGCAGCGTGATAAAGACGGTAATGCTCATGACCAAGGACAAGACGGTTACTGCTGTCCGCCCCTTGCTGCGGCTTAGATTCAGTTTGGCATAATACCGTTCAAAATTCCGAATCTTTTTGATGTTCCGATTCCTGCGCTTTACCCTCACGCCGATTCCTGACATGGCTGTGACCGGAGGCACTCTGGCCGCAAACAGGGCCACCGGAGCTGCTGCCAGAAACATAAATACCAGAGTTACAAAGGTACTGATTAACAGATATCCCCATTTTCCTGCACTGTTGGCATCTATCAAAGCCTGAAGCTGTTCCCTGCTTCCTGCCAGAAACATCTCCGGTGAAAGCTGGTTTAATGCCGCGGTCAGAATCCCCTTCGCGGAAAGGCAGCCAAAAAGCAGGCCAAGGGGAATCCCTGCCATGCACAGCAGCAATACCTCTGCAGCAACCACACAATACAGCTGTGTTTTCTCCGCACCAAGGGCTCTGAGCGTGCCGTACTGCCCTAGCCGCCTGGAAACAGCGATTTTCATAATATTATAAACCACCAGCCCGGCCGCCAACAGAATCAGGGCAGTGACCAATACCCCCACAAACGCCAGCCAGGAAAAACCGGCATCATCCACGGCCAGCTCCGAATCAGCCGCTTCCGAATCATAAGAAATGCCAAGGGCATTCAAAAGAGGGATATTATAAAGAGTATCCAGTTCATGTATTTCCAGCCTTTCGCAGAGATCATCCATCACAGCCTGAAAGTTTCTTCGGTCTTCTGTACGGATATCCATACTATAATAGAGATACTCCGGCGGAAGAATCTCCCCTGCCGTTCCCTGCCCCGCAAGCCCCAGGATATGGCCTCCGGTATAATTCAGAAAATTACTCTCCGTAATCCCTACCAAAGTAAACTCCGCCGTATAGTCATAGGCATCTACTATGATTCCATGGCGCAGAGCCTTCGAGAGAGAAAGTCTTATTTTATCCCCTATTTTCCCATCAAATCCCAGAAACTGCAAAGCATCTTCCGGCAAGGCCAGTTCCATGGGATCTTTGGGCAGCCTTCCTTCCGCAAGACGGGAATATGTGGGTCTCGTGGCTATCCCACCGTTCCAATATTCCACCAGATCCAAAGAAAGCTGGTCATTCAGTTTTTGATCTCCCAGCGAAACAAAGCGTCCTGCATAAGACAAGCGGGGATCATCTTCCAGTATCTGTGCCTTTTCTTCCGTAAGCTGTACAAAGGTTGCGTAACGGTTCCCGCCGATAGCAACTGCCTGCTGCTGGCGCATGGCAGAGAGGACACCTACGGACTGTCCTGCCGCAGTGGTCATCATAGCAGACAAAATCACCGCAATCAAAATTAGAAAGGAAGTCAGTTTCTGTGAACGTACTTCCTTAAGAGCCAGTGCACGATAACTTTTCATCTTAAGCTCCTTTTCTGCGCAGCTTTTTGCGCCAATACACCGTCTACAATGGAAAACTGCCGGTTTGCCATTCCGGCCACACGGCTGTCGTGAGTAATGATAACTATTGTTTTTCCCATTTTCTCATGTACTTTTCCTAGTATTTCCATCACTTCCCCTCCGCTTTTACTATCCAGGTTTCCCGTTGGCTCATCGGCGAAAATTACGTCCGGCTGTGTAATCAGCGCGCGGGCGATGGCCACCCTCTGCTGCTGCCCCCCGGAAAGTTCATGGGGCAGATGGGTCAGTCTGCCGCCGATTCCAAGCAGTTTTGACAATTGTTCCAAATACGCCTCATCCGGCTGCCTTTTGTCAAGGAGCAGGGGCATCAAAATATTTTCCCGCGCGGTCAGAACCGGAAGCAGATGAAACTGCTGAAATACAAAACCAATGCTTCTGCGGCGCAGTGCAGACCGTTCTCTATCAGAAAGGCTGTAAATATCCTTATCATCATAAGTCAAACGGCCGGAAGTCGGCTGATCCAATCCGGATAACAGATGGAGCAGGGTGCTTTTCCCACTTCCTGATGGACCTGTAATCGAAATAAAGTCGCCCGGCATAATCTGAAGCGAAACCCGGTCCAGCGCTGTTACAAGGCTTTCCCCTTCCCCATAAATCTTTGAAAGTTCTTTTGCTTCAATCTTCATAAAAATACACTCTCCTTATCATTATTCAGCATCCACATAAACAATAGCTGCCAAATTGATGCTGTTATGCTGTAAGGAAAGTGTAACGGGTAAATCTCAAAAAACGCTCAAAGTTTTTATTTTATCTCAAAGAATACTGTGGCCGCTGCACCACCTGCCGGTCTGTTCTCCAGGCAGAGCTTTCCTCCGTGTTTCAGGCACAGCAGACTGCTGCTGTAAAGCCCCATCCCAAAATGTTCAGCATTCTCCTCCATTTTCCCAAAGGGCTTTGGCCCGCCCTTTACCAGTTCAGGAGGAAAGCCGGGACCGTCATCTGCAACCGTAAGGCACAGTATATGCTCGGCCAGCGTCAAATCAATCTCCAGTTTCCTGCAAGCAAAACGCCCTGCATTTCCGATCAGATTTTCTGCCACCGTCAAAAATATCCCATGGTCCATCCTGACCATGCCAAAATCCGGCACAGACAGTATAAGATGAAGTCCGGGCGCAAGCATGCGTGCAGTTTCTTCCAGTTCTTCCCGAAGGACAAAGACATCCGTATCACAAAGCCTCACCTGTATCTGTTCCAGCCTCTGTACGCTGCTCATGGCCTCCACATACTGTTCCACCCGCATCACATAGCGTTCCATCCTCTCCAGCGTATGTTCATCCGCCTTTCCGCTTTTCATCAGCTTTATACTTCCCTTCAGGACGGTGACCGGATTGCGCAGGTCGTGGGCAAAGGCCGCATTAAGCCTTTTTCGTTCCTCTGCCTGCTGCCACAGTTCCCCATTCGTTCTTAAAAGTTCTTCCCGCATTATCTCAAATGCGGCACAAAGTTTTCCCAGTTCATCCTCTGATGCCTCCGGCATGGAAAAATCCAGGTCATGATTTTGAATACGTTCGGTTCCCATTTTAAGAATCTCAATAGGGGCTTTTAATTTCAAACGATAAAAAAGAATTCCGGCAACGCCCAAGCCTCCGGCCGGAAGCAGAACCGCGGAAAACAGACGTATACCGTCCAGAAGTTCCAGCATCCGCTGCTCGTTCCGGTCAGGCTCGTCCAGTTTCGTAACCACGCCGTCAGAATCAATGGCCAAACCTCCCTGGGGATACCGATCCGCAATCCTTCCGCAGAGCAGATACACTCCCAATGTCAGCAAAAGCGCAGTTGCCAGACACAGGACGGACATCAGAAAAAAACACCGTTTCAACCCCATATTTTTCAGCCGTTCCATCGGTATCCGCACCCCCAGACAGTTTCGATATAAGCAGTAGACGTATGGGCCGCCAGCTTTGCCCGGATTTTCCGGATATGTTCCATGACCACATCGCTGCTGCCCTCCCCATCAATCCCCCATATGCTTTCATAAATATGCTCCCGGTCAAACACCTGCCCTGCATGCAGGGAAAGCAGTTCCAGGATATCAAACTCCCGCCTGGAAAATATCACCGATTCCCCGTTTACCGTCACGGTACGGGCCGTATAGTCGATGGCAAGTTCTCCAAAAAACTTAACGGCAGAAATGTTCTGCCGCCTTTCTTCCCTCCGCAGATGGGCGGCAACTCTTGCACCCAGTTCATCCAGATCAAAGGGCTTTACAATATAGTCATCCCCACCTGCCTGAAACCCCACAATCTGATCTGCGGATTCTATACGGGCTGTCAGAAAAAGAATCGGACAGCCCACATGGTTTCGTATGTTTCGGCAGACGGAAAGGCCATCCATGCCGGGCATATTGATATCCAGCAGAATCAGGTCCGGACGCATTTCCGCTTTTTGAATCGCTTCTTTCCCATTATAAGCAGTCAGAACATCATACTCTTCTGAAAAATAACTTCTCATCATATCCACAATTCCATGCTCATCATCCACGATCAATAATTTCCTTTTCATGCTTATCCCCATTTCTGCGCATCTTTTTGCACTTGTCAATTTGAAGAAGATACAGATTCGCTAATATCCCAGGAAATGTTCAGGCCGGTAATTTCCCGAAACGGCATATAAAATGGACGTGGCCGTTCCGAAGCCCCCGGTATTCATACCCTTCTATCTTAACTTAACGGAACTATTATTTCAAGGCTGTGTCCTACCAGGAAAGGCTTATATATGTCTTTTTTGCCGCCTGGACATAAGCAGATAAATCGAAAGCCAAACGACACAATGCAGCGAAAGAATCACTATGTCTTTGCCTGCGGCGGCCATACTGCCATTTGCCAGATCCATAATTCCCTCAAAGGTGGCACTGGACGGAATCAGGTAGCAGATATATAAAACAACTTCGTTTCCTTCCACCACCAGATATTTCAGCAGCGGAATTGCCATAAACAGGATCATAATGATTTTGATGTAAACCACGCCTGCCATCAGGCCATCCGAGATGCGTCCAATAAATAATCCCATCAGGGCTGATACAAAGGCTGACAATACGATTAGCGCCAGCATGGCCACCGTTCCGGCGGAAGTGAGCCTGAAACAGAACGCCGTCGCAATAACAGAAGATAAACAGCCAAATATAAAGCCAATAAAAATTTTCTGGATCACATATTGTCTGGCTGTCATAGGCAGTATTTCATTGATCAGCGCAATCCCATCTTCCTTTTCCGTAATTATGTTCATTGCGTTAAAGGTACAGCCCATGAACATGGCAACAATCAGCGTCATTGCAACAAAAAGGTACCGATATCCTGCCAGAACGTCTGGCTGGTCTAAAATATGTATGCCCGCCTGTGCCGCTGTTTCCCGCTGCCCGTAAAGAGCCGGGAGTGTGCCTGCCATTTGCTGCCATATTGTTAATTCATCGCCGGATATAATGGTCTTAATGCCATTTCCATCCATTTCCACGCCGATCAGATTTGTAGAAGGTTCATTGATCGCCGCGATCAGTTCTTCCCTCGTCTGACAAATCGTGACAGTACCATATCTCCCAAGCCACATCTCCGTCTCCGGCGCCATATCGCCAGCAATCACACCGAAATCATATTCTCCCAGAGAAGACAGGTCTATGGAGCCGATAAAGTTCAATGCCATGGCTGCCACGATGGGAAGAAGGAATGACATAATACAGAACTTATCCTTCCTGACACTTTTTAGCTGATAAATCAATCCTTTCACTGTCACCCCTCCCTCCCCATGTAACAGTTCAGCCTTCGGCTTCCCTGTTACGGAATCTGCCCATTCCAAATCGCCTTCGGCGAGGGGCAGATTCTTTCTTGGCTAAATTGACGTGCTCGTACGGACTTTGCAGCAAGTGCAAAGTCCTGGGCTGAACTGTTACCTCCCCATTTCTTTGCAAAACGCCGCATCTACAATGCCAAAGAGCAGGATGACGGCACACGCTGCACAAATATAATAAACCGGACTTGTAACAGGCATACCGAAAAAAGCATTTTTCAATCCCATATATACATGATAAAAAGGATGCCAACCAATCCATGCCATCTTGATCGAAGTGTTGGCCGACAGAAAAACAGGAGTCGCCACAAAGAGGGCAACCACCAGATAAGCCAGCGAAAATTGCCTGAAATCCTTTAACAGCATCGTACAGCCGAAACCCGTAAGCGCCATAATCAGGGATAAGATCGCAGTCTGTAGCAATATGGCGGGCAAAATACTTCCCGCTTCTGCCAGTCCAACATTAAATATAGTCATCAGAGCTGCAAAGGCCAGATCCGTCAGCAAAAAGAGAAAAACCTTGGAAAATATGAACAGGCCCCTTTCCAGCGGCATAATGGCGTGGACACGGATCACTCCCATTTGCTTTTCTTTAAACAGCACGGAAGCAATCCCCAAAAATCCTACGGCAACAATCTCGATAAACAGCAATTCACAGGTAATCTCCCTGCGCTGCTTCATTTCCGGCGTGTTGCTGCCCACCGCTTCCGGTGTATACTCTCCGTCAAAATGCAGTAAAGACAATGCATAGTCGACTCTATGGCGGTCTGCTTTTTCTGCTCCCCTATACAATATGACATCCGGCTTGCCATCTATTATGCGAATCCCCACACCGCCGCTCGTATCCCTGGCAAGCATCTCATCCAATTCTTCCCGAGAGGCTGCCAAATGAACAAGCGGGGAAACTTTGTCTAAAGTTCCTGCCGGGTCATATAGGTATACATTGTAGATATTGGCACTGCCATCCATAAATTTCAAATAGCCAAAGTGAATGAATAATGTATAAAGCAGGAGCGACCCCAAGGCCACAAAGAAAAATTTTCCTGACACCATCATTCGGCAATCTTTTTTGAACAGAGAATAAAGGCTTTTCCACATTAAGACAGCCTCCTTCCTGCATATTGGATAAATATATCCTCCAAAGTCGGCTCCTGCGAATGTACGCTTATCAGCTTATCATACGCAAAAGGAATCCCCGCTTTCAACTCCGGCGCTTCAATCGTTTGTTCCTCCCGCCTGCCCTGATATAGATAATCAACAACAATGCTGTGGCTGCTGTTCTGCTCTTTCAGATTTCTTGGCATATCAAGGGCGACAATGTTCCCGTTTGAGATGAACGCCACTCTGTCGCAGAGCAAATCTGCATCAAGCATATTGTGGGTAGTCACGAACACCGTTGTTCCTTTCTGCCGCTCGTCCTCTATAATCCTGCGGAAAAGAACGGCCCCGGCAGGGTCAAGGCCGCTGGTAGGTTCATCCAGAAACAGGAGTTTCGGATTGCTGATCAAAGCCCTCGCCATACTGACACGCTGGCGCATCCCTTTTGAATAGGAAGACACTGGTTTCCTCAGAAAATCCCTCTTAAATTCCAGTTTCTCCAGCAGTTCTTCCGCATCCCGCAGTTGTTCTTTCGGGTAGAACGAGGAAAAATAATGCAGATTGTCAAGGGCGCTTAAATTGGCATACAGATAAGGGAACTCAAACAGGACGCCGATTTTCCGGAAAAAGCCTTGCGTATGCATGCCGTTTATATCTTCCCCGAACAGGGATACCATGCCACCATGTCCTTTCAAAATGCCTGTCAATATCTTTTGTGTCGTAGACTTCCCCGATCCGTTGGGCCCTAAGAATCCAAAGATTTCCCCGTCCTCCACAGTGAAATTTAGCCCGTGTAATGCCTGCTTGTCTTTTCCATAGGAAAAGGTCAGGTCCTTCACTTCAATCATTCATCATCCCCCCATTTTCCATACCGCCCCTTTTTCCTTTCCTGCTTCCGCCTGCCCCACCATTTCATAAACTTTACCTTAAATGGGATAGAGAGGATGAGCGCTGCCAGAATGACCATCCACCAGTACCATTCCAAACCTAAAAACATAATCCTTACCTCCTTATTTTAAGAATAAGTTTCTCTTGCTGAGGTAAGGATAAAAAAGTGCGTTGAAGTCCATGTGAAATTGATGTGAAGTTGATGTGAAATCTATGACCCGCTTTTATTCTGCAGTGGGAATAGAAAAGTAGAAAGTCACTCCATCCGGCTGATTTTCGACACCGTATGTCAAGCATTGCATGGAAAGTATCTGAGCAACGATCGCAAGCCCAAGACCTGAACCGCTGTATTTTGAATTTCTGTCACAATAGAACTTCGTCCAGATTTTTGAAAGGTTTTCCTGCGGGATGGGTGTTCCCTGATTATAGACAGAAAAGTCCAGCATACCGCCACGCTCCTTCAGCCGCAATTCCAAAACACCACCCGGCCGGACATTTCTTTTCGCATTGACGATCAGGTTATTAAGTACCTGTTCCATCCGGTTTCTGTCAGCATTGACATAAACAGGCTGTTCCGGCAATTCATAACGCAGGTCAAAATCGGCATCCGGGATATCCATCAGCAGCCTCCCGGCTACGGTCTCCAGAAATTCTACAAAATCAAAACGTTCCGGGCGAAGCTGTGCTGCCCCGCTTTCCAGTGCAGACAGATCAAGCAAAGTGGTGATCAGGCTGCTCATGCGCTCCGTTTCCGCTATGATGACCTCGGCATAATTTTGTCTTTTTACTTCATTCTTTTCATCCTGCATACCCTCGGCATAAGCCCGGATCACGCCCAGCGGGGTCTTCATTTCATGGGAAAGGTTATCTACCAGCTCTTTCCGCTCCGCCAGCAGACACCTTTTCTGTTCCACATCCCGCTCCAGTCTTCTGTTCACATTTTCCAGTTTTGAAAACGCTTCCTGCAGGCTTTCGGCCATAAGATTCAGGCTGCAGGAAAGTTCGCCAAATTCATCATTGCCCGTCACCCTGCAGGGCCGGGAAAAATCCAATTCTGCCATGCTCCGGGCGGCATCATTCAACTCCGATACAGGCTTTGTAATAAACTTTGCCATCCACAAGTCGATCACGCAGATCAATGCGGCAACAAAGGCAAGCCAGATTATAAAAGAAACATCTGCATTCAGAGGCAGTCCGGTAAAAAACACATAAGACAGCACCAGGATAGCACCCATCAGTTTAGATGCCAGCAGTATTTTCTTTCGGATGCCGAAAACATTCCTATTGTTACTTATTTTCATGCCGTCACCTCGAATTTGTAGCCCGAACGAATCAATGTTACGATATGCCTCCCCTCATTACCTAATTTCTGGCGGAGGGTTTTGATATGGGTGTCTACTGTTCTTGTCGTTCCCTCAAAATCATATCCCCATATCCTGTTAAGCAGCTGCTCCCGGGTAAAAATATGTCCGGGATTTGACATTAGAAAATGAAGCAGTTCATACTCCTTATATGTCAAAGTAATTTCCTGCCCATCCAGAAATACTTTATGCGAAGCAGGAATTATGGAAATTTTTCCCCCGTTAACAGTGTTTACAGTATCTGTTGGGCCGGCAGAAGTACGGCGCAGCAAAGCATTTGTTTTTGCGAGCAGCACCTTGGGGCTGAATGGTTTTGTCATGTAATCATCTGCGCCCAGATCATAACCTTTCAGCTTATCGTCCTCGCCGCCCTTGGCAGTTAACATTATAATAGGGATATTGCTCATTTCCCTTGCCATTTTACAGACGGAAAACCCATCAAGGAGAGGCATCATAATATCCAGTATCATTAAGTCCATCGGATTATTCTTCAATACCATCAATGCATCCACGCCATCATCCGCCGTATAACAGGTATGGCCGCCCCTCCGCATATATTCTGTGATAATTTCCTGCATATTCTTTTCGTCTTCAACAATCAGAATATTTGCCATCGTTTACCTCATTTCTGCCCGTCAAAAATACCTTTTGATAGATTCCATTGCTAAGCTATACCCATTGAATAAATGCTGTTTTGTCTTCACTATTATATCCTGCCTTTCTGTAAAAATCCAATGTGCTTTTTTTCTTAGAACCTGTAAGCAGCATCATTTTATAGCAGTTTTCTTTTAGGGCAATCTCTTTTGCAAAATTCAGGCATTGCGTTGCCAGTCCTCTTTTTCTGAACCTTTCATCAGTTATCACATTTTCAATAAAAGCATACGGCTGTTGATTGTGAGTCATATTGGGAATGATGACGCAGACACAAGAAGATACGATTTCCCCATTTTCTTCAGCAACAATCACATGATGATTTTTATCCTGAAAAATATCATCCCAAACCTGTAAAAGTCCGGCCGTTTTTTCCGGCATAGGATTATCATGCAGCTGCATATATAATTTTAATAAACCGTCTAAATCGTTTTTCACTATTTCTCTAATCATATATGGTATCCTTTCTTAATGTCCGCTCTGGGTGATTGTCTTTACCGAAGGTTCATTTTTCTTGATGGGATGAAAGTTTCACGTTCCCCCTACAGCAACTCACAGAAACACCTGTTTCATTTCATCCTGAAAATTCATCCTTACTCACCCTTCTCCCTGGTTTTCTCCGCCACTGCATACTGAAATTATATGCCGCCTATACCTAAATAGCGCTAGTCATTATATCATCTTTTTATACAAACTACAATTGGATTTTCTGCCCTAAATAACGCCGACGTAACAGTTCATCCTTCGGCTTCCCTGTTACAGAATCTGCCCATTCCAAATCGCCTTCGGCGAGGGGCAGATTCTTTCTTGGCTAAATTAACGTGCTTGTACGGACTTTGCAGCAAATGCAAAATCCTGGGCTGAACTGTTACCACTATTCCATTGCTATTCTACAATATGGATTGAGAAAACCTCTCTGATACAGTATAATAGGGTGTCAGGGAGGTATCTTGATGAAGAAAATATTTATCGTTGAAGATGATTTTACCATACAGGCACAGCTAAAGACCCTTTTATCCGGAAATGGATATGAGGTTTTTGCTGTTACAGACTTTTCCCAGACAATCCAGCAGATAAAAGCGTTTGTTCCACATTTAGTTATTTTGGATATAAAGCTGCCAGGAAACAATGGCTTTGAAATATGTTCGGAGATTCGCACTTTTTCAGATATTCCTATTGTTTTTGTGACAAGCAGCAACACAGATATGGACGAACTGAACAGCATTATGCTGGGTGGCGACGCTTTTATTACAAAGCCCTACAACACTGCAATCCTGCTTGCCAAAATTGCTGCACTTTTAAAACGGGCATATCCTTCCCCGCAGGCAGAATTTTTTACATGGAACGGGGCAGTTCTGCATCCCGCAAGCAGTGTAATAGAATACAACGGGCAAAAGGCAGAATTGACAAAAAATGAATTGAAAATCCTATACTATCTTTTTAAGAACGCTGGAAAAATCTGCCCCCGAAATGACATTGTGGACTTTCTTTGGGATAATCAACTATATGTTGATGATAATGCCTTAAGTGTCAATGTTGCCCGTATTCGTGATAAACTCAATAGAATCGGGCTTACTGATTTTGTTAAGACAAAACACAGACAAGGATATACATTATGAGCGGAAAACTATATCTGAAAAATCAAATACCGGCTATTCTTGTAAACCTTATGGGTATGCTGGCACTTGCCTTGTTTTTATTTGCAAATGGAAACCAGTTTCAAACTGTTCTGTTTATCTTTGCAGTCTGGTTTATTATTTTAATCACTTATCTATCGGTTGTTTATTATGTGCGAAAGAAGTATTTGAATCAATTGCTGGATACGGCAGAACAGTTAGAAGAACGGTATCTAATACCGGAAATTATGACGATACCGAGGAAAGCAGACGAGCAGGTTTTTTATCAGATTATGAAGATGGCAGAAAAGTCCATGCTTGAAAAAATAGGCACAATACAAAATGACCGAAAAGAATATAAAGAATACATTGAACAGTGGATACATGAAGTAAAAACACCGATTACAGCAATAAAGCTGCTTTGTGAGAATAACCGTTCCCCCTTTGCCAGAGAAATACTGGCAGAGTTAGAACATATCAATCAATATACGGAACAGGCACTTTATTATGCCAGAAGTGAACATACAGAGAAAGACTATTCTGTCCGTGAGACAAACTTATGCGATGTTGTGCATAGTGCAGTCGCAGACAATAAATATCTCCTGCGCCAAAGTAATATGACGATTACGATAGATGATATAGAAAACAAGGTTTATACTGATGATAAGTGGGTTCGTTTTATCTTAAATCAGATTATCGGCAATGCAATAAAATATCGTATCGAACAGCCTGTTTTACGCTTTTCTGCGACAAAGACAAATGACAGGGTTGTTTTGTCTGTCAGCGATAATGGGATAGGTATTCCCAAAAGTGATTTACCCCGTATTTTCGAAAAAGGGTTTACTGGCCGGAACGGGCGGATTGGAAAAAATTCTACGGGAATGGGTTTGTATCTCTGCAAGCGCCTTTGTGATAAGTTGGGGATAGGGCTTACTGCTCATTCTGAAAACAAAGGCACGACGATTGCGCTTTCCTTTCAGATGAATGATTTTGTTATCAGAGTGCAGGAGTGATATACCCTGCACTTCTTACATTTTTGTAAGAACTTCGTAAGAAAACTTGATACAAAAAATGAAAAGCACCCTTTACAATAAAGGTATAAAGCAGTAAGGAGGCTTATTAAATGAACACAATTTTGAAGCTGGAGCATATCCAGAAATACTATGGCAATGGCGGAAATATTACCAAGGCCATTCAAGATATTAGCTTTTCCGTTGAAGCCGGGGAATTTCTCGGCATTATGGGGGCATCCGGCTCTGGAAAAACAACGCTGCTCAACTGTATTTCCACCATTGATACAGTAAGTGCCGGGCACATTTTTTTAGAGGAAACAGATGTGACAGAAATCAAGCCAAAATCCCTTGCCCGTTTTCGCAGAGAAAATTTGGGGTTTGTATTTCAAGATTTCGATTTATTAGATACATTGACAATTTCAGAAAACATTGCGCTGGCACTGGCAATCAATCACACACCTGCCGGGAGTGTAGAACCCCGTATTCTGGAAATAGCCGAGAAACTGAATATCAGTGACATTCTAAACAAATATCCCTATCAGGTATCAGGGGGGCAAAAGCAGCGCTGCGCCTGTGCAAGAGCGATTATCAACAATCCCAGACTCTTATTAGCAGATGAACCCACAGGGGCGTTAGACAGCCATTCATCTCAGATGCTGTTGTCTACCATCCAAAGTATCAATGAGCAGCTTAGGGCAACCATTCTTATGGTAACGCATGATGCTTTTACCGCCAGCTATGCAAGCCGTATCCTTTTTTTGAGAGACGGGGAAATCTTTATGGAACTGCGTAAGGGTAATGACAGCAGAAATGCCTTTTTTGATAAAATTCTGAATGTCCTTACTATCATTGGAGGAGGACAGAGCCATGTATGCTAAACTAATTTTCAGAAACGCAAAGCGGTCTGCAAAAGATTATTTGGTTTATATTGTCACAATGACAATCTGCGTTACCCTGTTTTATGCGTTTCTTTCCATTTCCAGCAGCTATTATAACCCGGATATAGGAAGTGAGTATGATTTTACTCTGTTAAGCGATGGAATGAAAGCGGTAATCTGCATGATAACATTGCTGCTGTTATTCTTGATACGGTTTGTCAACCATTATATGCTCCGGCAGAAACAAAAAGAGTTTGCCATTCAATCTATTATGGGAATGGAGCAAAAGACCATTGGAAGAATTTTCTTTGCAGAAACACTGATTATGGGAATGATTTCAATTCTGATTGGAATTTTTTTCGGCGTATTTTGTTCCCAGTTTATAACGGCAATGCTCCTTACTGCTTATGAAAAGTCCTATGAAATATCATGGACTTTATTCCCGGATACGGTTTTATGGACAGTGTCATTTTTCGTTTTTAGTTTTTTAGTGGTAGGTATTTTCAATACCCGTACCATCCAGAAAACGAAAATTATTACTATGCTTTCCGCAGAGAAAGAGAACGAGCCGGAACCGGGAAACAGCCGTTGGATTTCTGTTGCAGCAATACTCTTTGAACTGATTACAGTATGGGCATTTATTACAGGAATACAAAAGGTTTGGTTTTATTATGACGCTCGCTTTGCGTTTCCGGTTCGGCTCATGTATTGGGGAAACATTCTTTTTCCGTTGCTCACTTTGCTTTGGTCTGTATTTTGCCTAATCAAAAAAGGGAAAAAAAATATGCTTATTACCGGCTTGCTGATATGTTCTGTACTAAATGCTTTTGCAACAGCCAGTGTGGCGGCATTATCAAATAAATATTATCTGCCTTTAGGTACCGGAATGCTCAATCAATATCTGCTCTTTCTCCTGATTGATTTGCTTTTCTTCATTGGTGCATTGATTTATCTTGCCGGCAGTTTTATTGTCACATGGAAAGAAAAATCACCGGAACACCGATACCATGGGGAAGCACTGTTCTTTTACGGGCAGATTACTTCAAAATTAAATACGACCAGTAAAACAATGACATTGATTTGCATAACTCTTGTGCTTGCTATTTTCCTGTTTATTGCTGCGCCCATTTTAACGGGCTGGGCTTCCGGCTATTTGGGCGTACGCTCTATGTATGATGTACAGGTATATTCAAGATACAATCATGTGTATGAAGAAAAAAATCTGCCGCAGGACAATTATGAAATCATCACTGATTTTTTTGCAGCGCATGAAATAGATCCTGTGTATGATTGCACTTTTAGTTTGTATCTTCCCAAAAAAGCTGATTTTCACAATCGGATAAAGTATGATTTTCCTGTCGTGGCGATTTCTTTAAGCGATTATAATGCAATACGGAAAATGTTGGGATATGAACAGATTTCTTTAGAAGAAAATGAATTTACAACACAGTGGAAAGCAATAGCAGCGGAGGAAGAAAGAAATAGTTTTATTGCAGAGCATACCAGCGTTGTAACAGATGGAGGAACGTTGAATATTTCCGGGCAGCCTTATTCCGTGGAAGCAATGGGAGAAACACTTTATAATGTCTATACAGATGTCCTTTATGTATTCCCGGATAAAATATGTGAGGAATTGCTGCCGGTTATAAGAAACCGTTATATTACAACAACAAAAAACATCTCTTATGAAAATCGAAAGTGCGCCTCAAAGCGGATATAAAACAATTTTGATATTCCAAAGGCTGCACGGGAGGCATTAGGGCTTACAATCAGGGCGCTGTATTTGCTGCAAGCTGCACTATGAATTAACAGAACATCTAAAGATAACCCATGTGCTGATAAAATAGCAAAGCAATAAGATTGCCAAAATTCCCACTGTTACCCCAATCTGTAACATCAATGTGGTAAAACCTATATATGCAGAGACTTCGGCTGATATGGTCTGGATAAAATAACCAATCACAACAGCGGCTGCCATAATTGCTACGATAATTGGAAGCCCAAACCATATACGCAACTGTTTCAAGATAAGTTTATTGATATGCTGCTCATCTACACCTAATTTTCGGAGTACAGAGAAGCGGTATTTATATTGCCCTGCGTCTAAAAGCTGCTGTAAAGAAAGCACTGTAAGGCAAATTACCATCAGTACAATCGCACCATAAATCATGCCTGTTTGCAGAATAAAGTTATTTGCG
>Ga0224746_10022_pt1 | contig 21495 bp, 24 predicted proteins | sample LIM_F_Water_Bulk_FD_183000 | JGI IMG/M metagenome (GOLD analysis project Ga0224746, IMG submission 183000) | Enriched cells from gastrointestinal tract of the lab mouse from Pacific Northwest National Laboratory (PNNL), Richland, Washington... | ecosystem: Host-associated > Mammals > Digestive... | reverse complement strand
TCCGGCATCCATGCATATAAAAGACCTATCAGAGATTTCACAATCCCATAGCAGACCAGCATGATTTCAGTTGTCAAGGTTGCATACAGAAGGGAAGACTTAAAATCCGCATGGCAGACCAGAATCCCACATATCGTAAGAAGAAATACCATCACCACGAAGCCCGTCACCGTGACAACTGAAAGAAAGCGAGCGACAATCACCACACAAACTCCAAACAGGAAATAGAATGGGGGCCATAGTTTCTTTTTCAGGATTTTTGCCAGGAAATAAAACTGAAAGACCCCCTCAATGAGGCCTATAATATATATATTGAAAAAATCTAAATACTCAGCCATGTTACAATCCACCACAAGTAAATACTCTTACATATTTTTCATATACTGCAGAACAACACCGGAGAACTCCTTGCCCCGCAGCCGTGATATTGGAATCTCTTTGCCATTATCCATATAGACAGTCCCGTTTTTATAGCCTTTTAAATGCTTCAGATTGATAAGATAGCTCCTGTGGCACCGGTAAAAGCGGTTGTCCAGCTTTGTTTCCAGGTTTTCAATCCGTTCATAATAATCAACAATCTCGCCGGAAGTCAGGTTCAGATATATTTTCCTGTCTATAATCTCACAGAATATAATTTCATCCTTTGCAATGATGCGCCCCTCATATCCCTTTTGCACCAGCAGGCTGTCTTCGCTGGCGTTCTGTATGGAAGCGTAAAGGCGCTCCATGGTCTTTTCAAACTGTTTCTCATCCACTGGCTTGATCAGATAATCGTAGGCCTGTACCTCAAAAGACTGGAACACCATCTCTTTAAGTACCGTAATGAAGACCAGAAAGCCCCGGAACTGATTCGCCCTCAGTTTCCTTGCCGTTTCCATACCGTCCATGTCCTTCATCTGGATATCCAGAAACAGGATGTCAATCTGCCCATTGTAGTTCAGTAGCTCTTCGCCGCTGGAAAACATACGAAGGCTGATCTCCCGGTTCTTTTTACGAAAGAAATCACAAACAAAAGACCTTATATGATCAGACATATGTTTTTCATCATCACAGATTGCAATACGAATCAATGCGTCACCTCCTCGTCGTTATATCGTCAGCGGCAAAAGATACTCTTTTAATGCTGACATAGATAAATACTTTATTATATCCTGTCAATAAAGCCAAAACAATTTTATTGTTGTGAAATGTTTATCTGTTGCCGTGAAATGCTGAATAAAAATCTATCAATCGCTCTGGGTAGAATTACCCTTGCGCCCGCATCTGCTCTACCAGGGATTGCTTTTTCTGCCTGCGCACCATCCAGACAGACAGAATCACCTCCATGCCAAACAGCACAAGGAGGAACAGCCCCATTTGCAAGAACGGGAACTGATATGGAACAACTGTACCGGCAAAGGATTTTTTACTTACTTCCGCCCAGACTGCCACGGAAAGCGGCAGCCCCAGAATCAAAACTGTAAATGCCGCAAAAAAAGCATAGCACATCCCCTCAATGGCACTCATCCGGCACAGCTGCCTCCCGGTCAAGCCAACCGAGCGCAGGATACTGTTCTCCAGCTTTCGGGATATCTGGTTGGAAAGCGTCGTATTAATCAGATTGACAACGCCAAACAAGAAAATTAACCAGGAGAGAGCCTGTAGGCTGCCAAAAATTATACTGCTCTGCATTTTCTCATATTCGATATGTATGGCTATGGTATCCATTCCAAGATTGCTGCGGCCGGATACCAGCTCCTTAAGCCTGCTTTCCACAGACTCTGCTTTCTTCGGGTCGCTGACAATGCTCCAGGAGTAGTCAAAGCTTTTGATTTCAGGATGGAGTTCACGAAACAGCTCTTCCGGCGCAAACAGGCCCGCGGAATCCATGGTAAGCGCACCATGTCCGTTTGTCATCTCCGATGTATCAAACAGTCCGGATATGGTAACCGTCACGGTTTCCTGACCAAAATCAGTTTCATAGTGGACCCAACATCCATATCGGTATGGTGTTTCTGATAACTTGTACCCAGAAGGATGCTGTGGGCATCTGCCGGCATGGCGCCCGATACCAGCGCAGCTTTTACATCCATGCGGTTTGAATCCGTCAGCATGTCGCACATACCAGCTTCGGCGCTTTCGGAAGTTCCGAATTTTGCGTGCAAAGACCGGCGGGTGGCCAGCACAGACCTCACCCCGTCCACAGAAAGAATCTCCTGTCTCAGCTCTTCATTCAGCGGATTGCCAGCAGCCATGATTTCTTCCTCCGGCTGCTCTGAGGACAGATAGAGCTTATAATCTCCGTCCGGGAAAAACAACCTTGCGACCTGCTCCGGCGACCGTGCCAGAGCCATGGAGGACACCACCAGAAGAAGGATTCCACCAAGGCTTAAGGATACTGCAATACTCACTGACTTTTTGCGGTCGCGCTGAAAGTTTGCAATTCCCATGGATATGGGACTAAGTTTCCGGTTTTTCTTCCTGTTGCGGATTTTTTCCTTCACTGCGGAAAAACGCACTGCTTCCATTGGTGAGATGTTGGCAGCTATTTTAACCGGCCTGCTGACAGAAAATACCACCATGAGCCGGCAGACCACTGCGGTCAGAATCACAGTCATCCCATAATAAGCCCCATGAAAGCCCTTTGGGAACAGGAGCAGACCGCCGCCCACACCCAGCAGGATGCCAATCAGAATCCCAATGCCACCCAGCCGCCGGCTCTCTTTTTTCACGATACGTCGGATTTGTTTGGGTGTTGCACCGATGGTGCAGAGCTGTCCATAGCTTTGTATTTTGTCGTTCACAGAAATACGGAAAATACTCTGAATGACTACATATCCGCCGGTCAGCACAAAGGCAGCGATACCGAAGATGGTCACAAAGTCAATAGACTTTGCATTAGAAGCAAAATAACTGCTGTTCGTTCCTACATGCGCAAAGCTAAACTGTGCGGCAATCTCCCGGCAATGGGCAGTAATGCTTTCCTGATCAAACTGCCCGTTATTTTTGAAATGCACATAAGCGCGATACCCTGCTGGGTCAAATCCGGGCCACTGCGTTAATGCCATTTTGGAAACAGCAACAACATAGGTATTCGATTCCTTTTCCCCTGCCCCCTTCAGGATGCCTGTCACGGTATAATCCCCCTGAAAGCTTTCGGTATCCAGCCATACTGTCTGACCGATTTTAGCATCCGAACCGTAAGCAGAGAGGAAATATTCACTGACAGCGATTTCATCCGCCAGTTCCGGGAGCCGCCCCTTTACCAGTTTCATCTGGCTGCGGGCAATATACATCATGTCGCTGTCGCAGTACACATAGGAGGCATTGTACCCCTGCATAGAATGCTCCTGCCCCAACAGATAGTATTCGCCCACGCGGGCAAACTCCGGCAGTTCTTTCAAAGCCGCAACCTCGGATTCATCAATACTATTGAAAACCGCTTCATAGGTATCAGCCACCTGATTACGCTGAATCTGTGCAATAGAGATGGATATAATCGCTGCAAAGCAGACCAGGAATGCTGCCAGAGCGACGGCGACCACCACCATTAGGTTCCGGCGCTTCTCGCTGGCAAGACTCCGCTTTGCCAGCTTCTTTACAATGGCACTGGTATCGTTTTCAAAAGGCCATGCCATAATCCGCCACCTCCTAATTGCCGCTTTCGGCAATTTATCCCGCAATCCTGCCATCTTCAATCCGTACAATGCGGTCGGCAAGCTGGGCAATCTCGTTGTTGTGGGTAATCATGACAATGGTTTGGTTAAACTCCATGCTGGTACGCTTTAAAAGCCCCAGTACATCGGCGCTGGTTCTGGAATCCAGATTTCCGGTCGGCTCATCGGCCAGGATGATAGCCGGCTTGGTAATCAATGCACGGGCAATAGCAACGCGCTGCTGCTGTCCGCCGGAAAGGTTGTTTGGCATATTGTGAAGCTTATCTTCCAATGCCAGCATCCTCACGATTTCGTCCATGAACTTCTCATCTGCCGTGTCGCCGTCCAGCTCCACAGGCAGGACAATATTTTCATAGACATTCAGGATTGGAACAAGGTTATAGTTCTGGAAGATAAATCCGATGTTGCGGCGACGGAAAATGGTCAGCTCTTCATCGTTCTTTTTTGCCAATTCATCCCCACGGACAATGACATTGCCGGAAGTGGGCGTATCCAGTCCGCCCATCATGTTAAGCAAAGTAGATTTGCCGCTGCCGGAGGTTCCTACCACCGCCACAAACTCACCCTGCTCCACTGACAGGCTGACTCCGTCCAGGGCGCGGGTAATGTTCGGCTCTGTTCCGTAATACTTTTTCAAATCAATCGTCTGTAAAATGCTCATAAAATTCAATCCTCTCTTTTCGTCTCCTCGCTTTTGTTGATAAGGTCATTGTAAAACTCAAATGTCCGCGAAATGTTACAGTGACCAAAAAATTTCATTGAAAAATCCCATGCGGTTATTCCGTTGCTCTGATTTGCTCAACAAGAGATTGCTTTTTCAAAGTTCCAATTGTATAGGAAATCAAGATAAACTGCACAATCAGTAGAATCACTAAATATATCAATACAACCAGCCACGGAAATGAATAATAAAAGTATGGATTCATCGTTTTCACAACTGGATAGGAAGCCAAATCCAGTTCCCAAAATCAACGTTACAAGCGTAGCAAAAACGGAATAAATCAATCCTTCATAAAAAACTAACATTGTCGAAATCAGTACAGCCAATACTCCGCCAAGTGGAAGAGAAAGTATTGTTAAAATGGATTTTGCCTTTTGTCTGGACAGGTGCATTTTAGCAAGTAAAGCAGGTGCTATTTTACGGTGCAACACAGAACTTTCTTTCATCTTCCCCTAATAATCGGAAATTCCTAATTACTGTGCAAGAGTGTCTGCATAGCGAAAACCTGCCACTGGCCGCTTTGTCGGCACACTATTACGAAAAAAAATAATGTCGGACAGCCAGAAATAGCCGTCCGCCATGTGTTATCTTACAGGAAGCATGATGGAAAATTCTGAACCCTGCCCCGGCTCCGAAGCCACCTTGATATAGCCGCCCTGCCTTGTTACAATCTCGCGGGCCAGATACAGGCCAATGCCTACGCCCTGCTCATTGTGTACCTCTTCCTCCCGGTAGAAACGCCGGAAGATGGCAGCCTGATTGCTTTCAGAAATGCCCTTGCCAGTGTCAGCCACTTTAATCTCCACATACATTTCCCACTGTACCACCGATACAGAGATGTTCCCGCCAGCCGAAGTATATTTTACCGCATTGTCTAGCAGATTAAACACGGCTTCCGCCGTCCATTTGCTGTCGTGGGAAAGACAAAAATCCTTCGGACAGTCCACTGTAACGGAAATATTCTTTTTCTCCGCCGCATATACAATACCGCTTAAGGCCATCGCCAACATATCAATTACAGGAGCGACTTTCTTCTCCAGCCTTATTGCCCCTGCCTCCAGTCGGGAGGTCTTCACAAGAGCCTGAAAAAGAAATTCCAGCTTGTCCGTCTGGTTCCGGATGCCCTGCAGGAACTCCCGCCGCTCTTCTTCTGTGACAGACTTTGAAAGCAGCGTGTCCGTCACCATTTTCAGGTTGCTTACTGGTGTTTTCACTTGATGGGAGACATCCGATACCAGCATCTGCAGCTCCTGCCGTTCTTCATCTACCTTACGCCGGTTCTCCTGCATGATACCGTACAGCCGCGACAGGCGGTAACCGATACGGGCAAAGAGTGTTTCACTGTCCACAGCACGCACAGGCTCTCCGCTTCCGCTTATCATCTGATCCATTGCCCGGCACAGCTCCCTTGTAAATATGGAAATCCGTTTACTGAAAACAACTGTCAGAAGGAACATCCAGACAAGAGCACAGAGCATCAGCAACCCACCGCAAATCAGCACCCAACTCTCGCCTGTTATCCATAAGAAGACGGCACAGATGGCCAGCATGGAAGCCGCCATACCGCCGTATGTCAGAAGGAATATCTTTTTTACAGAGATCCGCCCCAAATTCATTTTCTCTCGCCTCCCATCCATTGGTATCCAATACCGTAAATCGTTTTGATGTAAGTGTCACCCTCTGTCTCAATCTTGCCACGAATCCGGCTGATGGAGGTAGTCAGGGTGTGTTCGTCCACATAGTTTTCATCTGCATCCCACAGCCGTTCCAAAAGCCGCTGCCTGGTCAGAACCCGTTTGGGATTTTTGCAGAACAGGTACAGCATCTTATATTCCATCGGGGAAAGGGTAAGGGGTTTACCATTCAGCGAGGCAGACTGTTCTGAAAAATCCAAAAACAGCCTGCCGTCATCATAGAAATCTTTTGTAAACCCCCGGTGTTCCAGCATAGCGAACATTGCCCGTATTTTCCGCAGCAGCGCCCCAATGGAAAAGGGCTTGGTGATATAATCTACCGCCCCAACTTCATACCCCCGGATCTGGTCGCTCTCCTGATCATTGGCAGTCAGGAAAATCACCAGCGTATCGGGATTCTCCGGCTTTATGAATCTGCACAGGTCATAGCCACTGCCATCCGGCAGGTTGATATCCAAAAGTACCAGGTCATATTCCGTCTGCATCAGTAACTGGGCAGCTGTGCCTGCATTCAGGGCTGATACGGTATCGTAACCCTCAGAAATCAGGTTGTAGGTTAGCGTTTTATTTAAAAGGGCATCGTCCTCTACCAGCAAAATCTTTTTCATATCCACATTCCTTTATATTTTATTACAATAAGCTGACCCGCGGAGCGTGACAGCGTTTGTTGTGAATGGCCTATTTTTTGTCATTCACTATAGTTTAGCAGGCAAATGTCCGCAAAATGTTACAACGGGCAGCTTTTTTCATACTATATCCTGATTTTTTTCAGATATATCATTTCGTCAAAATCCCATAAATCTTTTTGGGGTGCAAACCGTCATTCATTGGCTGCCTGCCCCCCGTTGTTTTCATCGTCAATCAATATCCCGTTTTTGATATACCTTTACCGCAATCCGGTACGAGATAAAAAACCAGATAACAGAAATGATAAGCACAATACCAAACGCCAGAAGGATATTTTCCTTTACAGATAAAACTAAATTTATAAGAAGCACAAGTCCCGTAATAATCCCTGTTGACGCCATAAATGACATCATAAAGACAATCTGCGATTTCTCCGGGTCAAACAGATACGCACATGGCAGACTGATACCTCCTGCCAACAGCGTAGCGCTTATCCCAATAGAGCCGTACAGGCATAAAGAGTGAAGCGTTATATCCATACCAAAACAGGCAAGGACAACACAGGGAATCAGCGCAGTAAGCATTCCCAATATGGCAAGCAGGATATAAAACAAAAATTTCTCGCCAATAATCTGGTTCCTTGATACCGGCATGGTAATAACATTTTTATTCCATTTGGAAGCTGCGTCACTGGTAATACTGATAAATGCTGCTGTTGTGGCGGCAACCGGGGCCAAAACCAGAAGTGCGCTGGTTTCCAGCAAAAAGGATAACCCAAAGCCCAAAACAACCAGGCTGATGATGGTTACGAAGATATTGCTCCTGGCAATATAGAGATCTTTCACCAAAACACCTTTCATCACTTTTCCCCCTTTACATAAAGCAGCATAATCTCATCAATTGTTGCCCGAACAACCAGAGTCTTCGGATACTTTTTCTTCATTCTCTCACGGTCCGAAACCAGTATCTGCCATTCATAGTCCATTTTACGGTAAGCGATGATATCGGATTTATCCAGCGCATCAAACTGCGCCGCACCGCACTTGATGATGCCATACTGCTCGACCAGTTCATCTTTGGGTTTCTCAAAAACGACTTTCCCTTCATGGATAAACACGATATAATCGGCAACCTTCTCTAAATCGCTGGTAATGTGGGAGGATACCAGTATGGAATGCTCCTCGTCCTGCACGAAACCCAGCAGCATATCCAGAATATCATCCCTGACAACCGGGTCTAAGCCGCTGGTGGCTTCGTCCAGGATTAACATCTTGGAATGATGGGAAAATGCAACAGAGATAGCCAGCTTCATCTTCATTCCTTTTGAGAACTGTTTAATCTGCTTATCGGACGGCAGGGAAAACTGTTTCAGCAGGTCAAAATATATCTGTTCGTCCCACGTCCTGTAAATGTTTTTCATAACCCGGTCCAGTTTCCGGGGAGAAAGGATTTCCGGATAATTGCTGCCATCGAACACGACACCAATCTGTTCTTTGATATCCCCATCCAGTTCCTCCTTGTTTAAAATGGAAACAACGCCGTCCTCCTTTTGAATCAGTCCTAAAGCCGCATTGATTGTTGTGCTTTTTCCTGCACCGTTTTCTCCAATCAGTCCGACAATGGAGCCACCGGGAACGGTAAACGAAACATGATCCAAAACAAAATCCTGATAAGTTTTGGTAAGCCCTGATACCATGAAAGCATTTGCCATCGCTAATCCTCCTTGTTTTCCGCAGGAAAATGCGACTGCCCTTGCAGGAGCAGAGGATTTTCCTCCTCGTACAATAATGTTAATAAGCTGACTAATTTATCAAGCGGTATTCCGCTCATACGGGCTATTTCTATTGCATCATTGAAACAGCCCTCTATCTTTTTTTGCTGTTCTTCCAAATAGAAGTCTTGATTTTGGGCAGATACATAGCAACCTTTCCCGGCCGTTGCCTCAATAAAGCCATCTTCCTGCAGAATGTCATATGCCTTTTGCACGGTCAGAACACTGATCTGCAGCGATTTTGCCAGGGAGCGGATAGAGGGAAGCGCTTCACCCGCCTTCAGTTCGTCACTCATAATCTGCGCCCTTATCTGAGACACAATCTGCTCATACAGAGGACGACTTGCCTTATTACTTACAACAATCTCCAAATTGTCACCACCTATCTGTATTGTACTGTATTGTATAAACGAGTACAGTATAATATATCGAAATACAGTTGTCAAGATATATGTTTTCTATTTCCTGGCAAAGCAGTCCAGAAGAAAGCAAGCCAGAACGACAGGAATCCCATTGCCGTTTGCGATGGGATTCCTGAAAATTTATTCAACTGTAATCACTACAATCTTCACAGCTTCACTTGGGTACTCTTCATCAAAATCAATCAGCCCCCAGTAACTGATTTCTACTTTATCGCCCACGGCAATCGAGGAATCTCCTTCTGCTTCCTGAGCGCTCTCCGTGGAAAATCCCTCTAGTATCTGAGCATTCTCCGTGGAAAAATAATAGAGCATGTCATCATCCGGGTTTTTGATTGTGATTGTGTTACCTTCATACTTTTCAACAATTCCGGCAATGGGATCACCCTCTGTGTTTTCTTCGTCTTCCGGAAAAGCTTTTCTATCCTCTTCTGCAATCTCCGGCTTTTGCAGTTCCACATCATTCGTTTCTGTTTCTGTCGTTTTCGTATCTGCAGTTTCTTCCTTATCCGTTTCCTGCCGGGAATCAGTCTCCAAAGATATTGCATCCTCTTTTAATTCTGATGAGCAGGCGGTCATCCCCATTGCCACAACTACCATAAATATCAGTACAAATTTCTTTTTCATAATTTTTCTCCATCTATTCTAAAAGAACCGTATTTCTGTGGCATGAAACTCATCATTTACAAATCTGCCTTTCATTTCAACAAACATATGTTCATTCAAGTCTTGAAATCCGGCTTCTTTGTATTCATTGCTTTCTTCATCTTCATCAATGTTTCTCATATAAAAACCGGTATCCTCTTCAAACATTACATGAATCAGCTGGGAATCAGGAATATCAGCATCAGAGCTTGGAGAACTGTACATTAAGGAACCATCTCCTGAAATTTTTACTTTCCTTTCCACAATGAAAAATGAATCCTCTTCTATCTTCCAAACTTTACCCAGAAAATCCGCATCTACAGCAGCGGAGGTATCTGGCTCTAAAACCTGCCATTTCCCTGCTGTATTTTCCTGTGACTCCTCCATGTCTTTGTCATCATCTTTTATTAGCGCGTCAGTTTCCTCTTCCGGCAATATTTCATCTGGTTGGGTTTCTTCTGTTTTAACAGCAGTTTCAACAACGGAACCGCAGCCTACGGTCACTATATTCAATATACAGGCAGCGCCGAATAATATCATTGCTTTTTTTAGTTTCATAAGTACCTCCTGTTTATCATCATAGAAATAACAGCTATTATAATCTGCCTGCATCATTCAAGCAACCTGTTTGTTGCGAAATGCTATCTGGATGCGGCGAATGTCTGTGAACTGTTTCCATTGGCTGAGCCAAACCGCATTTTAATGCACACCTATTTTCTCTGACCACTTTAACCCCTCATTCTCCTTCAGGAGTCACTTCTTTCCTCTGTCTTTTCCTGCCCTCCTGCAGGCAGGGTTTCCAGAAACGCCTCCCATTCCTGCTCTGTCTCCTTCCATGCCTCCAGTGCCGCCTTATACTCCGGAGTACGCACACAACTCTCCCGTTTCACATCCTCCCCATTCAAAGTTCCTAAAAACTGTGCTATCTTAACCCATACATCATTCATACCATGCATCTCCTTTATCTTCCCTTCTACATCCAGTATTCCCTGATTTCGCCATTATCCCACTTCTATTTTCCAACACTTCATCTTTAGAAGGAGACGTCTATGAAGATCTACTGGAACGGTACTTCAAAAAATATCATAGACCCAAAGGTAAGGCAGCTCCGCACCGGGCAGGGACTCTCGCAGGCCGCCCTTGCAGGCAGGCTCCAACTTTTAGGCATGGAGTGCAGCAATCCTACTATCCTGCGCATCGAACAGGGAAACCGTTGTGTTCCGGATTATGAGGTAGCAATCCTTGCTGAATATTTTCACATATCCATAGATGAACTGCTCGGAAAAGGAGAGGCAGGAAAATAAATTCCTGTATGTTCCCCTTTTTATATTCCTTTCATCCCTTAAACACTCCAGAGAAGACATAATCCCTGCCAGGGCATCCTCATCCAGATTAAATTTTATCCCTTCTGACGTCTCCACTGTTATCTGCTCTCCCTGATCTTCCACATGAACAGCATTGCTAAATCAAGTTCTCCGCTTGACAACATCTATCGGTCGTGCTATTTTATTTGCGAATATTTATCGAGAATATTCGCAAATATGGATTAAAAGAAGGGAGAAATGAAACTATGCCGTCAAAGCCAGTCCTTTCGGACGCTGATAAAAAAGCAATCCGCAAAAAGCTGGAAGAACTATGCGAGGAATGTTGGATAGCGCAAGGGTACAAAAAGACAAGCATTAAAAACCTCTGCGATAAAGCAGTTATATCTATCGGCACTTTTTATACGCTCTACCCGACAAAAGAAGATTTATTCCTTGAAACAATCACAGACATACAAAGGAGGTTGACAGAAAAAATTATCGGCATAAACAGGAACAGCCGGACGAAAGAGGGATTTGCACAATCCATGAAAAGACTTTTCCGGGAATATGACAGCAAGCCATTCCTCTACAATGTCAATACGCCGGATTTTCAGTCTTTTGTAACAAAACTGCCGGAAAAAACGATTCAGAAAATCAAGTTTGACAGTTTCAATTTTTTCAGACAGGTTATCCATGCCGCAGACCTCAATCTGAAAATGGAAGAAACACAGGCATATGGGATTTTGAGTGCGCTGCTGTCAACAATCAATGCAAAAGAAACCCTTTCCGCCACTTGTGACTATTTCACTGTTTTTGATTTTATGGTGGATAGCCTTGTGGCAGATATTTTTGAGTAAAGGAGATTTTTATGACAGAATTTGAGTACAAAACTTTATCAATCGACAGCAAGGAAACAGAACATTCCGAAAAGGCATTGTCTGATAAACTGAACCATTACGGTAAGGACGGCTGGGAGCTGGTTACTTGTTTCGCCTATCCGTGTATAGGCAGCTCCCAATATTCCCTTATCGGAATCGCACAGAAAACAACTTTGATATTCAAAAGGCGGCTATGCCCCAAAAAGGGGGCGAGCGAATGACAAATGCGGCTGAAGTCCGCCATTTATCAAAATCCATAGAGGGCAGCCCCATATTGAATGATATTTGCATGAATGTAAATCAACAAAGGGAACAATCCCGTTTTCTCCCGTATCGGCAGCATTATTGAAAGCCCTGACGAGTTATCTAAAATTGTCGACACAATCGGAATTATTGACCACAGGGCTATGCTTGCGGAAGTATCAATGAAAGAACTCACAGGGAAGCAGCGCAGGATTGATGTCAATTCCCGTTGCGGCAATTATTTTCGGTATCATAGGAATCATTTTTTCAGCAATCGCAATGAGAAAAATGATTTTATCAGATTTGAGCAATTAAAAGAAAGCCACAGCCTTATGGATTATCATAGGCGTTGGCGTGTTACTCATTGCAAATCACGGCATTCCCAACCCGAAAAAGAAAGCGTTAAAAACGGCAGCGGTATGTAACTTAGTTGTCGGCGCTGGTCTTGTGGCGGCAGGAATCCTTTTTCCGTCAAAATCTTGTGCGTTATTGGGCAGTATCAGCGTTATCAGCAGTGCTGTACTGAAAAAAAAGCAAGAATAAAACCCATGAATCATAACGGGATTGAGCAATTCAAATGGTTATTATGTCCTGTTTGCGGCAGCAAGACACGCATTAAAATGCGGTCTGATACAGAGCTTCGGAATTTCCCGCTGTTCTGCCCTAAATGTAAGCAGAAGATCTTAATCAGTGTAACACAATTTAATATTTCGGTTATCAAAGAGCCAGACGCACAGACGCAGAGCCGATAACACGCAGATTGAAAAACAGGACAAGCCGACTGCATTTCCTGTATTGGGTAAAGAAGTTGTCATTGACAATGAACGGTTAGCAACAGCATTATCAAGCTTGACAAAGTTGCATCGGGAAGTCTTGCTACTGTATTATTTTATCGGTTATCGTGATGAGGCAATCGGCAGATTGTATGGACGTTGCAGGAGTTCTATAAACCGCAGAAGAAATGTTGCACTGAAACAGTTACGAAAAGAATTGGAGCGAGTGGAACGTGAGGAATAAAAAGCTGATACCTTTTTAGGTAATCGAAAAAGCCGTTGCCGGAGAGCTGGAAACGGTAGACGCAGCATTTCGACATATATCAAATACCTGTCAATGACGACGCACAGGACAGGTTAAAGGCAAAATTGGTTGAAGCTATATTGAAATTCCGCTTCAACCGATAGGAGATAGCAAAGACAGTAAACTGCTTTCACCCTCAATTTATGATGGGGATTGTTACGCAGTAGAGGTTGTTTTTTCCTTGATTTATACGTCTTTGCGGACGCTAAAATGACGAGGTGAGGGGTTTTATGTCCATTCTCAAAAACGGCGTTCTATTGCATAACAAAAAACAGAAAACCGGTCACTAATGAAAGTAATGCGTTCTCTGCTTCTGTTTGCACTATGTCTGTTAGCATTGATGATAAATTAGTTCCTATACTTCCTTATCATCGTAAAACTAACGTTTTTCGGGGCTTTTGAGAGGCGCAGACCGGATTTGAACCGGTGAATCAGGGTGTTGCAGACCCACGCCTTACCGCTTGGCTACTGCGCCACATATTTATTTGCCAGACCAGCAACGGCCTCAACAACTAGCATGATATCATATTAACAAACATTTTGCAAGTAAAAATTTAACAATTCCTAAAAACAACAAAAGAATATTATTTTCTGCCTTTTTCACCTCGCTTTCAAACGGCAATGTACAATAGCCCATTACCTCTGCTCTAAAGAAAACCCTTCCAAAGAGCCATCCAAAAAACTGGATACAATCATAAGAGCCGCTCCCTCTGCCATAGGATTCACCGCCTCTGTATCCACCCGGATATCTAAATCATCTTCCGCCAATGCCGGATAGCTTGCCACCATGCTTTTTAATTCTTCCACCTTTGGCAAGAGATATGGAGCCAATTTCCCTCCTATAATAATTTCCGTATCAAAACTTAACCGGATATTTGCCAACGCCTGGGCAAAATACTCCAGATATTCCTTCCAGCGCTTTGCACACTCCTGATTCCCATCTTCCAGCATTTGAAAAAAGGATTTCAAATCCGGCTCTTCATTACCCGTCAGCGTTGTAAGCGCACAGTAAGCCGACCAGCAGCCCCTGCCTCCACAAAAGCACTTCCGCCCATCCGGGTTCAATACAATATGCCCGAACGCGCCGGATTTGCTGTTTTTCCCCCTATAAATCCGATTGTCCAATATGACAGAACCAGCCACGCCATTATCCGTCACAACTACATATACCGCGTCCTTTAATTCCCGGCTGCGCCATACATTGCCAAACCCGGCCGCATTTGCTCCATATTCTACATGAACCGGATAAGCAAAATTCTTCTGGATTTGATCCAAGGGGAAATTTTTAAGCCCCAATACAGTAGAGCGGGATACTATATTCCCTCTGGGGGAAATTTCCCCCGGAAACGCAATCCCTACCCCGAGTATATGCTGTACCTGCCCGCAGGAATCCGCCGCTTCATGTACTATACGGTTCACCTGGCTCCAATAAGCATCGCTGTCCTCAAAATTCAGGCGCCTTACAGTCCCTTCTGCCACATTCCCCTTCAAATCCAATATCTGTACGTCTACATGATGCCGCCTGATTTCCACACCGGCAACATGGAATGCCTGATAGCAAAATTCAATTGGCCTTGGTTTGCGCCCGCCTGAAGAAGGGATTTCCTCCCCTTCCCGCATTAAACCAATTTCCTTAAAAAAATGCAATATCTGGGTTACCGTCGGTCCGCTCAGATTTAGACGGTTTTTGATTTCCAGTTGTGTCATACTCCCTTCTTTAAACAGAAGCTGAAGTACCCTTTCACGGTTAATCGCACGTACCGATACATTGCTGAATGGCTGTTGGGTTTTGAGTTCTGCTTCCATGCTTTTGTATTCCTTCCACCTTTTGAATATAGGATAACATTATTTCCCTTCTTTGTATAGTATTCTTTTACCCTTGTCCGGTCTTATGCAGAATGGCGGATTGCAGCCAAATACCCGCTGCAAACCCCCTCTCTGATTTCCCGTCTGCGGTTCTTAAAATACACGAAAAAATCCGCCACTACCATTGCCTCATTTAATAAATAAAAATAAACCGCTGCGTCTCTTGACACAAAAACTTTATTCAAAATACCGAATATATAAGCCAGTAAAATAAACGTCATAAAAAGCAGATTTTTCCCTTCCGTGGACTGGCTCTTTATACTGTTATAAAGATTCAGCGGCCACGCAAGCCCAAAGCATACAATCATAAGAACTTCCAATACCGACATTTCCCCCTCCTATAGCCGGGCATCCCACAAGCCTGCAAACGGGTCTACCGGACTGATTCCCTGAAAACTGCTGCGGCCCATTATTTTTTCTATCATAGCCGCCACTGTGGTTTCGTTGCATGCGTATGCATTAACATATGTGCCTACCATCGGCACATCCGCCAAATGATATGGATTGGAAAAGGACAAAAACAAAACAGGAATATCCTTTGTATACTTCGGTGAATCCTCGCCTAAAAAATCGTCCCATACAATCCGGATTGTGGTCTGGTTGCTGCTGACCTTCATATTGGCAAAATAAATCATAAGGTCAGTTTCCTTTTTATACTCCGCCAAGCTGTAGTTTTCCCCCGGGTACTTGCCATCCTTAAAATAGGATACTTCAAACCCTTCCTGTTCCAACAGCTTTTTAAATAATTCTATTTCGGGAAGCAGCCCGTTCTCCGGCAATGTTTCATTTGTAATCTGAACCATCTTTATCTTCCTGATACGTTTTGCATCAAGAGGGAGAATCCCTTCCCTGTCTTTGACCAATGTAATGCTGCGTTCCGCCACATCCTTTGCTACTGCCAAATGTTCCGGGCAGCGCAGGCAGGAAAGCCTCTCCATCTGGGGAACCGCACTCTTTTTTCCCAACCCTATGCTGGCTTTCAACGCCAGAATACGGGTAACCGCCTCGTCCAGACGATTCCGGCTCAATAACCCTTTTTCCAGCCCATTCAGCATGTAGCCCATATCTTCTTTCCTGTTAATTGTAAAAAGAAACATATCTGCCCCTCTTTCAATTGCGGCAGGCACTGCCAGATGGCGCGGCATGCTGCACGTAAATCCTACCATTTGCGTGGCATCCGTCACAATCAGCCCGTTAAATCCCATCTTTTTCCGCAATATTCCTTGCATCAATTCTTCACTCAGGGAAGCAGGCATAATTTCTTCATCTTTTATTTCCGGATTGATTTCCCTGCACAAGGCGGGCTGCTTTATATGGGCGCACATAACGGTAGGCGCACCATAATCTATCAGCTCCTGATAAACTTTCCCATAAGTTTCATACCACTCTTCCGCCGGCAGGCTGTTGACACTGCTCATCAAATGTTGATCCCGATAATCTACGCCATCGCCCGGGAAATGTTTGATTGTACTTATCACATCATAATCCCGGCATGCATCTATGTAGCCTTTTGCCATACGCAAAATCCTCTCCGGGCTGCTTCCGTATGTCCTTACATTCGTTATCGGGTTCTCCGGGTTGAAGTCAATATCCACAATTGGCTCGAATGTCCAGTTTACACCGCCTGCACCGCCCTCCCGGCAAGCTACTTCGGCCAATTTATAAGCGGCCTGCGGATCATCGGTAGCCGCACATCCCATCGGGCTGGAAATATATGTACCATCTGTCAGTCCGCCGTTTCCTCCTGACCCTCCCCGTTCCAGGTTGCAGGCAATCAACAGCGGGATTTTTGCCTTCTCCTGAAGCCTCTTAGTATACTCCCACATCTTTTTCCCCGGAAAAGGCCGGTACATTACCCCGCCCGGCTCCAAACCGTCCAACAACATTTCCGGTCCATCTCCCGGTCTGTCCCATAAGATTTCACAGAAAAGCTGACCCACTTTTTCCTTCTCCGACATACCCTTCAAAGTTTCTTCTACCCAGCGGCACTCTTCCTCCCCAAGATAAAAAGGTTTTTCTTTCAAATCTACCATATCGCCTTACTCCTTATTGCGCATGCGTTCATAAATACGCTCGCTATAAACATCCAAAACTACTGCAACCAATATAATGACACCTTTTGACACCATTTGCCAGTAGCTCGATACCTTAAGCAAATTAAGCCCATTGCTGATTAATCCGATGACAAGGCATCCGAACAAAGTTCCCCCAACCGTTCCTGAACCACCGCCCATAGGCGTTCCGCCAATAACAACCGCTGCAATAATATCCATAACGGTATCTCCGCCCAGCGTTGTCTGTGCCGAAGCTACCCTTCCGCATGATACGACGGCCATAATAGCGATTGTAAAACCTAAAAGCGCTGATACATAAACACGGGTACGTTCTACATTAATGCCGGAAACCCGGGCTGCCTCCGGATTGCCGCCCACTGCAATTACATTCCGCCCGAATTGGGTACGGCTGAAAATAATCTGTCCAATCACAATAAATACTACCATAAGCAAGACAGAAAACGGAATCGGTCCAATATAGCCCTGCCCCATAAAAATAATACCTTCATTTAAATTGCTGATTGGAGAGCCGTTTGAAAGCAGCATAAGCGTTCCCCTGAAAATCTGCTGCATTGCTAATGTTACGAGAAACGGCGGCAGATTAAACTTATTTTCAATTACCGCATTCATACTGCTGCAAAACATCCCCACAGCAATACAAATTATCAGTATAAGCGGAAAAGGCAACGCTGTCTGGCTCAACAGACCGCTGATTATGCCAATCATACACATCATATACCCGGCAGATAAATCCACGCTATCGGACGCCAGCAAAAAAGTATACCCTACGCCGATAATCCCATTTGCTGCAATCTGTCGTGCCAAACTCATCAAATTGCTTCCGGTCAAAAATGTATCCGTTGTCAGCATAAGCATAATAAAAAACAAAATTACCAGCAGGAAAGCCCTGTTTTTCAGAAAAAAGATAAGTACCGTATCCTTTGACCATTTTTTCTTTCTTTTCTGCTGCATATCCTATCCCTCCGTTTCCTTTGTGTTCATCAGGCCAAACATTTCACCCATAATCTCTTCTGCCGTAGCTTCCCCGCGTTTATGTTCTGCCACAATGCGTCCTTTGCGGACAACTAATACCCGGTCGCTCATCCCCATTACCTCCGGTAAATCACTGGATATCAAAAGAATTGCCATCCCCTGTCCGGCAAGTTTATTGCAATATCCGTAAATCTCGCTTTTCGCCCCTACGTCAACCCCTCTGGTCGGTTCATCCATAATTAAGACTTTCGGCGCCGTCATCAAAGCCCGCCCAATCATTACTTTCTGCTGGTTGCCTCCTGAAAGCGACCATATCGGCATTTTGCTTCCCGCCGTCTTAACGTGTAGTTCCTTCACCATTTCATCTGTATCTTTATCTTCTTTATTTGTATTTATTAATCCCCCCTTACATATTTTATAAAAATAAGCAAGCGTCATGTTCATCTGGACATTCATCTTTTTGACTACACCCTGACGTAAACGGTCTTCCGTAACCATAGCAATACCATGATTCAACCCCTGGCGTGGAGACCGGTTTTCCACCTTTTCCCCTTCCACATAGATTTCACCCCGGTTTGCCGGCGCAATGCCGTATATCCCTTGCATAATTTCCGTCCTTCCGGCACCGACCAACCCTGCAAAACCAAGAATCTCACCTGCCCTAACCTGAAAGCTGACATCTTCAAACACGCCATCCCTTCCCAAGTTCTTCACTTCAAGCAGTACGTTTCCCGGCTCCATTGAAAGCTTTGGATATAAGTTCTCTACTTTACGTCCTGCAATGCCGTTAATCAGCCCTTCCATAGTTAGTCCTTCCACATTGCATTCCTCTACCATATGACCATCACGGAAAATCGTCACCCTATCGGCCAATTCAAATACTTCCTCCAGTTTATGACTGATAAACAGGACGGAAACCCCCTCTTTTGTTAATCTACGGATAATCTTATAAAGCACTTTCACCTCTTTATCCGACAAGGCGCTGGTTGGCTCATCCATAATTACAATCTGCGAACCATAGGAAATTGCCCTCGCTATCTCCACCATTTGCATCTGGGCGGTACTCAGATTTTTTACGGTTTCCCGGGGATTCAAATCCATTTCATAATCGTCAAACAACTTTTGCGTCCGTTCTTCACATAAAGAAGGCATATATATCCCACCTTTTGCGAACTGCCTGCACCGTCCAATCCAGACATTATCCGCCACCGTCATACTGGGAACAAGGCACAGTTCCTGATGTATCATAGATATCCCTTTTTGCAAAGCGTCACTTGGGCTTTTAGGCTCATACGGTTTCCCGTTCAAGGTCATTGTACCTTTTGTCGGCGGAAAACTCCCTAATAATATGTTCATCATCGTTGACTTTCCGGCCCCATTTTCTCCGGCCAACGCCAATACTTCTCCTTTGTTGAGTTCAAAACTTACGTCTGTCAAAGCGTGCGTCTGATAAAAATTTTTACTGATGCCTTTCACCTCTAAAATTTTCAATCCTCATACCGCCTTTCTGCTTTTTATACAGCCAAATGCCTGCCCCCGGTTTATAAACCTTATATCACAGGGCGGCAGGCATCGGACAACAGCTTATTATTCTTCTGCCGTCATACCGTTTGCTTCCATTACCGATACATAAGTATCCGGTGTTACAAGCTGATAATACCCTTCTACTTGATTCGTTTTCTCCACGCTGTTCCCATCCAACGCTTCCTGTACGTAATCCGCAGAAGATACCGCCAATTGCTTCATCGCCATCAAAACCGTAGCATCCAGTTCCCCGCTCTTTAAATAAGATTGCCCGGTTACGGAACAGTCAATAGAAACAATAATGTAGTCGTCTACAGATTCTCCTTTTGCTTTAATAGCATTAATAATACCTGCCGCCTGCTCGTCCGACTGGGTAACAAAACAATTAATTTCAGGATAAGTAGTCAGCATATCGCTTGTAATGTCATAAGCTTTTTGCGTATCGAACTCCGCATATTGGCTTGCAACCAGATTGACACGGTCAGAATATGTTCCATTCAGACAGTTCTCTTCAAATCCTTCGTAACGCTGTTCAACGGAAGAAGACCCTGATTGTCCATATAAAAATGCAATTTCCAAAGTGAGGTTTTCATCTGCCTCCAAAAGCCCGTTAAGGTAATCACCCTGAACTTTTCCTGCTTCCCGATGGTCCCCTGCCACATACGTATAATACCCTTCTTCGCTGGCTGCAATGGAACGCCCTGCAATAATAACCGGAATCCCTGCAGCCCCTAATTCTTCTACCGCAGCCGCAGACCCTTCCGTATCGCAGCCCATTATGACAACAGCATCGCAGCCCATATTCATAAGTGCTTCCATATTATTCAATTCCGTTGTCACATCTCCGTTGGCATTCTGCAAAACAGCTTCCCATCCGCGTTCTTTTGCGACACCTTCAAAATAATCCGCCATAGTCTTCATCGTAGAATCCATAGAATTTAAGGAATAGCCAATTAAATAACCATCACTTTCCTGTTCTTCACCATTTTCTGTAGCAGCATTGCTTTCATCAGCAGCACTGTTTTCATTAGAAGCATTTTCTTCGTTAGAAACATTCCCCTCATTGCCTGCATTGTTTTCTGCCTGATTGCTATCCCCGCTTCCGCAGGCTACAAGCCCCATCATCATCACAATAGCTAGCATCACTCCTAACATCTTCCGGCATAAACCACATGTAACCTTTTTCCTATACATCTTCTTCATAAGCACCCTCCTATCGGTCTTGAATTACGGCTGGCAGTCTGTCCGCATCCTTCTTTCCTATGGTTAACCATTTTTTATCCAAAATATTCTTTTTCTCCGTCTCTGCCTTATCGGATTAACTTTTGCAAAATACTTTTGCAAATCTATTTTGTTAAACTTATTATACACATATGAGGGTAGAATGTCAACACAATTTCCTCTGTACTTTTTTCCAGAAAACATATGAAATCCCTCCCATTCCTACATTCACTAATTAGTTTATGTACCGGAAATTGTCTTACCGGCATTGAGTAACCGCAACAAATACTATATAATCCTCTCGACTCTCCTCCACAGGGGGATTGTTCATATGCTTAGCAAGGAGCTATAAATGCATCAGATTAGCCAATTTTCAAAAATATCCAGTCTAACTGTTAAGGCACTACGTACTACGCTGCTATGATGGACAAGGTATGCTCAAGCCATCATAGCGCGGCAAAATACTTTGTATCAATATTATGACAAGAATGATTTTTAAAAAACGCAGTTAATCAAACTTTTCCACTCATTGATTTTTTTAATATTGGAAATTAAAAAAGCGCTTAAAATGATAAATAGTGAAGCATATTTAACTTATATCCTGCAAAAAATTGCAAATATTAAAGAAAATATACTAAGAGAAAAATAGTTACTGCAAAAAAATAAATGGTCATCCATCTCCCGGTGTAGCGAAAACAGAAAGCCAGGCTTACGAAATAACCCTAAAAGAAATCCCGGCTGCAAATAAATGGAACCTATAAGATTCGATTCTACTTACATAAGTCTATAAGAGAATTAAATT
>Ga0224746_10021_pt1 | contig 21570 bp, 20 predicted proteins | sample LIM_F_Water_Bulk_FD_183000 | JGI IMG/M metagenome (GOLD analysis project Ga0224746, IMG submission 183000) | Enriched cells from gastrointestinal tract of the lab mouse from Pacific Northwest National Laboratory (PNNL), Richland, Washington... | ecosystem: Host-associated > Mammals > Digestive... | reverse complement strand
TCTCTGAGCTTGGGATGCGTCACAATCCCGCGAAACGCCTCCATACCGATACAGCCCTGCCCGATTTTCTGGTGCCTGTCCTTGCGGGCACCGCAGGGATTCATGGAATCGTTGAGATGAACCGCCCGCAGCCGGGAAAGTCCCAGCACTTGTTCAAATTCCTCCAACACCCGCTCCAGGTCTCCGGCAATATCGTAGCCGCCGTCCCACACATGGCAGGTATCCAGACAGATTCCCACCCGATCCGACAGTTCTACCCTGTCAATGACAGCGCGCAGTTCCTCAAAGCTGCGCCCTACTTCAGTTCCTTTTCCGGCCATGGTCTCCAGAAGCACCACCGTATGCATTCCCTCCCAGAGTGTCCGGTTGAGTGCATCGGCAATGAGCCTGATTCCCTCCTCCGCCCCCTGTCCCACATGACTTCCGGGATGAAAATTGTACATTACGCCGGGAATCATCTCCAGGCGTCTCAGGTCATCCGCCAGCGTCTCCAGAGCAAATGCCCGGGTACGCTCCTCTTTGGCACAGGCATTCAGCGTATAGGGCGCATGTGCCAGGGGACTTGCAATCCCCGCAGTCCCGAAATGCTCCTTCATGGCATCCACATCCTCCTGCAGCCAATCCTTTGCAGCCCCGCCCCGGGGATTCCTGGTAAAAAACTGAAAGGTGGTAGCCCCGATGGACTCCGCCGTCTGTGACATGGCGAGAAAGCCTTTGGAAGACGAAAGGTGGCATCCGATTCTCAACATAGTTACACTCCCCTCCATACCGCCGCTTCCCGGCGACACATATCTGTACAGAAAATGTCATTCTCAGGCAAGACCGTCAGATAATCCGCCGAACGGAAAGTATGGTCCTGTACTGCGCCCTGCTGACCTTGATTCCTGTTCTCGCATTGCTGGCGTGGACGATCATACCGCCGCCGATATACATGCCGACATGGCCGTCATAGCAGATAATATCTCCCGGCTGGGCATTCTCATACGACACCTCTGTCCCCGCACTTCTCTGCTGGTAAGAGGTTCTGGGAATACTGTAGCCGAAATTCTGATAAATCCTATATGTGAATCCGGAGCAATCCGCCCCGTTGGTCAAACTGGTTCCCCCTGACACATAAGGATTCCCCACAAACTGGCAGGCATACTTTGCAATGGTTTTTCCCTTGTCGCTTCCCGTGGCTGCGTTGATAATCCCGGTATAATTCGTAGGGTTAACAGTGATATTAGCCGCATTTTGCGCCGCCTGCAGCTGCTTCAGCTTCTGTTTATCCTGCTGCAGAAGCTTTTTCGCCACCGCCGCCTCCTGCTGCGCCCGTTTGATTTCCGCCGCAAAATTAGCGGACTCCTGCTTCTTTTTCTCAAGCTTCTTATCCAGATCCGCCTGCAGCCCCTTCAGCTCGGTCTTATCCGCCTCCAGATTCTGCCTGTCCTGATCCAGCCCGGCCTTTTCCTCCTCCAGACGATCCCACAGCTCATGCACCAGATTCTTTGTCTCCACAAACTCGTCCAGCCGGTTCATGCTGTACTCGTACACTCTCTCCACATAATCCATCTGGTTCAGGATGTCAGACAGTCCTTTTCCCTCCAGAAAAGCCGACAGGTAAGAGATATCCTTGTTTTCATACATCATGCGGGTACATTCCATCATGCTCTGCCGCTGGGCCTCCTCCCGGCCCACCGCCTCCTCATACTCCGCCTGTGTATCATTGATCTGTACCTGTTTGTCCGCAATTTCTGCTTCCTTCTGGACAATCTCTTCCTCCAGAAGGCTCACGCTGGCCATGGTATTGATGATCTCGGCATTCAGATCGGCAATCTGCTCCTCTATGATGTCCTGCTCGTCCTCCAGCCCTGCAATCTGTGAGTTCAGCTTATCCAGTTCATCCTGATGCTTGTTGATATTGTTCTGAATCTCACCGATGGTAGTAGCTTCCGCCACCATGGCGTCCGGAATCCCGGAAGATACCGCCGCCGCGGTCAGCCCCGCAACCAATATAAAATTGATACATTTTCCGATTTTTTTTCTGCTGTCTTTTTTCATAGAAAAAGCATACCACATTCCGGCATGCTTTTCATCTCCAAAAAAATTAATTAAATTTAATTTTTACAGTTCGCAGTTGTTCACCGTTCTGGGGAAGGGCACAACATCCCGGATATTGCTCATACCCGTGAGATACATTACGCATCTCTCAAATCCCAGCCCAAATCCCGCATGGCGTGCCGAACCATATTTTCTCAGATCCAGGTAGAACCCGTAATCCTCCTTATTCAGCCCCAGTTCCTCCAGCCTGCTCTCCAGGATCTCCAGCTTGTCTTCCCTCTGGCTGCCGCCGATGATCTCCCCGATTCCCGGCACCAGACAGTCCATGGCCGCAACGGTTTTGCCGTCCTCGTTCAGCTTCATATAAAACGCCTTGATCTCCTTGGGATAGTCCGTCACAAACACCGGGCGCTTGAATACCTCCTCCGTCAGGTAACGCTCATGCTCTGTCTGCAGATCGCAGCCCCAGTATACCTTATAGTCGAAGGCATCGTTATGCTTCTCCAGAATCTCTATGGCCTCGGTATAGGTCACATGGCCAAAGTCGGAATTCACCACATGCTCCAGCCGCTCCAGCAGTCCCTTATCCACAAACTGATTGAAAAATGCCATCTCCTCCGGCGCGTTCTCCATCACATAACGGATCACATATTTCAGCATGCTCTCCGCCAGAAGCATGTCATCCTTCAAATCCGCAAAGGCCATCTCCGGCTCGATCATCCAGAACTCAGCCGCATGGCGTGTGGTGTTGGAATTCTCCGCCCGGAAGGTAGGCCCGAAGGTGTAGATATTCTTAAACGCCATGGCAAAGGTCTCCCCGTTGAGCTGTCCGCTCACGGTCAGATTGGTGGGCTTCCCAAAGAAATCCTGGCCGAAGTCCACCTTTCCCTCCTCCGTCCGGGGCACATTTGTCAGATCCAGCGTGGTCACCTGGAACATCTCCCCGGCACCCTCGCAGTCGCTTCCGGTAATCAGAGGGGTATGCACATAGACAAATCCTCTCTCCACAAAAAAGCTGTGGATGGCGTAAGCAATCAGCGAACGCACACGAAATACGGCCTGAAAGGTGTTCGTTCTGGGACGAAGATGCGAAATGGTACGCAGGTACTCAAAGGAATGGCGCTTTTTCTGCAGCGGATAATCCGCCGTGGAAACGCCCTCCACCAGTACCTCCTCCGCCTGCATCTCAAAGGGCTGCTTTGCGTCCGGAGTAGCAACCACGGTTCCGCGGACGATCAACGCAGCTCCCACATTCATCTTGCAAAGCTCCTGGAAATTGGAAAGCTTCTCCCCGTATACCACCTGCAGCGGCTCAAAGAAGGTTCCGTCGTTGATCACCAGAAACCCGAAATTTTTGGAATCCCTGTTGCTGCGAACCCATCCTCCCACCGTAACCTCCGTACCCAGGTACTTTTCACGGCTGCGGTAAAGCTCCCTGATGTCTGTCAAATTCATGCTGTTATCTCCTTTTCTATTCATTTTCCGTGACGGTCACCTTTTGAACCAGATATTCCATCACTTTCTCATTCATAAAAAAATTGCGGTAATTTTCTCTGGAGATATTCCCCATATATTCCTCCACCGTTCCATACCCCGTGGCAGCGGCCTGTTCCTCCAGGATAGACTGCAGTTCTTCATCGCTGACCGCAAGCCCTTCCGCGTTGGCAACCGCCTGCATTGCGAGATCCTGCTTCAGCGTCTCCTCCGCATAAGTATTGATCACTTCCTCCTTTGTCATACCAAAGGCGTACATGGCGTAGGAGTCCGCCGTACTCCCGTACATGGCGGCGTTTCTCTCCAGACTTTCCGAGATCATCTCCCGATAATCCTCCACCAGCTCCTCAGGAAGCTCACCGAAAGTGCAGCACTCCATCAGCGCTCCCATGATGCCGTTCTGGACGCTGTTGTTGTAATTCGCCTGCGCGTCGGAATACAGATAGTCATACAGATACTGGTTCAGCCCTTCCACGGTGCTTACATTCTCCACACCCAGGGACGCGGCCACCAAGTCCTGCATCTCTTCCACCGGAATCTTCCCGGGAACAATATAATGTACCGTCACGGTGAACACCACCGCCTGTCCGGCCAGATCCGCGTTTTTGTACCCCTCCGGAAACCGCAGATCCAGATCTACCGTCTCCCCGGGCATGACACCCACCAGCCCGTCCTCAAAACCGTCGATAAACTGACCGCTGCCTATGGTGAGTCTTGCGCCCTGCGCCGTTCCTCCCGAAAAGGCAACACCGTCCTTTTTCCCCTCATAGTCCATGACCACAATATCCCCCACAGCCACGGCGCGGTCGGTGATCCCCCCGGTCTCTGCGGTCACACCGCTCAAGTAGACATCGTTCAGAAGCGATTCCAGCTCCTCCGGATCCACCGAGGCGGCATCCGCCTTCACCTGAAGATTGGCGTAATCCCCCAACGTCACATATTTTTCCACCTTCATCTGGTTTAACGGTACGTTCACCTGGCTGCCGCACCCGGCAAGAAGAACTGCCATCGCCAGCGCCGTCAACGCTCCCGCAATCTTTTTCTTCATCTATTCTGCCTTTCCTCGTTTTTCTTTTATTCTTTATAACATATCATTCCGCATTTTGCAATTACAACAACGGTGACATCAGCCTGCACACCTGTTCCTTGAAACGGATTTTGAGACATCTTGCCGCATAGGAATCCATGGTGATCTGTGTACAGTACTTCAAATCCTCCCGAAAGATCTCCTCCATCTGTTCCGCCTTCTTTTTGCTGTACACCACGGCGTTCACCTCGAAATTCAGCGCAAATGAGCGGATATCCATATTTGCCGTGCCATAGCAGAGGATCTCCCCGTCCACGATGATTCCCTTGCTGTGGAGAAAGCCATTGTCATAGGTATAGCAGTTGGCTCCTGCCCTCAGCAGCTCGCCCATATAGGAATAGGTCGCCCAGTACACAAAGGGATGATCCGGCTTGCAGGGAATCATCAGATTCACCTCTATGCCGGAACGCACCGCTATCAGCAGAGAATTCAGCACCGCTTCGTCCGGAATAAAATAGGGCGTCTGAATACAGATCCTCTTTTTCGCCTTTGTGATCAGGCGGATATAGTTGTCCCGAATCTGCTCCAGTGAATTATCCGGGCCGCTGCTGATGATCTGAAGCGCACAATGATCCCGCTCCCCCTTGGGAGGAACCAGCAGCAGGCGGCTGTCTTCAAACAGCTTCTCCCCGGCGGCATAATTCCAGTCCAGAACAAACCGAAGCTGCAGCCCCAGCACTCCCTCTCCGGTAATGCGTAGATGCGTGTCCCGCCAATGCCCGAACCGGGGATCCAGGTCAATATACTCCCTGCCGATATTAAAGCCCCCCACATAGGCCGTCCTGTTGTCGATGACCACGATCTTCCGGTGATTCCTGTAGTTGATACGAAGCTGCAGCCTGCCCAGTATGGCGGGAAAGAATTCCGCGGTCCGGATTCCCGCAGCCTCCAGCTGTCTCCAGTAGCTGCGCCTGACGCTGCGGCAGCCCATTCCGTCAAAAAGCACCCTGACCACCACCCCTTCCGCCGCCTTTTTCTTCAGCACCTCCACAATCCGCTGAAAAAGCACGTCGTTTCGGATAATATAGTACTGCAGATGGATAAAATGCTCCGCCGTCTCCAAATCCGCAATCAGAGCGTCGAATTTTTCGTTTCCGTCCGTAAAGATATCAATATCGTTTTCCCCCAGCAGAACCGCATCCGCCGTCTCCATATTATACATGATCAGATCCGTATATTCCGCAGCGTCGCTTCTGATTTTATCCGGCCGGTCTTTCAGCAAAAGCTTCTGATCCCGGATGATCTCATGGATGTTATCCTCCAGCTCCTTTTCCTGAAACATTTTCCGCTTGCGCAGATCCACGCCGAGAAACAGGTAGAAAACAAAACCGATGCCGGGCAGAAAGAACAGCAGAAGCAGCCACGCCCAAACGCTCTTCGGATCCCGCCTCTCAAAAAAAAACAATCGCTATGGCAAAAAGCATGTTCCAGAACAGCATACTTCCCGCCGCAAACATCATTACCTTCCACATGGTACTCATATTATCCACAGCAAATCCCCGCCGACATTTTTTCACCGGATCCGGCTTCCGCCGGCCCGATTTTATTAGCATATCATAATTTACGAAAAAAATCTCCAAAAAAGACAATTATGTTGCTTCTTCCGGGGAAACTGTGCTAGAATGATGCAGTAAGGAGGGGTATTATTATATGAAACCATGGATGATTGTTCTAATCGTTGTCGCGGTGGTACTTATCGCAATTATTGTAGTTCTGTATTTTCTGGGAAAAAAGGCGCAGAAAAAGCAGGCAGAGCAGCAGGCAATGCTGGAGGCAAACAAGCAGACCGTCTCCATGCTCATCATAGACAAGAAGCGGATGAAGCTGCGGGATGCCGGACTTCCGCAGATGGTGCTGGATCAGACCCCCAAGGCCATGCGGGGCTCCAAACTTCCCATCATCAAGGCAAAGGTGGGGCCGCAGATCATGTCTCTCATCTGCGATGACAAGATTTACGATTCCGTTCCCGTCAAGAAGGAAGTCAAGGCCGTGGTCAGCGGCATCTATGTCCTTGATGTAAAGGGCCTGCACGGAAAGCAGATCGTCCAGCCGGAGAAAAAGAAGAGCCGTTTCAAGCGCGCCATAGAGGCCGCACAGGAAAAAGCCGGCGCCAAACCCATCAAATAGCCTGCGGCAGATTGCCCTGCAATAACGAACAGACCAAACCAGCCCCCGGGATAATGATATGTCCCTGTCTGCCTGACAGAGATATATGGGCACAATCCTGTGGGGCTGATTTTACTTTCTGTTGACGAACCCGGCAGGATTGTATATAATTAAGTACAATCTTGTATACAAAATACAAACAGTTATCAGACAAAGGAGTGCCTTATGGATCGGTGCACACTCAAAGCATACGCCAAAATCAATCTTGGCCTGGATGTGACAGGCAGGCTCCCAAACGGATACCATCAGGTGAAAATGATCATGCAGTCCGTGGGGATTTGCGACGAGCTGACTCTGGAAAAGACACCGGAGGGGCTCTCCATGACTGCGGACTCGGAGGAGCTTCCCACCGATGAGAGCAACCTGGTCTGTAAGGCCGCGCGCCTGATGCAGGAGACCTTCCACATCCCGGGCGGCGTTCGCTTTCATCTGAAAAAACGCATCCCCATAGCAGCCGGAATGGCAGGAGGAAGCACCGACGCCGCCGCGGCCATGAAGGGAATGAATACCCTCTTCCGGCTTGGCCTCCCCGACAAAGAGCTGATGGAACTGTCGGTGTCCGTGGGCGCGGACGTTCCCTATTGTATTCTGGGCGGAACCGCCCTGGCAGAGGGCATCGGAGAAAAGCTGACCCCGCTTCCCTCCCCTCCCGCCTGTCGTGTACTGGTGATAAAACCGGATATCGGCGTATCCACAAAATACGTCTATGAGCACCTGGATGCTGCAGGCTCTCTCAACCACCCCGATATCGACGGAATGGTAAACGCCCTGAAGGAAGGCAGCCTGCAGGGTATTCTGAACCGCATGGGGAATGTGCTGGAGACCGTCACCGTCCCCGCGTATCCCGTCATCCGGGACATTAAGGAAAAAATGCTGTCAGCCGGCGCAGCAGGCAGTCTCATGAGCGGCAGCGGCCCCACAGTCTTTGGAATCTTCACGGATCAGGAAAGGGCACGGCATGCCTTTGACACGCTGAAGACAGAAGCTTTTTCAGCACAGATTTTCCTGACCACATTTCTGTAGAAAACAAGAGGTGATATACATGCAGGATTTTCTCCAGTCGGAAATGAATGAATTTCTGCCCCTGCGGGACGTGGTTTTCAACACGCTTCGCCAGGCGATTCTCACAGGAGAACTGAAGCCCGGCGAAAGACTCATGGAGATCCATCTCGCCAACCGGCTCGGCGTCAGCCGCACCCCCATCCGGGAAGCCATCCACAAGCTGGAGCTGGAGGGGCTTGTAACCATGATTCCCCGCCGCGGCGCGGAGGTGGCTCAGATCACGGAAAAAAGCATGAGCGATGTGCTGGAGGTGCGCAGAGCGCTTGACGCTTTGTGTGCGGAGCTGGCATGCGACCGGATCACGGAGGCCGGACTGGAAAGTCTCAGACAGTCCTGCGATGCCTTCGAGGCCGCAGTAAAGACCGGCGACGCCAAAAAGATTGCCCAGGCAGACGTTGCCCTTCATGATATCATTGTGCAGGCCACCGGAAACCAGCGCCTGATCCAGCTTGTCAACAATCTGTCGGAACAGATGTACCGTTACCGCTTTGAGTACATTAAGGATTCCAGCCAGCATGAAAACCTGGTGGAGGAGCATAGAATTATCTATCAAAGCATCGTCGGGAAGGATAAGGAGACAGCTGCGGAGGCCGCAAGAACCCACATCGACAACCAGAAAAAGGCCATCATCCGCCGGATCCGCCTTGACAGCGGAAATCTCCGGGCCTGAAACGGTATAGAACCGGTTTCTCCGGCAATAATCTATCTTACAGAAAGTGAGGTTATTGCATGAGAATCGGATGGAATACAGGAAACGGCAAGGAAAAAAACAGAAAAGAAAGAATCAGAATACGCATTGTCACAGCGTTGTGCGCAGCACTCGGCTGGTGGGGGCTTCTGTATCCCGAGCTCACCCTGACCCCCGATACGGTCAAGGTAATTGCCGGAACATCGGACGGGTCGGAAGTCCTTCAGGAACGGGATTTTGACTTAAACGGCAGCCTCTATCTGGAACTGCTGAACGCCGACCGCGGCAGCATCCGGTTCCGCAGCCGCCTGCTCACAGAGCTGAATGCTTTATGGGAGGCATTTTCATGGGACAGATCAACAGAGAACTGATGCGCAGGGACGCCCCCATCGGGGTCTTTGATTCCGGCGTCGGCGGACTCACCGTAGCCCGGGAGATCATGCGCCAGATCCCCAACGAAAAAATCATATATTTCGGAGACACCGCCCGGGTTCCCTACGGCAGCAAATCCAGAGAGACGGTAACGCGGTACGCGGAACAGATCGTCCGGTTTCTCCGCAGCTTTCAGGTCAAAACCATTGTGGTGGCCTGCAACACGGCCAGCGCCTATGCCATACATAAGCTGGAACAGGAAACGGACATTCCGATCATCGGCGTGGTGAAGCCCGGTGCAAGAACTGCCATCAATGCGACCCGCAACGGCAGGATCGGAGTCATCGCCACAGAGGCTACCATCAGCAGTCAGATGTATACCAGATACATAAGAGAGCTCAATGACGGCGTTACCATCTACGAGAAAGCCTGTCCCCTCTTTGTCCCGCTTGTGGAGGAGGGGCTTTGGGAGGATCCCGTGACGGATGAGATTGCCCGCCGTTATCTGACGGAGCTCATCGACATCGGTATCGATACTCTGATCCTGGGCTGCACACATTACCCGCTGATCCGCTCCACGCTGGGCAGGATTATCGGGAAGGATGTTACTCTGGTAAATCCCGCCTATGAAACCGCTCTGGAGCTGAGACAGATGCTGTCCGACAACGATATGCTCAACCAGGATCCTCCGGGACTGGGAAGCAACAAATATCAGTTTTATGTCAGCGACAAAGCGGAAAAATTTGTACGCTTTGCCAACTCCATTATCAAATACGGTATTCTGTCCGCAAAGACAGTCAACATAGAGGAGGTATAGTGTGCCCACGCAGGAAGTATCCATAATTGTCAGGGGTTCCCAGCTGGATGAAGAAGGCCGGGAAACAATCACTGAGCTGAACATTCAGGGACAGTATTTCGTTCAAAACGGCAGCCGCTATCTCCTGTATGAAGAGCCCGACCCGGAGACGGGCGGCAGCACACGCACCACGCTGAAGATAAAAGATCGTGTCACGGAACTGACCAGAAGAGGAGCCGTATGCTCCCGCATGCTCTTTGAGGTCGGAAAGACCTGCCGCACAGACTATGTGACGCCCTATGGCTCCTTCCCGCTTGAGGTGTGCACGGAGGATATACGAAGCCTCTGGTCCGACGACGGCGGAACCCTTCAGCTCACCTATCGCCTCCTGGCGGAAAACAGGCTCCTTTCCCGGAACAGACTCTCCTTAATAATCAGAAATTTTTCGGAAAAGGTCTAAATTCTCCCCGCGGATCTGCCGAAATAAAATATACCAAATCATGGATGATGCAACATTCGCGGCATTCGCCAGGGATTCCTGAGACAGAACTTCCGGAGGCTTTGGCCATTGTCCGCGGAAATAAAAAGGGCGTACAACGCCAGAAAGAGGGATAATTATGAGTGTAAACGGAGTTACATCAGCAACCCAGGTTACAGCTGCCTACAACTATTCCAACACCGAGAACACAAAGGCTGCCGAAACCAACGAGTCAAAGACAGAAAACAAAAATACCGCTGCCGGCACCGGCGTAGTATATGAGCCTTCCAAGGAGACTGCGGACTCCACTGCAAAGAAGACCTATAAGCCGGATACCAACCTGATCAACAAGCTGAAGGCCGATGCCGATGCGCGCACCGCTCAGCTGCGCAGCCTGGTAGAAAAGATGATGTCCGGACAGGCAAACACCTACGGCAAGGCAAACGATATCTGGTCCTTCCTGAGAGAGGGTAACTTTACCGTTGATCCCGCCACAAAGCTGCAGGCTCAGGCCGATATCGCTGAGGACGGCTACTGGGGCGTAGATCAGACCTCCAAGAGAATCCTTGACTTTGCCACCGCTCTCACCGGCGGAGATCCCGACAAGATCGAGGAAATGCGTTCCGCCTTCAAAAAAGGTTATGAGCAGGCCGAGAAGACCTGGGGCGGCAAGCTTCCCGACATCTCACAGCGCACCTACGATGCGGTAATGAAGGGCTTTGACGAGATGGCTGCGGCAAATAAAACCCCGGTAGACGCCGAATAAACATACGCCGTCAGGTACACCATGTATTTCAAGACTCCGGTCTCCTCTGGAAGACCGGAGTTTTTTCCGTTACTATAAGTTCTGCCGGAAAAGATTAAGGAAGCGCTGATTCGCTCAGCGCCCTTATCGTTTTCAGCTTCCTTTTACAATCAGCAGTTTCTGCCCTGCCTTCAACTCATCCGTCTCCAGTCCGTTCAGTCTCCTCAAGGTATCCACAGGAGCATAATATTTCTTACCGATATTCCACAGGTTATCCCCATCCTTCACCATGTAAACTACCATACCCGGAAGGTTGCTCATCTTTCCGGTATCCAGCGGTGCGACGGAAACCTGGCTGATCAGTTCCACCGGCACAGATTTGAACACTACTGTGGAGAAGCAGAGAACGGCTTTCACATCCATCTCCTCTCCGTCCAGCATGGTCACCTGCAGCTGCTCCACCTCCGCATGAACGGTGTCTGTATCCTCAGGGGCGATATCCGGCACCTCCAGCGTATATTTGTAAGGAATCTGCGCCTGGGCACAGCCGTAGGGTGCGTCATCCTCACCCGTGATATACATAATCTTCACCGTAAGGCTTCCCTGAAGAAGAATCCCGTTTTCAACAACCGTCTGCTGTTCCGGCGTTACCGTTCCCTCGCTGTGCAGAAGCTGCAGCACGTTTCCCACCTTCATGTGAATATGATCCGTGACCTTGGTCTTTCCCGTCACCTTTGCCAGCAGCCTGCGCAGATCCGCCTTGTGAGTCACAGTGGTGATCTCGTTGGATACGCCGTAAATGTCGGAGATGATCTCCAGTTTTTCCTCCTCATAGATGCGGATCACAAAATCCAGCACCAGCTCCAGGGCAATACTGCGCTCCTCCCCGTCAAAGTCGGGGCGGACGGCAAGCTCCTTCTGTCCCAGCCGGTAACGAATGTCGGGCAGCATCCCCTCCCTGCACCCATGACACTCCAATGCGCCGCTGAAGGGAATGGTGGTCTCAAAGGATCGGACGGGATGTTCCTCCCCCTCGCCCTCATACAGCAGAAATACATGGATATCCCCCGACAGTGTAATCTTTTCCTCCATAGCCTTAAATTCCACATCCCCCAGGGATACGGTATCCCAGAGGATCTGAAAGATATTGGGATAGTTGGAGGGCAGCGTAATCTCCTCCTTCAGACGGAAAATATCATTTTTACATATGGCGATCTGTGCAATTTCCAGCGGCATACGCCGATACTCCGCCTTTTCCTCCCCGTGGACGGCAGTGGGCGCCTCCTCGTCGTAAAGCTCCTCCACCTTCGCCGTCAGCGTCACCAGCGACTGAATATTCAGCTTCCGCGAATTGATCATATTCACGGTCAGATCCTCCACCTCGCCCTCCACGCTGACGCTGTCCGATGGCACCACATCCCGCAGATTCACCTTTTCGTCAAAGGGCAGCTTCCCCTCTGTCACCACAAGACTGCTGCCCTCCTCCAGCGTGTGATAAAGCACCACATATGACAGATACCCCCTAACGTTCACGGAATCCGTCCCCGGCTTTATCTCGTCGATGACAAGCTCTCCCTTTTCCAGGTTCAGCGCATTCACATCCGGTTTGCTGTCGGGGATATTCACGTCATCCTCGATGGTAAACTGCGTGACCGCCTCCGTCTTGGTGCGATCCATATGTATATTCCTTTTTATCAGTTCCACAAAAATACCTCCACATATATACTGGTATAAGTATATATATGAAGGTACTCCTCCGGATATTCCTTTCATGCCGAATGCGCCGGCACAAACAAGCAAAGGGCCTGATGATTTCCTTTACACCTCCACCGCTCCGATCAGCTCCGTCACATCTTCGACCCCGTACTTTTTCATATAGGCCTCAATGCCTTCCACCACCTTTACCGTGGTACAAGGATCCACAAAATTCATTGCCCCCACGCTGACAGCGGTTGCGCCCGCCAGAATAAATTCAATGGCGTCCTCCGCAGTACCGATGCCGCCCATGCCAATGACAGGAATCTTTACCGCATGTGCTGCCTGGTACACCATACGCACCGCAACGGGCTTGATGGCGGGGCCGCTCATCCCGCCGGTCTTGTTGGCCAGAGCAAATTTCCGACGGTGAATGTCGATCTTCATTCCCGTCAGCGTATTAATCAGGGAAAGGGCATCCGCACCTGCCGCTTCGGCCGCCTTCGCCATCTCCCCAATGTCCGTTACATTAGGACTGAGCTTCATAATGATCGGCTGCCTGGCATGTCTTTTGACTTCCCGGGTAATGTCAAACAGCGCATCCGCCTTCTGTCCGAAAGCAATGGCTCCCTCCTTCACATTCGGGCAGGACACATTGATCTCCAGCATGGAGACGGCCCTTTCATCTCCCAGCCGCTCCACTACCTCCACATAATCCTCTGTCGTTTTGCCGCACACATTGACAATAATCTTTGTGTCATACTGCTTCAGAAAGGGAATATCCCGCTCCAGAAACACCTCCACACCCGGGTTCTGCAGCCCGATGGCATTCAGCATCCCCCCGTATACCTCCGCCACCCTGGGCGTGGGATTGCCGGGCCAGGGCACATTTGCCACACCCTTGGTCACCACTGCCCCAAGCCTGTTCAGATCTACAAATTCAGAATATTCCATACCTGAGCCAAAGGTTCCGGATGCCGTTGTCACAGGATTTTTCAATGTCACGCCTGCAATCGTTACTTCTGTCTTCATTCTTACCCCCTGCACCCCTTATATTTCCACATCCTCCGCGTAAAACACCGGTCCTTCCGTACAGATACGCGCATTGTGCACTTTGGAGTGATGATCTTTCTCTTTCGTCTTCACCACACAGCCCAGACAGGCCCCGACGCCGCATGCCATATGCTCCTCCAGGGAAATATACGCCCGCACTGCATGCTCCGCCGCATATGCCTTTACGGCGCGCAGCATGGGCATGGGACCGCAGGCATAGATCAGATCCGCCTTCAGGCCATTCTCCCGGACGGCATCCAGCACATTGCCCCGGACGCCGGCGCTGCCGTCTTCCGTGGCAACATATACCCTGCCGTACTTTTCAAATTCCTGCTCCAGAAACCTCTCACTGTCCCGATAGCCCAAAATAATCTGACTGTCCGTATTCAACTGCTTTGCCAGCTCCAGCATGGGCGGGATGCCGATACCGCCTCCCATGAGAAAAACCTTCTTTCCCTTTGCCTCCTGCAGCGGAAATCCGTTGCCCAGCACTCCCAGAATGTCAATCTCTTCCCCTGCGCCATATCCGGAAAATTCCGCAGTTCCCTTCCCCCGCGATGCGGTACACAATGCGCAGCGCCGTCCTGTCTCCGCTGACCTCGCAGATGCTGATCGGCCTGGGCAGCAAAGCGCTCCTGTCCCTGGTGTACACGCCGATAAACTGACCGGGAACCGCCCGCTGTGCCAGCGTGGTTTCTATCCACATATCAAAAATGTCAGGCGCCAGCTCCCTCTGCGAAAGGATAACCGCCTTTTGCTTTTCCTTCATTGCAAACTCCCATCCGCCCACCCCCGGCAGGCACTCTAATCAGCCCTTTTCAATAAAAATACCAGTTCCTATTATAGGCAGGATACGGGGAAAAATCAAACAAAATCTTCGTACACCACTTTTCCGCCGCATATGGTCTTTACGACCTTTCCCTTTAAATTCCATCCCGTAAAAGGTGTGTTGCAGGACCTGGACGCATACTCTGCGGGCGTCCACCGCGCTTTCTCGTCAATCAGCACAATATCCGCCGGACCACCCTCTGCCAGATACCCGGCATTCAAATGATACATTCCCGCCGGATTTGCACTCATCAGCGTCAAAAGCTGCCCCATGGAGAGATACCCTTTCTCCACAAGCTCCGTAATTCCAAGAGACAGCGCCGTCTCCAGCCCTATGATGCCGCTGGGCGCTTCCGTGACAGGCCTGGCCTTCTCCGCCGCCGTGTGAGGCGCATGATCCGTGGCAATGATATCTATGGTTCCGTCCGCAAGCCCTTTGATGATGGCCTGCCTGTCCGCCTCCTCCCGCAGAGGCGGATTCATCTTGGCAAGGGCGCCGTAACGGATCGCCGCCTCCTCCGTAAGGGTAAAATGGTGAGGTGTGGCCTCGGCGTGAATATCCGCATGAATCTCACGCCCTCTTTCCTTCGCCCTGCGCACCAGCTCCACGGATTCCCTGGCGCTTATATGCTGAATGTTGACGGACGCCCCTGTCTCCAGCGCAAGCTCCAGGTCGCGCTCCACCATGGTAATCTCAGCCTCCCTGGGAGAACCGCCGATTCCGAAATGCCGGCTGGCCTCCCCCCGGTTGATGCCGTTGTTCTCAATCAGGCCGGGATCCTCCTCGTGAAAGCTGACCGGCATATCCATGACCGCCGTTCTCTGCATGGCCTCCCTGACAATTTCCTCGTCCAGAAGCGGTATCCCGTCATCCGTAAACCCTACGGCCCCCGCATCCGCCAGCTCCTCCAGGGGAGCCAGTTCCTTCCCCTTCATGCCCATTGTCACGTTGGCGCAGGTATACACATGGATTCCCGTTTCCCGTCCTCTGTTTATCACATATTCCAGCGTCTCCACATGATCCACCGCAGGAAAAGTGTTTGCCATCAGCACCACCGAGGTAAAACCGCCTCTGGCTGCCGCGGCGGCGCCACTGTCAATGTCCTCCTTGTCGGGGAAGCCCGGATCCCGAAAATGCACATGGACGTCCACCAGCCCCGGCGCTGCCACAAGCCCCTCCGCGTCTATAACCCTGCAGTCCGCCTCCGGCGCTTCCAGCTCTTTCCCGATTTTCAGTATGGTATCCCCGTCCGTCAGAATATCATAAACTCCGTCCAGTCCCGTCTTCGGATCCAGAACATGTCCGTTCCTGATCAGCAGCATGACCGTCCTCCCTTCTTTACACCGTATTATTTACCATTATTCTATCATGAAACAGGAAGTTGATAAATCATTTTTTATCCGAAATCAAAAGGAGGCTGACAACCAAATCCTTGTCAACCTCCCGTTTCCTGTTTTTCCGTCAACTGATCCAGACCTACCTCCAACGCAACAGAGATCTTTCTTCTACTCAAATATCACCGTCTGCTCCAGGAACTCGGTCTTCAGCACAATGAACGGATAGGACGGAGACTTTTCTCCCTTTTCCGAACCGTCCGGTCCCAGCAGACTGGTGTTTACACAGATATTTGCGTCCGTCAGGTACAGATCCTCCACGGCAATACTGTAGCCGCCTGTCTCCTGCTCCCCGTAGCCCACGCATATGTACAGATTCTGCTTATCCGTATAGGTGATCTGGAAGGGTGCGCTCTTCTTTTCCTCCAGAATGGTCTTCAGTTCCTCCGGTATCTTCTCTTCGCTCAAAACGGTAAAATCAAGATCACGCAGCTTGATTTTTTCCTCGCTGAGCAGAGTACAGCCCGACAACAGCACACATGCCGCCGCCAGGATCCCAAGTAAGCTCTTCACTGCAATCCGTCTCTTTTTTCAATGTTGCTCCGCACAATTCCTTTTTCTTTTGCTGTATTCTATGTACAGCAAAATTTTTTTATGCTAAACTGGAACCATATACAATAGATTATGTGAGGTGTATCATGCTTCGATTCATTCTGATCGTTCTGTATCTGATCCTGTATCTGATCCTGTCCCTGCCCGTGCTTTTCGTGGAATGGATCATCGGAAAGTCCAATCCCCGGCTGAAGGCCAAAAGCTCCAAGGCAATTGTGGGCTGGGGCTTCCGCTGTATCGGCCATATCGCCGGGACAAAGCTCATTGTAAAAGGGCAGGAAAATATCCCCCGGGATACCGCTGTCCTCTATGTGAGCAACCACCGCAGTTTTTTTGATATCGTCCTGACCCTCTCCTGTTTTCCGAACGTCACGGGCTATGTGGCAAAGAAGGAGATGGATCGCGCCCCCATTCTCCGTCTTTGGATGCGGAATATTCACTGTCTTTTTCTCGACAGGGAAAACATCAAGGAGGGCCTGAAGACAATCCTCAAGGGCGTGGATGAGGTGAAAAACGGCTATTCGCTGTGTATCTTCCCCGAGGGCACAAGGAACAAGGTAAACGATACCTTCCTGCCCTTCCATGAAGGCAGCTTCAAGATCGCGGAAAAGGGAGGCGTTCCCATTGTGCCGATGACCCTGGTAAACACCGCCTCCGTCTTCGAGGATCATCTTCCCAAAGTAAAAAAGAGCACCGTCATCATCGACTTCTGCGCTCCCGTCTACCCCGGACAACTGGATAAAGAGACTCGGAAGAATCTGGGATCCCACGTCTCAGGCATCATCAAAGACCGCTATTTCAAGCTGAAGGAAGAATACTCGGAAGTTCTACAATAAAGCTTGTGACTTCATCTTCGCTCTCAGCGAAGATGGTACCGCCGTGGAGCATGACGATCTCCCTGGCTATGGCAAGTCCCAGACCGGCTCCGCCGCTGTTGGTACTGCGTGCGTCGTCCAGCCGGAAAAACTTTTCAAAGATCGAATCCAGCTTATGTCTGGGAATGGTCTTTCCACGATTGATGAAAGCAATGCGGAGCCTGCTGCCCGCCTCCTGACACCGGATCAAAATCTCCGTGTCGGGATAGCTGTAGGCTACCGCATTTTTTAGAATATTGTTGAACACCCGGGCCAGCTTCTCCGCGTCGGCATAAACTGCCATCGAATCCCCATCCTCCGGCAGCTCTACCCGGATCCGGTTCCCGTGTTCGCTTAAGATCGGGTAAAACTCGTCCGTCATCTGCACCAGCATAAACGCCAGATCCACCGTCTCCTTCTCCAGCACAATCCTTTGGAGATTATATCTTGTGATCTCAAAAAACTCGTTGATCAGCCGTTCCAGCCGCAGCGCCTTATCCAATGTAATGTGCACATACTTTGCTTTCTGTTCCGGCGGCATGTCCGGCGCTTCCTCCAGCAGACTCAGATATCCCACCACGGAGGTCAGGGGCGTCTTCAGATCATGCGCCAGATAGGTGATCAGATCATTCTTCCTGGCCGCCTCTTCCTTCAATGTCTGCTCATGCCGCTGCATGTTAGCCTTGATCTCTGCAACCTGGGCAGAAATTCCCGCATACTCCGGCGGAAACACATCCGTCACATCACGTTCGTGCTTCATATACTGACTGATCATTCTTCCGGCTTCCCGGATGACCTTTTTTTCCCGCCGTGCTCCATAGGTCAGCACAATCAGCCGCGCAACCAGCACAAAAAAAAGAATAAATACCGCAAACGCCCGGAACAGATACTCCTTCACCCGCTCCCAGCGTATGCTGGTATAAAAGTATCCATCCTGCTCAGGAGAATAACGCACCCACTGATGGCTCACAAACTTCTTATCCAGCCAGTCCAGCATCACACCGTTCAATCCCCAATCCAGCAGAATATAAAGCAGCCAGCAGATAAGCAGACCGCAAACCATCAGCAGCAGCGCAGACCACGTCTTCTTTATCTTATCCTTCAATTTTGTATCCGCACCCCCAGATCGTTTTGATATACTTCGGGTTTTCAAAGGAATCTCCCATCTTCTCCCGAAGATGCCGTATGTGCACCGTTATGGTATTATTATTCTTGGTGTAGTACTCTTCCTCCCAGATGAGATGGAAAAGTTCCTCCGCGCTGACCACCTGCCCCTTTCTTCTGCACAGGATACTCAAAATGGAAAACTCCGTCGGCGTCAGGTTCAGCTCCTTTTCATTCAGGCGGCACTCGTGAGTCCGTTCGTTCACCACCAGTCCCGACACGGAAAGCACGTCCTCCTCCTTCTCCTCTGCCACGTTGTACCGCTTATAGCGGCGCAGCTGCGCCTTTACTCTGGCAACCAGCTCCAGCGGCAGAAACGGCTTGGTAATGTAATCGTCCGCCCCCAGGGTCAGACCGGTGATCTTGTCTGTCTCCTCCCCTTTGGCCGTCAGCATAATCACCGGATAGGTGTAATTCTCCCGTATTTTCCGGCAAAGCTCCAGCCCGCTTATTCCCGGCAGCATGATATCCAGAATGGCAAGATCCGGCTTTTCCTCCCGGATATACTCAAGCGCCTCCCTTCCGTCATAGTACTTTGTCACCCGGAAGCCCTCATTCTCCAGGTAGAGAGCTACCAGATCCGCAATCTCCCTCTCGTCATCCACGATCAATATGCTTTCTTCCATCTCATTCTCCCCCTCAAGCCAGCAGTTTCATGCCTTCGTTTTCTTCGTTCGCGCAAAAAATCCTGATCTTATTCTGCCACAAAATGTGCACAAAGGGATTAAGATTTTCATAAGAATACTCAAACTCCTTTTACAACCGCATTTTCATTTCTTTTCCACTCAATCCCTGATTTTTGTTCTAACATTATAGCATTTAAATACCTTGCCTTGTCAAGCGCCCGTTGTAAACAGGATCTGTGCACGCGCCCGGGAAGGCGGCCCCCGGGAAGAAAACCCCGGAGAGACAGCAGTCCCCCAAAAGGCCCCCGACAAAGGGGGCCGGCCCGGCGCAGATAATGTAAGACGCAAAAACGGCAGGTTTTTGGCAGGAATGAGCCTGTCGAAAGCCTGCCGGTTTTGCTATAATGAGGATGAGAAGAAATATGAAAGGATTGTTCTGCCAGATATGGCGCAGAGAGAGCAGATATGGAGCTGAAATAAGGAGGAGGAAAAATGGAAGGTTTGTATGAGCAGTATAAGAAGTATTGCCCACCCTTAAGTGAGCGCGAAAAGGCGCAGATCGAGAAGGACAAAAAGGAACGAGGGATCTATAGTACCGAAAAGGAGACCGAGATCGGCTACGACAGGGCGGTGAAGTATCTGAAGGAATGGAGGGACAAGGGGATGGTTTATCCGGACATCCCGGATGCCGCGGAGCAGTTTCCGGGGATCGATCCCAAGGGGTGCTATACGGAGATCGACCTGAGCTATAAGGCGAGAGTACAAAAGCTGCTGGGAGCCTGCCAGAGTCGTCCTGCGCCCATCCGGGAATTTACGGAGACTTTCCTGGATAAAAAATTGAGTACGTTTTTATTGGAGGGTTTCTGTGCGAGGATCCAGGAGTACCGCATGGCGCAGAAGCTGTCTCCCTCGGAGGATGCAGCCAGCGATAATGAGGACATGGAAGAGAGATATCAGATAATGCTGGAGAGCAGCCTGAAATATGTCGAGGATGATCTTGGCGAATTGGAGTATATTAACGGCTTGAGCGACCGGGAGCCCGACTGGCAGGAGTTGTTGGCGAACGTTGGAAAGAAGGAAAAGCGTCGTGTGGCGGAGCTCTTGGAGAGCAGGAATGTTCCCGCTACTGCCGAACAGGGCCTCAAAATCAATTTTATGGATTTTGACAGCATAGTGGCGCAAAAGTATTTTTCCAATCCCTTAAGCTTGGGGAAGGGGCCTGAGACGCTGCCCCAGGATGTGGCCAATGCGGCGTCGTTGGAGGGACTGTTGGACAGATATGCCTCCGCCACGGCGGACATGGTATTAAATCCGGCCTTTTCCAGGGGGGAAAAGGACACCGCCGGCCATTTAAACCGGGTGGATTTGATTATTGTGGACGGAAGGACGGTGGGGGAGATTCTGGCTGAGAGGGAACGAAACACCCCCAGGAACTCCAACATAACTCTGGACGAGTACAGAAGGCAGCAGGCCAATGAGATCGTGGCTGCGGGGCTGATGACAGGCAAGCGGGTGGAGGCATTCCTGCCGGACGAGAGGGGCAGGATACCCAAGGAGCCCATACAGATCACAAAGTCGGGATATGAGCCTTCACCCTTAAAAAAGGTGACTCTGAACGCTTGGGAAAGGCATTTTTCTAAGCATGGCTACTTTAAGGAAAAGGCTGCCAAGGCGGCGGAGTACCAGAAATTTATGGAGGCCAGGGAGAGGGTGCGGGTGAAAAACCAGAGTGTTTTGGGGAGTGATATGCAGAGCTCTACAAGCAGAAACATAAAGGAAATGTTTTTCCGCAAATGGGTGGAGGATAACGGCCCTATTCCAGATTCAATGGCAGGGTCCTTCAGCACCGGACGGGGAGCTCTTACCACCACCACGGTTTGTGCCATGCTGAACGAGGGGTATAGTATGGAGGATATTCTGGATCCGGAGAAGTATGCCGACGTAAAGCTTGAGGTGGGCGCACAGACGGCGAACAGGATGCGGGCGGATGACAAGGAGTGGATTGCCCGGACGCTCTACAACGGGAGAAAGGCCCTGATCCGGGAGATGGATCGGCTTGCGGATTTCGATATTACCGACCCTGAGCTGATGTTCTCAGAGAGGGCGGCGCCTTTGCGGTTTGCCGGCACGGTAATCTTCGATCTGAGCCAGGAGGTCGACCGCATCAAGCCCCAGATGCTTGCCGAGGCGGAGAGGGATACCCCTGGCAGGGGAAAGCAGACCCTGGAGGAGCATTTCCAAACCGGCGACAGCGCCGCGGTTTATGTGTCCACGGCCTGCAAGGCCATGGAAGCCATGGCAAGGTATTCGGAAGCGGCGCCGGAAGACCGTTCGGCTATGGTGGGACAGATCGCCAAATGGGAATATGCCCGCGGGATTTTTGCGCAGAGGCGGGCGGCCAATCCGCAGGCCAGGCTCACGGGCATAGCGGAGGGGGTGGAATATATAGCGGTGGACAGCCTGGTGAGGAAAGAT
>Ga0224746_10020_pt1 | contig 21780 bp, 20 predicted proteins | sample LIM_F_Water_Bulk_FD_183000 | JGI IMG/M metagenome (GOLD analysis project Ga0224746, IMG submission 183000) | Enriched cells from gastrointestinal tract of the lab mouse from Pacific Northwest National Laboratory (PNNL), Richland, Washington... | ecosystem: Host-associated > Mammals > Digestive... | reverse complement strand
GGCATCCCCACCGCCCGGTATGAGGTCTTTGACGACCCCGCCAGGGCCCTGGACTATCTCCGGGGCGGCGGCGTGTCCTTCCCCACCGTCATCAAGGCCGACGGGCTGGCTCTGGGAAAGGGCGTGCTCATCCCTCAGAGCCTCCAGGAGGCGGAGGCCGCCGTCAAATCCATCATGGAGGACAAGGCCTTCGGAGACTCCGGCAATGAGATTGTCATCGAGGAGTTCCTCACCGGGCCGGAGGTCTCCGTCCTGGCCTTTACCGACGGCCGGAGCATTGTCCCCATGGTCTCCTCCATGGACCACAAGCGCTCCGGGGACGGCGACGCCGGACTCAACACCGGCGGCATGGGCACCGTGGCCCCCAATCCCTGCTACACGCCGGAGATTGCCGAGGCGTGCATGGAGACCATCTTCCTGCCCACCCTTGCCGCCATGCGGGCGGAGGGATGCCCCTTCAAGGGCTGCCTCTACTTCGGGCTGATGCTGACGCCCCAGGGGCCCAAGGTCATTGAGTACAACTGCCGCTTCGGCGACCCGGAGACCCAGGTGGTGCTGCCCCTGCTGAAAACCGACCTCCTCACCGTCATGCAGGCGGTGGAAAACGAGACGCTGGGCGGCCTGGACGTGGCGTGGTCCCACGGGGCCGCGGCCTGCGTCATCCTGGCCTCCGGCGGCTACCCGGAGCGCTATGAGAAGGGCAAGCCCATCGCCCTGCCCCGGTCTCTCCCTGAAAACGTTACGATTTACCACGCCGGAGACGCTCTGGCGAAGGACGGAATCCTTGTAACCAGCGGCGGGCGGGTGCTGGGCGTCACCGCCGCCGCTCCCACCTTAAAAGAGGCCCTGCGGGACGCCTACGCCGCCGCCGGGGCGGTGGAATTTGACGGCAAGTATCTGCGGACAGACATTGGGAAACGGGCGCTGGCCGCCCTGGAGGGATGATATGGTACGGCGGATCTATGTAGAGAAAAAGCCCGCCCTGCGGCAGGAGGCCGCGGGGCTCCTCGCCGAGCTGCGGACCGTGCTGGGCGTCGCCGCCCTGGAGGACCTGCGGCTCCTGAACCGCTACGACGCGGAGGGGCTGGAGGAGTCCGTCTTCCGCCGGGCGGCGGGGACGGTGTTCTCCGAGCCCCAGGTGGACGACGCCGCGGAGGAGCTGCCCCAGGGGGAGTGGACCGTTTTGGCGGTGGAGCCCCTGCCGGGGCAGTTCGACCAGCGGGCGGACTCCGCCGCCCAGTGCGTACAGATGATGGCCGGCGGAGAGCGGCCTCTCATCGCCTGCGCCAAGGTATACCTGCTGTCCGGGGCTTTGACGGAGGCGGACCTGGCGAAAATCCGGAGCTATCTCATCAACCCCGTGGAGAGCCGGGAGGCCGCCCTGGAAAAGCCGGAGACCCTGAGCCGGGCCCATGAGATCCCGGACCACGTGGAGACCGTCGGCGGCTTTACCGCCATGGGCGAAGAGGCCCTCTCCGCCCTGCTGGACCGCCTGGGCCTTGCCATGGACCTGGACGACCTCAAGTTCCTCCAGGCCTACTTCCGGGATGAGGAGCGGCGGGACCCCACCATCACGGAGGTCCGGGTGGTGGACACCTACTGGTCCGACCACTGCCGCCACACCACCTTCTCCACCCATCTGGAGGGGATTGCAATCGGCGATCCCCAGGTGCAGGCCGCCTATGAGCGGTATCTGGCCGCCCGGGTGGAGGTCTACGGGGAGGAGAAGGCGTCCAAGCGCCCCCAGACCCTGATGGACATGGCCACCATTGGCGCGAAAGTCCTGAAAAAGCGGGGTCTCCTGCGGACGCTGGACGAGAGCGAGGAGATCAACGCCTGCTCCATCCACGTGCCCGCCGTGGTGGACGGGGAGGAACAGGACTGGCTTCTCATGTTCAAAAACGAGACCCACAACCACCCCACGGAGATTGAGCCCTTCGGCGGGGCCGCCACCTGCATCGGCGGGTGCATCCGGGACCCCCTGTCGGGGCGGGCCTACGTCCACCAGGCCATGCGCGTCACCGGCGCGGCGGACCCCCGGACGCCCTTTGAAAAAACCCTGGAGGGCAAGCTCCCCCAGCGCAAGCTCTGCCAGACCGCCGCCGCGGGCTACTCCTCCTACGGCAACCAGATCGGCCTGGCCACCGGCCACGTGGCGGAGCTCTACCACCCCGGTTACGCCGCGAAGCGCTTGGAGTGCGGCGCTGTGGTGGCCGCCGCCCCGGCGGAAAACGTCCGGCGGGAGCGGCCGGCGCCCGGGGACGTGGTGATCCTTCTGGGGGGCCGCACGGGCCGGGACGGCATCGGTGGGGCCACGGGCTCCAGCAAGAGCCACAACAAAAAATCCCTCCGGACCATGGCCAGTGAGGTCCAGAAGGGCAACGCGCCGGAGGAGCGGAAGATCCAGCGCCTCTTCCGGGACGGAGATGTGACCCGCCTCATCAAGCGGTGCAACGACTTCGGCGCCGGCGGCGTATCCGTGGCCATCGGCGAGCTGGCGGACGGCCTTCTCATCGACCTGGACGCCGTGCGGAAGAAGTACGACGGCCTGGACGGCACGGAGCTGGCCATCTCCGAGAGCCAGGAGCGCATGGCCGTGGTGGTGGCTCCGGAGGACGCGGACAGGTTCATCGCCGCCGCGGAGCGGGAGAACCTGGAGGCCTACCGGGTGGCCGTGGTCACCGAGAGCCCCCGGATGGTGATGCGCTGGAAGGGTCATACCATCGCCGACCTGAGCCGGGCGTTTCTGAACTCCAACGGCTCGGTGAAGCGCGCTCAGGTCTCCGTCCCCGAGCCCCGCCGCGCCCTTCCCGTCAACGAAGCCGGCAGTCTCCGGGAGATGGCCGCCAGCCTGAAGTGCGCCTCCCGCCGGGGACTGGTGGAGCGGTTTGACGGCACCATCGGCGCGGGCAGCGTCCTCATGCCCTTTGGCGGCAAATACCAGGCCACCCCCGCCCAGGCCATGGCGGCCCTCCTCCCGGTGCTGCCGGGGCAGGAGACGGACCAGGCCAGCGTCATGGCCTGGGGCTTTGACCCGGAGATCATGAGCGAAGACCCCTGCGCCGGCGCCAAGAGCAGCGTAGTAATTTCTCTGGCCAAACTGGTGGCCTCCGGCGCGGACTATCAGACCGCCTATCTGACTTTACAGGAATACTTTGAAAAGCTGCGGACCGATCCCGGCCGCTGGGGCAAGCCCTTCGCCGCCCTGCTGGGGGCCATGGAGGCTCAGCTGGAGTTCGGCACGGCGGCCATCGGCGGCAAGGACTCCATGTCCGGCTCCTTCCTGGACCTGGACGTACCCCCCACGCTGATCTCCTTCGCCATCGCCCCCATCCGGGCGGGAGAGGTCCTCACGCCGGAGTTCAAGGGGGCCGGTCACCCGGTGTACTGCTTCGGCGGCGGCAGTGCCGAGAATCTAAAAGCCGCCTGGGAGGCGTTCCACACCCTGGCGGCCCAGGGCAAGGTCAAAGCCGCCTGGGCGGTGGAGCACAGCACGGCGGAGGCCGTTATGAACATGGCCTTCGGCAACCGGATCGGCTTTGCCGCCGATTCCGCCATCCCCCACCGCTGGTACGGCCTAAACCGGGGGACCATCGTAGCGGAGCTGGCGGAGGAAATTGACCTCCCCTGCGCCAAGCGCGTGGGCGTCACCACAGCGGACCCCGTGATTACAATTGGCAATGATTCCGCCCCAATTGACGAGCTGTTATCCCTGAACGAGGCCGTTTTGTCGGATGTGTACCCCAGCGGAGCCGCCGCTCCCGGCGAGGCCCCGGTGCTGGAGGCCCCGGCCTTCACCCGCGCCGCCCCCAAGGCGGGCGTGGCAAGGCCCCGGGTGCTGATCCCCGTGTTCCCCGGCACCAACTGCGAGTACGACAGCGCCCGGGCCGTCCTGCGGGCGGGTCTGGAGGCGGAGACCGTGGTCATTCGCAACCTGACGCCGGAGGCCCTGCTGTCCTCCGCCAAAGAGCTGGAGGCCGCCATCCGCCGCAGCCAGATCGTGTTCCTCCCCGGGGGCTTCTCCGGCGGCGACGAGCCCGACGGCTCCGCCAAGTTCATCGTCTCGTTGTTCCGCAGCCCCCGGCTGGCGGACGCCGTCCACGACCTGCTCCAAAACCGGGACGGGCTGATGCTGGGCGTCTGCAACGGCTTCCAGGCCCTCATCAAGCTGGGGCTGGCGCCCTTCGGCGAAATCCGGGACACGGATGAGACCTGCCCCACCCTGAGCTACAACGTCATCGGGCGGCACCAGAGCCGCATTGTCCGGACACGGATTGCCTCCAACCGCTCCCCCTGGCTGGCCAGGGTAAACGTGGGCGACGTGGTCAGCGTTCCCATCTCCCACGGCGAGGGCCGCTTCCTCTGTGGGCCGGAGCTCCTCCAAAAGCTGGCGGAAAACGGCCAGATTGCCACTCAGTACGCGGACCTCTCCGGCGCGCCCTCCATGGCCCCGGATTTCAACCCCAACGGCTCCGCCTGGGCGGTGGAGGGCATCACCTCCCCCGACGGCCGGGTCTTTGGCAAGATGGGCCACAGCGAGCGCATCGGACCGGGCCTGTACAAAAACGTCCCCGGGGCGTATGACCTCCACCTCTTCGAGGCCGCCAGAGACTATTTCAGCGTGTAAGGAGGCGTCCCCATGCCTTTGGACCTGACCCTCGCCCACCGGGAGCCGGAGGAGATCCGGCCCCTCTTCCGGGAGTACACGGACATGATCCTGGAAAACGTCCCGGCCTTTCAGGCCTATCTGGACCTCCAGCACTATGACGATGAGACCGCCCATCTGGAGCGCAAGTATGGCCCGCCGGAGGGCCGGCTGTACCTGGCCCGGTGGGACGGCGCGGCGGCGGGCTGCGGAGGTCTCCGGAAGCTGGACGAGACCCGCTGCGAGCTCAAACGCCTGTATGTCCGCCCGGCCTTTCGGGGCCATCAGCTGGGCGAGGCCCTGCTGCGGCGGCTGATCGATGACGCCCGCGCCATTGGATACCATCACATGCTGCTGGACACCCTGCCCTTTATGGACAGCGCCCTGCGTCTCTACCGCCGCTTCGGCTTTCACGGCATCCCCCGCTATAACGACAGTCCCCTGGACTCCACCATCTACCTGGGGCTGGACCTGTAAATTGAGAAATTCCCAACTTCTAATTCTGAGAAAGAGGTGTACTATGGCCTATTTCTTCTCCGAACCCTCCCGTACCTTCTCCGAGTACCTCCTGGTCCCCGGCTACTCCTCGTCGGAGTGCGTCCCCGCCAACGTCTCCCTCAAGACCCCGGTGGTGAAGTTCAAAAAAGGCGGGGAGTGCCCCCTGACCATGAACGTGCCCATGGTCTCCGCCGTGATGCAGGCCGTCTCCGGCGAGAAGATGGGCATCGCCCTGGCCAGGGAGGGCGGCATCGCCTTCATCTTCGTCTCCCAGCCTGTGGAACAGCAGGCGGAGATGGTCCGCCGGGTGAAAAACTACAAGGCGGGCTTCGTCTCCAGCGACTCCAACCTCCGCCCCACCGACACCCTGGCGGACGTGCTGGCCCTGAAAGAGCGCACCGGCCACTCCACCATGGCCGTCACCGAGGACGGCACCGCGGAGGGGAAGCTGGTGGGCCTGGTCACCAGCCGGGACTACCGTGTGAGCCGCATGGACCCCGCCGTACCGGTGACGGACTTCATGACCCCCTTTGACAAGCTCATCTACGCCCCGGAGGGCACCAGCCTCAAGGAGGCCAACGACATCATCTGGGACCGCAAGCTCAACGCCCTGCCCATTGTCTCGGCAAGCCAGCGGCTGGTGAGCTTCGTCTTCCGCAAGGACTACGACTCCCACAAGGGCAACCCCCTGGAGCTGCTGGACGGCCAGAAGCGCTATGTGGTGGGGGCGGGCATCAACACCCGGGACTACGAGCAAAGGGTCCCCGCCCTGGTGGAGGCCGGGGCGGACGTGCTGGTTATCGACTCCTCCGAGGGCTACTCCGAGTGGCAGGCCCGGACCTTGAAGTGGATCCGGGACCGCTACGGCGACGCCGTAAAGGTGGGAGCCGGCAATGTGGTGGACGGCGAGGGCTTCCGCTTCCTGGCGGACGCCGGGGCGGACTTCGTGAAGATCGGCATCGGCGGCGGCTCCATCTGCATCACCCGGGAGACCAAGGGCATCGGCCGGGGTCAGGCCACGGCGGTGATCGACGTGGCGGCGGAGCGGGATAAGTACTTTGCAGAGACCGGCGTCTACGTTCCCATCTGCGCCGACGGCGGCATCGTCCAGGACTACCACATCACCCTGGCCCTGGCCATGGGGGCGGACTTCTGCATGCTGGGCCGGTACTTCTCCCGGTTCGACGAGAGCCCCACCAGCAAGATTCTCATCGGCGGCAGCTACATGAAGGAGTACTGGGGCGAGGGCAGCGCCCGGGCCCGGAACTGGCAGCGCTACGACCTGGGCGGAGCGTCCAAGCTCTCCTTCGAGGAGGGTGTGGACTCCTACGTGCCCTACGCCGGGGCCCTCTCCGACGGCATGGCCACCACCCTGGCCAAAGTGCGCTCCACCATGTGCAACTGCGGGGCGCTGACCATTCCCGAGCTCCGGGAGAAGGCCAAGCTGACGCTGGTGAGCTCCGTGTCCATCGTGGAGGGCGGGGCCCACGACGTGCTCTTGAAGGATACCAGCAACTCCGGCGGGCGGAGTTAAAAGGCCCTCCCTGGGCGGAGAGATAAAACCGTAAGAATTCTGTAAGATTTTTGTCCAGTTTTTTGTAAGAATCAAGTGTTATCCTCCTTGCAAAAGGAGGTACTCCCATGAATTACAAACAGCTGAAAATTCTGGCAATCCTCTGCATGGCCTTTGACCATGTGGTTCGCATCTTCCCCCTGTACCGGATGTTCTCCCCCCTGGCGGACCGGCTCTGGTCCGCCGGCCATGACGCCGCGGCCGACTGGCTTCTGAACGGCCTGCCATTTTACCTGATGCTGATCGGCCGCCTGGCCGCGCCCATCTTCCTCTTCTGCGTGGCCCAGGGTCTCCTCCACACCCAGGACGCGTCCCGCTACCTCAAAAGAATCCTGGTGACGGCGGTCATTGCCCAGACCCCCTACGTCCTCTTCAATCTGGCGGAATACCGCGTGGACGGCATCGCGGATGCGTGGGTCTGGCAGGATACAGGGCTGAACATCTGCTTCACCCTGGCCCTGGGCCTGGCGGCTCTGGCGCTGTACCGCCGCCTGGCGGAGCGGGGCCATCCCCTCTCCTGGGTAGTGGTGTGCGCTGCCGCCACCGCTCTGGCCCGGCTCCTCTCCATGGAGGGCAGCAGGGGATACATCCTGCTGATCTTCACCTTCTATCTCACCCGAAACCGCCCCCGCTGGCAGCGGGCCCTGTGGTTCCTGCCGGCGGTGATCCTCGCCCGCTGGGGGCTGGTGCAGTGGGTGCTGGAGGACTTCACCGCCGGTCCCATCCGCAACTTCCTGCTGAATACCGGCGGGAATTACCTGGGGATGCTGGTCACTTTGGCCTATACCGGGGAGAAGGGTGACGCCGGGCGGGGCTTTCAGCGCCTCTGCTACGCCTTCTACCCCGCCCACTTCGCCCTACTGGCCCTCATTGGACTTCTGCGCCCCCTGCCGCTCTGAGCGTTCTTTTTCCGCGCCGCCATGAACCCGCTATATTTCCGCAGCTGAAAACCGGCAGGCGGTTTTCAAGGCGCGGGAGCCCGCCGCGCACCCGCGTTACGGCCCCCGCGGCGGCTATAAGGGCGGCGAAAGGCCCTGACCAATCAAATGGTCAGGGCCTTCCCTTTCAGCAATCCGGTTGATCAGCCTTCCTCAAGCAGAGCCCCGCGCTCCTTCACCACGTCCACCCGCTCCACGCCGCAGTACCGAAACAGCGCCAGGGCCTGAGCGCCTATGCGCTCGCCGGAGACGGCGATGGGGATGGCCGGGGGACAGCTCACCGTGGGAGCGCCGCAGATCCGCCCCAGGCTCTCCTCCGCCGGAACGGTCTCCTGGGGGGCCAGCAGGGCCTGCCGGAGGGACATCACCCGCTCCCCCCTGGCCGGGGGCAGGACCGCCGCCGCCAGCGGAGGGCGGCGGTTCACCCCCAGAACCGCCAGCACCCGGGCCAGATCCTCCGGGGCGTTGTCCGGCGTGGCCATCAGCACCGTGTAGGCCCTGTCGGCGTACTCGCACTCCACGCCGCCCTTTCGCAGCAGCTCCGCCAGGGCCGTGCCCGTGAGGCCGGAGGCGGCGGCGTCCAGGGTCAGCCGCAGGGGATCTGAGGGACACACCGCCCAGCCATTGTCCTCCAGGCCGGCCCGGAGGGCCTCCAGCTCCCGCACCCGCTCCGCCAGGCGAAGGGAGTATCCCCCCGCCAGCTCCGCGTTGCACCGGTCCAGGGAGGCCAGGACCAGGTAGGACGGGCTGGTGGAGCCGAAGAGGGCCAGAGCCGCCCTTGCCCCGGCCCGGAAGGCCGCCGGGGCGCTTTTAGAAACGTGCAGGTACGCCCCGCCGGTGAGCACCGGCAAGGTCTTATGGGCGGAGTCGCAGCACAGGTCCGCCCCCAGGTCCAAGGGGTGCCGGGAGGGCCCCAAAAAGCGGAGATACGCCCCGTGGGCGCCGTCCACCAGCAGCGGGACACCCCGGCGGCGGCACACCCTCCCCAGGGCGGAGATGTCCGCCGTGTTCCCCAGGTAATCGGGGCTGGTGACATACACCGCCGCCGGGGGCGCGTCCATGGTCCCCAGGGCCCGGTCCAGCCCCTCCGCCGTCAGGGGACAGGCGCAGAGGGAACTAGTCCCCCCCTCCGGCCACAGCCACACCGGCGTAAAATCCAGCAGGGCGGCGGCGTGGACGAAGGATTTGTGGACGTTCCGGGCCGCCAGAATCACAGGCGGCGTGCCCGCCGGGCGGTTCTGGAGGGCCAGGTGCAGCATGGCCTTGACGCACTGGCTGGAGCCCCCGGTGGAATAGAAGGTGGCCCCAGCGCCGAAGAGGGCGGCGGCGTTCCCCTCGCTCCCGGCGATGACGCCGGAGGCCTCATAGAGGGAGTCCGCCCCGGAGATCTCCGTGATGTCCCAGGCCTCGCAGCCCAGGGGGCCGGCGCCCTTGTGGCCCGGCATGTGGAAGCGGCGGGCACCCGCCTGCCGGTACTTTTGCAGAAAGTCCCAGATGGGCGTGTCCATCACAGGTCCGCCTCCGCCGCCTTCATCATGATGGCGCACTCCATGCGCTTGCGGAACAGCTCGCACCCCGCCTCGTACACCCCCCGGATGGAGCCGGAGGCGTGATAGGCGTTGGCGGCGCATCCGCCGGAGCAGTAGAACCTGGCCCAGCAGCCGGCGCACTCCGGGCGGGCGTAGGCGTTGCAGGAGCGGAACTCCTCCCGCAGGGCCGTGTTGGTAACGCCGCCCCAGATGTCACCCAGCTTCCAGCGCTCCTCTCCCACAAACTGGTGGCAGGGGTACAGGTCCCCCCAGGGGGTGACGGCCATGTACTCCGTGCCGGAGCCGCAGCCGGAGATGCGCTTGTAGACGCAGGGCCCGTTCTCCAGATCCAGCATGTAGTGGTAGAAGGTGATGGGACGGCCCTCCTTCTTCCGGCGGAGCATCTCCGCCGCCAGAATCTCGTACTGCTCCTTGACAATCTCCAGGTCCTCCGGCGTTAAGGCGGCGGGGTCCCCCGGGGCGCAGACCACCGGCTCCATGGAGAGCTCGGTGAAGCCCAGGTCGTCCGCCATGTGGAAGAGGTCCTTCGTAAAGTCCGGGTTGCGGTGGGTGAAGGTGCCCCGGATGTAGTAGTTCTTCCCGCCCCGGGCCTCCACCAGCTTCTGGAATTTGGGCACAACACGGTCATAGCTGCCGTTTCCGGCGTAGTCCACCCGGGCCGCGTCGTGAATCTCCTTCCGCCCGTCCAGGGAGAGCACCACGTTGTCCATCTCCCGGTTGGCAAAGTCGATGACGCCGCCGTCAATGAGCACTCCGTTGGTGGTGAGAGTGAAGCGGAAACGCTTGCCCCGCTCCGTCTCCACGCTCCGGGCGTAGGCCACCAGAGCCTTCACCACGTCCCAGTTCATCAGGGGCTCGCCGCCGAAGAAGTCCACCTCCAGGTTGTGCCGCCGGCCGGAGTGCTCGATCAGGAAATCCAGGGCCCGCTTTCCTGTCTCAAAGGACATGAGAGCCCGGTCCCCGTGATACTTGCCCTGGCTGGCGAAGCAGTAGGCGCAGTTGAGGTTGCAGGTGTGGGCCACGTGAAGGCACAGGGCCTTCACCACGTTCCCGGACCGCTCCTTAAAGGTCCCCGCCAGGGGGGCGAAGGCGTCCGGCGTGAAGAGCTTTCCGGCGTCTTTCAGGCTCCGGATGTCCGCCAGGCACTGCCGCAGCTCCTCCGCCGTCACGTCGGGCCTGCCGGCGTATTTGCCCAGCAGGGCGGCGGTGATGTCCTCCGGCGTGTGGTCCTCGAAGAGGGCGATGGCGTCGTAGGCCACCTCGTCCACCACATGGATGGAGCCGGAGCAGGTATCCAAGACGATGTTGTAGCCGCCCAGCTGATATTGATGTACCATATTGACCTCCTGTCAGATGCACCACAGAAAAACGCCGCCCCACGGCGGCGTTTTCACTGGGCACTCACTTGTTCTCACACTTCTGGTTGGCCACGCCGCAGCTGGTCTTGCAGGCGGACTGGCAGGAGGTCTGGCACTCGCCGCAGCCGCCCTTTTCGGCGCTCTCGCACAGGCCGCGGGTCTCAAGGGTCTTGATTCTCTCCATGGTGATTCTCCCATCTTGTGATTTTTGCCGCCGCCCCGGGGAGCGGCGGATTTTCAGCGGAGAAAATCATACCATATCCCGGCAAAAAAGTCAAGGTAAACCGCCGGAAGTACGGGGTAAAGTCCTATAGGGCATTCAATGCCCATTTGGAGTGATCCGGCGGCGCCCCGCACAGAGCCTGTCCGCTGCCGGTTACCGCGGAAAATGCGCCGGAAATTGTCTCTCTATGAACCCGTACGGCAGCAAGTGGCGAAAAACTGAGTTGAAGTTCTGAAGATTCACAAAACATCCGCTCTTCCAGGACTATTTCAGGCTGATATTGTTGAAAACCTAAATGTTGCCGCCCTGCCGGAACCCGCCAAAAATCCGCCCGCTTTTTCTCCCTCCCGTCAAAAATGGGGAATGTGCTGAAATTTTTGTTGTATTAGCCCGGGGAATGTTGTATAATTCACATATTGGGCTATCCCGGTTACTGACCGGAGGGGACGCGGCTCCGCGCCGCCGCGCGGGGCCGGGAGGACAGCATCAAACATAAGGAGTGGAAACGACTATGAGCTATTCTGTACAGAACATCCGCAACGTCTGCCTGCTGGGCCACAGCGGCAGCGGCAAGACCGCCCTGGCCGAGAGCCTGCTCTATATGACCGGCGCCATCGACCGCATGGGCCGCGCCGCCGACGGCAACACCGTCTGCGACTACGACCCCGAGGAGACCCGCCGCCAGATCTCCCTGTCCACCGCCGTGGCGCCCCTGGAGTACAAGGGCTGCCGCATCAACGTGCTGGACACCCCCGGCGCTTTCGACTTCTCCGGCGAGGTCATGGAGGCCCTGCGGGCCGCTGACGCCGCCATCATCGTCTGCTCCGCCAAGGACGGAATCTCCGTCGGCCTGGAGAAGGCGTGGAAATACTGCGAGGAGCGGAATATGCCCCGCTTCATCTACATCTCCAAAACCGATGAGGAGAACAGCGACTACAACGCCACCTTCGACTCCCTGCGGGACCGCTTCGGCAAGAAAATCGCCCCCATCGTGGTGCCCATCTGGGACGGCGGCAAGAAGGTCACCGGCATCATCGACGTGCTGAACAAGCGGGCCTATGAGATGCAGAACCTCAAGCGGGCGGAGATCGCCCTTCCCGCCGACAAGGAGGAGGTCGTCACCGAGTTTAACGACGCCCTCAAGGAATCCGTAGCCGAGACCAGCGAGGAATTCATGGAGAAATTCTTCGGCGGCGAGGACTTCACCTACGCCGAGATGATCCAGGGCCTGCGCCAGGGCGTGCGGGACCTGAGCCTTTTCCCTGTGCTGTGCGGCTCCGCCGTCAGCTGCCTGGGCAGCCTGATGCTGATGGACAACATCGTAGACCTGCTGCCCAACCCCGCCGAGGGCAACTACCACAAGGCCACCCGCGCCGACGGCGAGGCCGAGGAGTTTGTGGTCTCCCCCGGCGGCGTGCCCACCGCCTTTGTCTTTAAGACCGTCTCCGACCAGTACGGCAAGTACTCCTTTGTAAAGGTGCTCTCCGGCTCCATCACCCCGGATCTGCCCATGGTCAACGCCCGCACCGGCGAGAAGATGAAGCTGGGCCGCCTGTACACCATGCGGGGCAAGAAGAACAGCGAGGTCAAGGAGCTGACCTGCGGCGACATCGGCGCCATCGCCAAGATGGACATCAAAACCGGCGACACGCTGTGCGACGAGCGCAAGGTGGTGAACCTCAAGCCCATCCCCTTCGCCGAGCCCTGCTACTCCGTGGCCATCGTGCCCAAGACGCGGGGCCAGGAGGACAAGATCGCCCAGGGTCTGGGCCGCCTCAACGAGGAGGACCCCTCCTTCTCCGTGGTCAACAATGCCGAGACCCATCAGATGGTCCTCTCCGGCGCCGGCGACATGCAGGTGGACGTGCTGGTGAGCAAGCTCAAGACCCGCTTCAACGTGGAGGCCGAGCTGCAGCCCACCCGGGTCCCCTACCGGGAGAAGATCCGCAAAACCGTGCAGAAGCAGGGCCGCCACAAGAAGCAGACCGGCGGCAGCGGCCAGTTCGGCGACGTGTGGATCCGCTTTGAGCCCAATCCCGAGGCGGAGGAGCTGGAGTTTGCCGAGGAGGTCTTCGGCGGCTCCGTGCCCAAGAACTACTTCCCCGCCGTTGAGAAAGGCCTGCGGGAGGCCTGCGTCCACGGCCCCCTGGCGGGCTACCCGGTGGTGAACCTGAAAGCCGTGCTGTACGACGGCAGCTATCACCCGGTGGACTCCTCCGAAATCGCCTTCAAAACCGCGGCCCAGCTGGCCTACAAGGCCGCCCTGCCGGAGGCCAACCCCGTATTGCTGGAGCCCGTGGGCGAGCTGAAGGTCACGGTGCCCGACAGCTACATGGGCGACGTCATCGGCGATCTGAACAAGCGCCGGGGCCGGGTCATGGGCATGGACCCCACCGGCGACGGCGACCAGGTGATCTCCGCCGAGGTCCCCATGGGCGAGATGGGCACCTACGCCATCGACCTCAGAGCCATGACCCAGAGCCGGGGCAGCTTCACCTTCCACTTCGTGCGCTACGAGGACTGCCCGCCGGCCGCCCAGGAAAAGGCCATCGCCGAGGCCAAGGCTCTGGCGGAGGGCTGATTGATTCAAACACAAAAGGACACCCGCGCCGGCCGCGCGGGTGTCCTTCCTTTTTGATTCACTGCTTCCGAACAAGCGCCGCAATTGCCAGGGCGGCGCAGATAAGGCACCAGCCTGCCCAAATCGTTAAATCGGTATAGCTCCCGGCCATAGTGAACCCCAGCAGCGCGCCGATTCCATAGATGACCGCCGCCGCGATATTTCCGCCGCGGCCCCCTTTCCTGGTGGCAACCGACGTAATGCCGCCGGCCAGGAGCGCGATTGCGACAATGACTCCGGCGCTCCCGCCCACCTCACCGTTGTTTTGCAGGCTATTGCTCACCCCGGCCGCGCAGGACTGCAGCAGCACAAAAAAGGTCAGGACAATGGATAAAATCCCCGATACCAATTTCCAGCTTTTCATGAATTCAATTCCTCTCTGTTCCAACGTAATCCGGCTATTTCAAATCCGCGGGCTCAAAGTCCATGGTCACCACGCCGTCCGAGAAACTGATCCACTCCGTGATCTCAAATTCCACCGTGGAAGTCTCGCTTGTCAGCTCATATGCACACTGGATGTCAAGCGTCGTGCCGGGCCGGACCTCCTTCATTCCGGCGCCGGAATCGTACACCTCATCGTTCATAACAAGGGCCCTTTCCAGCTGTACCCCATCCTGAAACGCCTTCTCCGCGACAGCCACCATGGCGCTGGTGGTATCCTCGCCGTTGTTTGTCCAGGCATAGGTGATGACGATCACCGGCTTTCCCTCATAGTCCTCCGTCAGCTCCGCGCCTTTGATCTCCACACGGTAATCGCCCAGGTCGCCGGAGCCCGCCTGTTCTCCGCTTCCGCCCTCACCGCCTGCGCCCTCCGCCGGACCGGTCTCCTCCGTCTCCCCCGGGGCGGATGCCGGCTCCTGTCCGGCTCCGTCCGTCTCCCCGCCGCAGGCGGCCAGTCCCAAACACAGCGCCAGCGCCAGAGTGAAAATCGCAATCCTCTTTCTCATGCTTTCTACCTCTCTTTGTCAAAATTTCCGGCGAACGAACTCCGGAGCGGGGCAGGATTATTTTTCCCCGCCCCGGGCGTCCGCCGGAAACATAAAAGCGGTGCCGAGTTCTTGAACTCAACACCGCATCAGATCATGCGAACGCACACCCATAAAACCTCTTCCGCCACTCTTGCAAACAGAGCGCGAAACAGGTATAATAGGTCCGTGGTGCAGTTTTACTGCTGTGCTGAGTGACCAATCCACTCGTACAGGGCCGTGGGGTGTTGCGACCACTCCGCGGCCTGCCGCATTTATGTTTCCGTCTCCCATTTTACCCCACTTCTGCCGGAATTGCAAGAGCCCTTCCCCAAATTTCACGGAAATCAATTTCTTGGATTTGGAAATCCTGCTTGCCGTTTAAGCATCTATTTTGATGTGCCTTTCGCCACGTAATAAAAATTATGTCAACCGAATTGGAGCGCATCGTATTTGCTCCAATAGAGATTTGGAAATTTATGGAGCAAAATTGATTTCCCTGCCAAATTTCCGCAGTTCTGGACAAATCAAAACACCGCTCCGCCTCCGGTGGAGGCACAGCAGCAAGGCCCCGCTCCACAGGAGCGGGGCCTTTTTATAACCAATACCGATGCCGGACATTCCTATTCTCACTGGGCCCTTTTCAAGTCCTCCAGCTCCTTGGAGATGCGCCCGATCTCCCGGACGTTCCGCCGCGTTACCGCCTCCAGAACATCCACCCGGGAGTCCAGGTCCTCCACCTCCTCCGGCGGCAGGAACTTCTCCGCCAGGAGATCCATCTTCTCCGCCAAAAGGTCGAACTTCGGCCGGACCTCCACCTCCATCAGGGCCACCACTTCGTGCATGATCTCCGTCTTCTGGTCCACAAGCATCCGGGAGGTCTCTTCCATAATCTCCTTCTTCTGATCTCCCAGTAATTTTGCGATCATTTGCAGGTCTCTCTCGTCCAACACTGCCCTCACCTCATTTCCCCCATATTATACTGCGGTGCCGTCCCCTCTGTCAAGGGCGCGCAAGGTTTGAACAAACCATGAAATTTCTCTCCAATTTCAAAAATCGTTGCAATTGCAACTAGCATTTCTCCGGACATCCTGATATACTTAACCCAGTCCATAAAGGGGAAAGATTTCCCAAAATCAAACATTATATATTTTTGAGGAGGATCATTGATATGAAAAAATGGGTTTGCCAGGTCTGCGGCTATGTGTACGAGGGCGAGAAGGCCCCTGAGAAGTGCCCCCAGTGCGGCGTGGGTCCCGAGAAGTTCAGTGAGCAGAAGGGCGAGATGAGCTGGGCCGCCGAGCACGTTGTCGGCGTCGCTGCCGGTGTGGACGCTGAGATTCTGGAGGGTCTGCGGGCCAACTTCTCCGGCGAGTGCACCGAGGTGGGCATGTACCTGGCCATGGCCCGCGTGGCCCATCGCGAGGGCTATCCCGAGATCGGCTTGTACTGGGAGAAGGCCGCCTACGAGGAGGCCGAGCACGCCGCCAAGTTCGCCGAGCTGCTGGGCGAGGTGGTGACCGACTCCACCAAGAAGAACCTGGAGATGCGGGTCGAGGCCGAGAACGGCGCCACCGCTGGCAAGATGGCTATCGCCAAGAAGGCCAAGGAGCTGGGCCTGGATGCCATCCACGACACCGTGCACGAGATGGCCCGCGACGAGGCCCGCCACGGCAAGGCCTTCAAGGGCCTGCTGGAGCGGTACTTCGGCTAATCCCTCATGACGACTATATAATACGAATTTTACGCGGAGCGGGCAGGCAGAGCGCCTGCCCGCTGTTCGTCTCACATGCTTTTAACATCGTAAGTGCCCGGAGCCTTTGGCCCCGGGCACCGTTTTTTACTCCGCGGCTCCGCCTGATAGCGGTCCCTCCTGAATGGGTTCCTCCTGCCGCTCCTCCTCCACCTGCTCCGTGCGCCAGCGGGAGATGTCGATGGGGTCGCTCTCCTCAAACAGGTCGTAATAGTCCTGGTCCCGCAGCCTGGGATTGCGGTGGCGGGCAATGGCCGTGACCGTCGGATAGAGAACGATGGCAATCAATCCGCCGGAGAAACCGTTGTTGTAGAGGTTCAGCCCCGCCACGGGACCGCCGGTTTGAAGCACCAGGGCCGAGTGGATAAACCCCGCCAAAACGCCGTAGGGCCAGCCAAAGTGGCCGGAGATGGGAGCCAGCGTGGTGCCAAAGAGCCCCGCCAGCTGAAGCGCGGGGTAGTCCGGGGTGTAGTGCATCCCGTAAGCCCCCAGGGCAATGCCCGCCATAACGGGGATGATATTCCGGGCGTGCTTGCCGAAGGCGGAGAAGCCCATGATGGTAAAAATACCCCCCAGGGTGGGCCCATTGAGCTGCCCCCCCACGATGAAGATATAGGCCATTCCGATCAGGCCGTTGACGCCGGTATTCACCAGCACCGGTCCCGCACCGAACATACGCAGGTAATCGCTGGGGGCCCGGCCGGTAGTGGAAAGCAGCCGCCGGTATCCGGCCCAGACCGCCCAGAAGGGCGTCCCTGTGCCGAAGAAGCCTGTAAGGATAAAGACAGCGCAGATAACGCTCAGGATGATGGCGAAGGTGCGGTTGTACTCCGTGGCCCAATACATGGCGGAGTCTGGATGGTCTCCGAACGCGGTGAGGATGGGTACAATCATCATGGCGAAGAGGCCGCAGGCAAAGCCCATGTTATAGAGGTTCATGCCGTTTTGGACCTTGTAGGTATAAGCCGAGAGAGAGGGCAGGATGAACCCGATAATCACGCCGCTGAAGATGCCCAAAGGCAGGCTGGCGTGGATGCTGCCCAAGGCCATATAGCTCACCAGCGGCGCCAAAGAGGTGGCCAGCAGGGCCACGGAGGCATGCTTGGAAAAGGGCTCCTTCTGGTACTTGGCGTACAGCCAGGTGCCCAATATAATGGGCCAGATGTTCAATATATTCTTCCCAAACAGAGAGAACCCCGCCATCAGCCCCATTTCCACCATGGTGAAGCCATTGAAGGGGTCCTTGGATACCTTGATGAGACAGATGGAGAGGACCATCACCAGACCGGAGTTCACCAGCGCCGCTCCCACGCCGCCGATGGACACGTAGTCCGTAATCAACAGGTCCTGCATGGTGACGATATGGTACAGTCCCATGGGAATCTCCCTGGGGTCCCCCAGCAGGACGCCCAGCAGGATCATGATACCGGAGACGGCGATAGTACCGGGAAAAATTTTTTCGTAGCGGTTCTGCACTCCGTTTCCTCGCTTTCACTCGTCTTGTCTCTATTATAGGGGAAAATTCCACGGCAGACAAGAAAAAATTTGTCGGATTCTTAGCGCGGTGGCCACGCCATAGGCCTACTCCATGCGCTCCCGCAAAATCTCCAGATTCCCCTCCATCAGCGAGAGGTAGGTGGCTCCCGCCTCCAGGTCTGCCCCTGCCACATTATGGCAGGTGTGAAACTGCGCCGTTCCGGCCCCGGTGGCCTCGGCGACGCTGTCCGCCACCAGGTGGTTGGAGAACTCAATGTACCACACGGTCCCCAAATCCTCCGCCTCCACCTTCTCCGTCAGAAAGGCGATGGTGGCCGCCGAGGGCTCCGTCTGGGCCCCGCAGCCGGGAAAGGCGGCGTAGTAGTCCAGATCATAGGCCTCGGCGAAATACCGCAGGGGGAATCGGTCTCCGAAGACCATGGTCCGGTGCCCCGGCTCCGCGAAAAAGGCGGAGAACGCCCTGTCCAACTCCTCAATTTTGGCGGCGTAGCTCTCCGCGCTGCCCCGGTACTCCTCCCCGTGGTCCCCGTCCAGAGCCGCCAGGGTCTCCCCCACCGCCCGGGTGACGGCCGCCGCGTTCCGGGGGGCGGTCCAGACGTGCTCGTCCATCTCCACCACCTCCCCGGGACCGTGGCCGTGGTCTTCGTGGTCATGTCCGGGGGACGCCTGCATGCCCTCCCGGGTCTCCTCCTCCAGCAGCTCCACACAGTCCACCATCCGCAGGGCGCGGCCCCGGAAGTCTATACTGCCCAGAATGGTCTCCACCCAGTGGTCCGACTCGCCCCCCAGATAGATGAAGAGGTCGCAGTCCCTCACCGCCAGAATGTCCGCGGGCGTGGGCTCGTAGGAGTGGCTCTCCACCCCCGGAGGCAGCAGCATTGTCACCTGGGCCCTGTCCCCGGCGGCGGCCCGGGCGAAGTCGTAGGCCGGGAAAATGGTGGCCACAATCTGAAGCTTCTCCGGGTCCGCAGCTTCCCGGCCCGCCGGGGCGCAGCCCGTCAGAAGCACGGCGCACAGCAGCGCCAGCGCGATAATCCGTCTCAAGGGCAGCCTCCTCCAATTTGAGAATCATTTTCGAATAGGAGTATACCACATGGGACGGAAAAAAACAACCGCTCTTTTCTGTAAAGGAACCTTGACATATTCTCCCCACTGTGGTATAACACAGTAAAGGTACCTTTACATTTTGAGGAGGGTGGCAGCAGAATGGAAAACAGAGTGGAGCAGCTTCGGAAGGTCCGTGGGCTGAACCAGGAGGACTTTGCCCGGGCCATCCGGGTCTCCCGGCAGACGGTGAGCTCCATTGAAAACGGCAAGTACAACCCCTCTCTGGAGCTGGCCTTCACCATCTCGGATTTCTTCGGCCTGTCCATTGAGGAGATCTTCATCCATGAGAGGAGCGGTTCTGATGAAAAAGAGTAATTTTTGGTGCGGTCTGACCTACGCCCTTCTGGGGCTGACTTTCCTCCTGGCAGGGCTGCTGTGGGAGACCCGTCTCAGCAGCCTGAGCGTGGGCTTCGGCGCGGGGATGCTGGGCTCCGGGGTCACACAGCTGGCCCGGTATCGGAAATGGACCCGCCCGGAGAACGCGGAGACCTACCGGGAGAGGCTGGAAGAGGAGCAGATCGAGCTGCGGGACGAGCGGAAGGCCATGCTGCGGGACCGCTCCGGGCGGTACGCGTGGCTGTTGGGGATGCTTCTGTGCGCCCTGTCCATCCTGGTGTTCGGCGTGCTGGGCGCGTTGGAGATCGTGGAGAACAGCCGCATGATGATCCTGTTTCTGGCGGCGTATTTCATCGTTCAGTACGGGGCGGGGGTGTTCTTCTACCGCCGGCTGGAGAAAAAATACTGAGGGCGGACGGACGCAAAAGAGGCGCGGGGGAAATCTCCCCCGCGCCCCCTCGCGCTCATTTCACAGTGAACTGCGCTCCGATGTACCGTCCGGCGGCGGGGTCTGTCGGGTCCATAACCTCCTTGACGAACAGGTACTCCCCCGGCTCCAGAGGGCCGTAGATGTCTGTCCAGTCCTCTGCCATCTCCGTCTCGCCGGCCAGCCGCGCCTCCTCCGATGCACCGTCCGGATCAAAGCCCATGACGGTCATAGACGGCCACCAGCTGGGCCCGTCCTGGTCAAGCCAGGGGACCTCCGTCCACTTTCGGCTGTTATGGCGCTCTTTTTGCGCAATATAATAGGCATCTCCATAGCCAATCTGGGGACCCCCTCCCTGTGCAGGACCGCCGCAGCCCCTGTGCCCGTGACCGCGGCGGCCTCCACCGTCAGATAGACGTCCCCGTCCTCCGCCAGAGTCACCGGGGTCTCCGCTCCGTTCAGCGTCACAGTAACGGGCCCCCGCTCCCGATGGCCCAGAGGACGGCCAGCGCCAGCGCCGCGGAAATGACGAGCTTCCGTCTCCTCACGTCTCCTCCTCCTGTCTCGCCGCGGCGGCGCCGCCGCTCAGGCCGAAGTCGTCCTCCGTGGTGGCGGTGTCCCGGCGGAGCATGTGCTCCATCACCCGGATGTCGCTGTCCACGTCCAGGACGTCGGCCTGGTACAGCTCGTCCAGCTGGTGCTCAAAGCCTCTGACGATGGCATCCATGGTGGACTCAATGCGCGCCTTGGCCTGGCGCAGGTTCTCCCCCTCCACCCCGGCGGCCTCAAACTCGGCGTAGGAGTTCAGCAGCTTTTGGGTGGTGGGCAGGTAGTAGTTCAGGAAGGTGTCGATTTTATCCCGCTTGCCGGGGTCCTCCTCCACCGCCCGAAAAATCTTGGCGGTGATCTCCTCCAGCCGATCAATTTTGGCGGAGAGGACGGGGTCGGCGATGTCGTCGTTGGCCCGGCGGATGTTCCGCAGAATACCGGAGTACCCCTCCTCCGCCTCTCTGGGGGGCGGAGGCGTCTGGGCGGCCTGCTGCCTCTGCTGCCAGTCCGCCCCGGCCTGACCGCTGCGAAAGAGATAGCCCAGCTCCACATTGAGGTAGGCCCTGCCGCCGAAGTAGCCCTTGTCAATCATCTTCTGGAGGTCCTTTTCCACCCGGCTCCCGGAGTAGCCCAATGTCCGGGCCAGCTCTTCCACCGGCACCGCCTCCCGGTCCCCCATGACGGAGAGATACTTGGAAAAGCGGCTCAGCTGGCGGTCCATGGCAAAGCCGCTGTACAGCATGGCTCCGCCCGCCGCCAAAAAGGCCAGGGCCTGGAGCAGCTCCGGCAGCCAATAGCGCAGGGTGTCGAACAGATAGAGCATATCCTCTACCGCGGCGCCCGTGAGCATGACGCCGAAAAACGTCAGTGCCGCGCCGGCGATTTTCAGCAGCCAGGCGTTGGACTTCTTCATCTTGGGAGACCTGGCGGCTTTTTTCATGGCCGCGCGGGCCGTTTTTTCCGGGGCGGCCTGCTTCGACATAGGCTGCCGGGGCTGGACGGCGCCCTGCTGCGCCGCCCGCTTGGTCATGGGCTGGCTCCGCTGCTGGGCGGGCTTTTGCAGGGGCGGAGCCGCTGTCCGTTCCTTTTTCTCATCGTCGGCGAAGAGCTTGACGAACAGCAGAATCAGGGCGATGGGCCAGGCCTTTATCACAAAGAGGAAGATCATCAGGGCCCAGGGAAACCAGCTGTCGTCGTTATTTCTCTTTCTCTGGTCCGCCATTTCTCACTCCCCCTCTTTTTTCTCTCTCAGCTTCCGCCTGTGGCCCTTCTCGTCCACAATGACGGTGTTGTCCAGCTGCCCCTTGAGATTCCCCACCACGGAGTCGATATAGGCCCGGCGGAGGACGGCCTGCTCCGCCCGCTCCTCCTCCGTCAGCCCCTCCGGGGTCTTGGCCTTCCGGGCCAGGGCGTTGATGCGGTCGATCTGCTGCTGGTTCATGGCCTATCCTCCGTTTCCCGCTGAAAAATCAAGTCAATGCTCTCGATAAATCCCCCGGCCCGCTGCTTCCTGGGGACAAACCCGGCGTACCGCCAGCCCTCCGCCGCCCGGCGGAGAATGGTCTCCCGGTGCCCGTCCGTCTCCAAGCCTACACCGCCGAAGAGGCTGTACCCGGCTCCGTAGTCGCACTGAACCGTCTCAAACTCATACTCCAGCATTCCAAGCGCCCCCTCTATTGATACGATTTTCCGGCCCGCCATTCTTCAAAGCGGCCCGGCATCTTTTCGGCCTGTCCTCAAA
>Ga0224746_10019_pt1 | contig 21917 bp, 13 predicted proteins | sample LIM_F_Water_Bulk_FD_183000 | JGI IMG/M metagenome (GOLD analysis project Ga0224746, IMG submission 183000) | Enriched cells from gastrointestinal tract of the lab mouse from Pacific Northwest National Laboratory (PNNL), Richland, Washington... | ecosystem: Host-associated > Mammals > Digestive... | reverse complement strand
ATTACAACGCCGCCGCCAAGGAGGATCCCGCAATGAATCTTACCACCGCCAGCCGCACCTTCCAGCTGCTGACCCGCATACTGGACGTCCGCACGCCCACCGAGCCCTTCCTGCCCGCGGAGGCGGAAAAGCCCCCGATCCCCCCGGGAAACATCTCCCAGCCCTTCCCGAGGGTCACGCCGGAGAGCCAGGGGATATCCTCCCGGCACATCCAGTCCTTTCTGGAGGAGCTGGGCCGGGACCGGGAGCTGTACAGCCAGAGCGTCATGATCCTGCGCAGCGGGCGCGTCGTCTGCGAGGCGGCCTACGGCGCGCAGGACCTGCGGACCGCCAAGTACACCTTCTCCGCCTGCAAGAGCGTGGTATCCCTGGCCATCGGCCTGCTGGCGGACGACGGCGCGCTGTCCGTCAAGGACCAGGCGGCGGACTTCTTCGAGGATCCGGGAAGCACCGCCCTCCACCGCAGGCTCAAGGGCATGACGGTGGAGGACCTGCTCACCATGCGCTCCGGCGTGCCCTTCACCGAGGCGGAGGCCCTGACGGAAACGGACTGGGTCCGCCGCTTCCTGAGCGCCGGGCCCAAAGGGGAGCCGGGGACGGAATTCGCCTACAACAGCCTGAACACCTATATGCTCTCCGCCATTGTCCGCAGGGTCACGGGGAAAAGCCTCTCCGGCTTTCTGCGGGAGCGGCTGTTCACCCCCATGGGCATCACGGACTTCCACTGGGAGACCTGCCCCCGAGGCATCGAAAAGGGCGGGTGGGGCCTGTATATCAAGCCGGAGGACCTGGCAAAGCTGGGCCAGCTGGTGATGGACGGCGGTCTGTGGCAGGGGGAACGCCTCCTGTCCCGGGACTATATCGCCGCCGCCGCCACCGCCCACGCCAAAACGCCGGAGGAGATCGGGGATTTCGACTACGGCTATCAGATCTGGGTGGGCCGCCGGGAGGATACCTTCCTCTTCAATGGGATGCTGGGCCAGAACGTGCTGGGCTTCCGGGACAACGGCATCCTTGTGGTGAGCCACGCCGGGGCGGACACGGATTTCCAGGAGAGCCGGTATTTCGAGATTGTCAGCCGGTACTTCGGCGGACAGTTCCCCGGAGAGCTTCCCGCCGACGAGAAGGCCCAGGCCGGTCTTGCGGAGACGGTGCGGAGCCTCTCCGCTTACTCCCGGGAGCCGGAGGCTATGGACGGCAGGGCCCAGTCCTTCCTGAACCGCTCCTTCCGCGCCCAGGAAGGCCCCGCGGCCCCAGCGGGGCTTCTGCCCCTGGCTCTCCAGGCGCTGTATAACTGCTATTCCGCCGGTTTCGACTCCGTGGCGGTCAGCGTGAAAAGCGGCTCCCCGGAGCTGATCTACCGGGAGCGGGACGCCCTGTACCGGCTTCCCGTTGGGCTGGGCCGTCCGGAGGTAACGGAGCTTGCTTTCCGGGGGAACGTTTTCCGGGTGGCCGCTCTGGGCCGGTTCACCCACGATGAGGAGGAGCGGCCGGTCTTCTATATCAAGCTGGATTTCCTGGAGACTCCGTGCGTGCGGATCCTCAAGCTGGTTCTGGACGGGGACCGCCTTCTGCTCCGGCAAACGGAGACGCCGGGGGTACCCTATGTGACCGGAAAACTCTGTCAGGCGGCGCAATCCCCTCTGTACCGCCCGCTGCTGATGGTTGCCGCGGGGGGCGCGGAGGAGGACTTCCTGCGGTACAAGACCCTGCAAATTTTATCGCCGGAAATCGTCTGCCGGGACGGCGAAGCGTGACCATCTTGCGGCTGTCAATGGCTGTAGAGAGCGGCTCCCTGTTGCGGGGGCCGCTCTTTTTTGTGAAATGCTGTCATTTCCTGTTGACTTTAATTGTTAAAAGTGATAAAGTATCACTCGTGCATACGAGATGTCCGAGAGTCCTCGCGGATGCGTTGGGCTCCTTGGCTGTCAATATACAGGTTTTGGAGGAACGACATGGTCATTACGGATTTTCTGGAGCGGAACGCCCGGCTCTACGGGTCGGAGACCGCACTGGTGGAGCTGAGCCCTACGGAAGAGCGGGACCAGGCTGTTACATGGCGGGAAGCCAGCCTCATTGAGAGCGCCCAGCCGGACGCGCCCTACCGCAGGGCTCTGAGCTGGCGGGACTTCGACCGCCGGGCCAACCGCTTCGCCAACCTGCTCCTCAGCCGGGGCATGGAGCGGGGGGCGAAGGTAGGCATCCTCATGATGAACTGCCTGGAGTGGCTGCCGGTGTACTTCGGCATCCTGAAGGCGGGGTGCATCGCGGTACCTATGAACTTCCGCTATTCCGCCGACGAGATCAAATATTGTCTGGAGCTGGCGGATGTGGAGGTCCTGGTCTTCGGCCCGGAGTTCATCGGGCGGATGGACGCCATCCATGACCAGGTGCCTCAGGTGAAGATGATGTTCTTCGTGGGCCGGGACAGGCCCGCCTACGCGGAGGACTGCCTGAAGCTGGTGGGCTTCTGCTCCTCCAGCGCGCCGTCGGTGGCTCTGGAGGAGACGGACCACGCCGCCGTCTATTTCTCCTCTGGCACCACGGGCTTCCCCAAGGCCATCTTACATAACCACCGGGCTCTGGTGTCCTCCTGCGAGACGGAGCAGAAGCACCACGGCCAGACCCGGGAGGACGTGTTCCTGTGCATCCCGCCGCTGTACCACACGGGGGCGAAGATGCACTGGTTCGGCAGTCTGATCTCCGGGAGCCGGGCGGTGTTGCTGCGGGGGGTGAAACCGGAGTGGATCCTCCGGGCGGTCACCGAGGAGAAGTGTACGATTGTGTGGCTTCTGGTGCCTTGGGCCCAGGACCTGCTGGACGCCGTTGACTCCGGGAAGGTCCAGCTGGACAATTACCTGCTGGACCAGTGGCGGCTGATGCACATCGGCGCCCAGCCGGTGCCCCCCAGTCTTATCAGGCGCTGGAAACAGCTTTTTCCCCATCACCAGTACGACACCAACTATGGCCTCAGCGAGTCCATCGGCCCCGGCTGTGTCCACCTGGGCGTGGAGAACATTCACAAGGTTGGAGCCATCGGCGTGCCGGGCTATCACTGGGAAACAAAGATCGTGGACGAGCAGTGGAACGAGGTGCCTCAGGGGGAGATCGGGGAGTTGGCCGTCAAGGGTCCCGGCGTGATGCTGTGCTACTACAAGAATCCGGAGGCCACCGCCGAGATCCTCAAGGACGGGTGGCTCTATACCGGGGACATGGCCCGGATGGACGGGGACGGGTTCATCTTTCTGGTGGACCGTAAGAAGGACGTGGTCATCTCCGGCGGCGAGAACATCTACCCGGTTCAGATCGAGGATTTCCTGCGGAAATTTGATAAGATCAAGGACGTGGCGGTGATCGGCCTGCCGGAGCCCCGTCTGGGAGAGATCGCGGCGGCCATCATCGAGGTCAAGGAGGGTGTGTCCTGCACCGAGGCGGAGATCGACGCATTCTGCCGGGAGCTGCCCCGGTATAAGCGTCCCCGGAGGATCATCTTCGACAAGGTGCCCCGGAATCCCACCGGAAAGATCGAGAAGCCGGTCCTCCGGGAAAAATACTGCCACGGGAGGCTGGTAGAAGCACAGATCACCCGGTAATTTTGAAAGAGAAAGTGGGATGGAATTATGGACCTTGCTATTAAAATCGCGCTCCTGATCGTCTTTTTCGGCGTCATGATCGGTATCGGGCTCTACTGCCGCCGCCACGCCACCGACGTCAGCGGCTTTGTCCTGGGCGGGCGGAGCGTGGGCCCCTGGCTCACCGCTTTCGCCTACGGCACCAGCTACTTTTCCGCCGTGGTCTTCGTGGGCTACGCGGGACAGTTCGGGTGGAAGTACGGCATCGCCGCCACCTGGGCGGGGCTGGGCAACGCTTTCATCGGCTCTCTGCTGGCCTGGGTGGTCCTTGGCCGCCGGACGAGAGTCATGTCGCAACATCTGGACAGCGCCACCATGCCGGAATTCTTCGGCAAACGCTTCGGCAGCAATGCCCTGAAGCTGGCGGCGTCCGCCATCATCTTCATTTTCCTCATCCCCTACACCGCGTCCCTGTATAACGGCCTCTCCCGTCTGTTCGGCATGGCCTTTGATATCGACTATTCCATCTGCGTCATCGTCATGGCCATCCTCACCGGCATCTACGTCATCGCCGGGGGCTATATGGCCACCGCCATCAACGATTTCATTCAGGGCATTATCATGCTGGTGGGCATCGCGGCGGTGATTCTGGCGGTGCTGAACAGTCAGGGGGGCTTTCTGGCCTCCCTGGAGAAGCTGGCACAGGTTCAGGGGGACAGCGCCATCCCCGGCGTGTACGCCTCCTTCTTCGGCCCGGACCCGGTGAACCTGCTGGGGGTGGTGATCCTCACCAGCCTGGGCACCTGGGGCCTGCCCCAGATGGTCCAGAAGTTCTACGCCATCAAGAGCGAAGCCGCCATCAGCAAGGGCACCGTTATTTCCACCGTCTTCGCCCTGGTGGTATCGGGCGGATGCTATTTTCTGGGCGGCTTCGGACGGCTGTTCTCGGACCGGATCGACATCGCCGCCAACGGGTATGACTCCGTCATCCCCACCATGCTGTCCGGCCTGCCGGCGATCCTGATCGCTGTGGTGGTGATTCTGGTGCTGTCGGCATCCATGTCCACCCTGTCCTCCCTGGTGCTGGCCTCCAGCTCCACCTTGACATTGGACTTTATTAAGGGTAATATCATTAAGGATATGGATGAAAAGCGGCAGGTCAGATGGATGCGGGGTCTGGTGGTGGTGTTCATCGCCATCTCCGTAGTGCTGGCGCTTATCCAGTACAAATCCAGCGTTACCTTCATCGCGCAGCTCATGGGCGTCAGCTGGGGTGCGCTGGCGGGGGCGTTCCTCGCGCCCTTCCTGTACGGCCTGTACTGGAAGCGGACCACCAAAGCGGCCTGCTGGGTCAGCTTCGTGTTCTCCACCGTGTTCATGCTGGCGGTAATCTCCCCGGTGAAGGGGAATCTGCCCGCCCTGCTCCAGTCCCCCATCAACGCGGGAGCGTTCTGTATGATCGTCGGGTTGGCCGTCGTACCAGTGGTGAGCCTCTTTACAAAGGCACCCGACAGGAAGCGGCTGGAGGATGTGTTCTCCTGCTACGAGAGGAAGGTCACGGTTACGGTACGGGATTCCATCGGAGAACAGGAGTGAGCTGCGGCCCTGCGGACCGCCTCCGCCGCTCTTCTGAAAGGCAGCTTTTGCCGCCTCGCCGGCGGCGGAGCTTACTTTTCCCGCGAGGGAAAAGTAACAAAAGGCCGCTCAAGGAACTGCGTTCCTTGAGAATCCTCCTTCATTACGGGGGAAATTAATTTACGCAAACGTAGTGCCGGTGTTCTGTCGTTTGAATCCTTCATGTGATGCCGGACTTCTGCGTCTACCCACGCGCTCTTACGTTAACGCTTACTGCGGCACCGCTTCTACAACCAGTCTTCGTCCATCGCCAGGACCTCCGGTATAACGGGGCAGGCCACAAAATAGCACCCCGCGCACCAGACCTCCGTGCCGTGCCGCGCACGGCAACCAGCACCCTCGTAAGAACTGTGCGCAGAAGCAGGGACCGGCACCGGCCAAGTGTACCGGCGATAGACCGGTAATCCAAAGGTCGTAGCGTAAATAATACCCCCCGTAATTAAGGGATTCTTAAACCGCCAGGTTTAAGCGCGTTTTTGCCTACTTTTGCCGCGTGGCAAAAGTAGGCGCAGGGCGTCCGGGGGCGCGCAGCCCCCGGGGCATCGAGTCGAAACGACTACCGTGCCGCGCACAGCGCGGCAGAGAAACATTGACCATCGAGGAGGACCCGAGATATGAAAAAACTGCTTCTGGGCAACGAGGCCGTTGCCCGCGGCCTCTGGGAAGCGGGCTGCACCTTCGTCTCCAGCTACCCCGGCACGCCGAGTACCGAGATCACCGAGGCCGCGGCAAAGTATCCGGAGATCTACGCCGAGTGGGCCCCCAATGAAAAGGTGGCCATGGAAGCCGCCTTCGGCGCGTCTCTGGCGGGCCGCCGCAGCTTCTGCGGCATGAAGCACGTGGGGCTCAACGTTGCCGCCGACCCCCTGTTCACCATCGCCTACACCGGCGTCAACGGCGGCATGATTATCGCCGTGGCCGACGACGCGGGAATGCACTCCTCCCAGAACGAGCAGGACTCCCGCCACTACGCCCGGGCCGCCAAGCTCCCCATGCTGGAGCCCAGCGACTCCGCCGAGGCGTTGGAATTTACAAAACTGGCCTATGATCTGTCGGAGAATTTTGACACCCCGGTTATCATGAAGATGTGTACCCGCGTGGCCCACTCCCAGAGCGTCGTGGAGCCCGGTGAGCGGGTAGCGCCTGCCCGGAAGCCCTACGAGAAAAATGGAGCCAAGTACATCATGATGCCCGGCAACGCCAAGCGCCGCCATCCCGTTGTGGAGGAGCGCCTGCGGAAGATCGCCGAATGGGCGGAGACCGCCTCCGTCAACCGGGTGGAGCCCGGAAAGGACCGCAAAATGGGCATCATCACCTCCTCCACTAGCTATCAGTACGTGAAGGAGGCCTGCGGCGATACATACCCCGTCCTGAAGCTGGGCATGGTCTGGCCCCTGCCGGAGAGGAAGATTACCGAGTTTGCCGGATCCGTGGACCTGCTGGTGGTGGTGGAGGAGCTGGACAGCTTCATCGAAAACTATTGCCGCAATTTGGGACTGGCCTGCGCCGGAAAGGCGAATTTCCCCTGCATCGACGAGCTGAGTCAGAACAAAGTGGCGGCACAGCTGACCCATGAAGACCGCGCCGGCGTCAGGCTGGATGAGGCCATCCCGCCCCGGCCCCCGGTCATGTGCGCCGGATGCCCTCACCGCGGGCTGTTCTACACGCTGAAAAAGAACAACCTCACCGTTCTGGGGGATATCGGCTGCTACACGCTGGGCGCGGTGGCTCCTCTGGGAGCCATGGACTCCACCATCTGCATGGGCGCGTCCGTCTCCGGACTGCACGGCTTCAACAAGGTGGGCGGCGGCGAGAGCGAGGGGCGGACGGTGGCCGTCATCGGGGACTCCACCTTCATGCACTCCGGTGTCACGGGCCTCATCAACACGGCCTACAACGAGTCCAATTCCACCGTCATCATTCTGGACAACTCCATCACCGGCATGACCGGCCACCAGCAGAATCCCACCACCGGCTACAACCTCAAGGGCGACCCCTGCGCCAAGATCGACCTGGAGAGCCTGTGCCGGGCTGTAGGCATCCATCGCGTCCGGGTGGTGGACCCCTACGATCTTGCCGCCTGCGACGCGGCGGTCAAGGAGGAGCTGGCGGCGAAGGAGCCCTCCGTCATCATCTCCCGCCGCCCCTGCGCCCTGCTGAAATATGTGAAGCACCCCGGTCCCATCGCGTCCGACCCGGACAAATGCGTAGGCTGCAGGTCCTGTATGCGCATCGGCTGTCCCGCCATCAGCATCGCGGACGGCAAGGCGGTCATCGACAACACCCTCTGTACCGGCTGCGGTGTGTGTACCCAGCTGTGCAAATTCGACGCCCTGGGCGGAAAGAAGGAGGCGTGAGCATGGAAACGAAAAACATCATGATCGCCGGCGTAGGCGGTCAGGGCACCCTGCTGGCCAGCAAGCTGCTGGGCGGACTGCTGCTGGGAAAGGGCTTTGACGTGAAGGTCAGCGAGGTCCACGGCATGAGCCAGCGGGGCGGCAGCGTGGTGACCTACGTCCGCTGGGGGGAGAAGGTGTATTCCCCCATCATCGACAGGGGGCAGGCGGACGTGATCCTGTCCTTCGAGCTGCTGGAGGCCGCCCGCTGGACGGAGTACCTGAAACCCGGCGGCAGGATCATCACCAACACCCAGCAGATCAACCCCATGCCGGTCATCACCGGCGCGGCGGCGTATCCGGAGGCTCTTGTGGAGAAGATGCGCGCCGCGGGTCTGGAGGTGGACGCCATCGACGCCCTCTCTCTGGCCGGGGAGGCCGGGAGCAGCAAGGCGGTAAACATCGTCCTCATGGGGCGGCTGTCCAGGTGGTTCGGCTTCACTGAGGAGGAGTGGCAGGCCGCCATCGAAAAGAGCGTGCCGCCCAAATTCCTGGAGATGAATCAAAAGGCGTTCCGTCTGGGACGGGAGGCGTAAACAGAGAAGGTCCGGAGAAATTTTCTCCGGACCTTCTGCGTGTCACAAAAGTGGCTTCGCCGCTTTTTTGAGAAGGGGTTGCCGCAGCATCCTCACTGTCCAAACAGCTCCACTAAAATTTTGCTGACCTTTTCGGCGCCCTGCGCGCTGAGGTGGTCTGTATCCATAAAATCCTCCGGAGTAAAGAGATCGCCCTGGTTGAAGTCCACGTAGTGAACATCTTCTGCCACATAGTCCAGCAGAGCCGGTACCGCCGCTTTCATTTCCGGCAGGATATACCGGTTGTATTCCGGCGTAAAGGGGGTTACTACGACAATAGGCATCACATCATGCTCGTACAGAAAGCGGATAAATTCCTGAAAAACGCCTTTGTTTTCTTCAAAACTCTCCTTGTGCCGGTAAGATTTGTTGTGACTCTCCGCCCGCACCTGTCCCATAGACCGCCGCTCTCCGGGGGAAACCTGGGCCCAGGCACGGCCTTTCAGGTCAAAGTAGGTGCCCCGGGGGCGGATGCTTGTGTAATATGTTCCACATTCCCTGATCTTTTGCACCGCAGCCTGCTCACAGGCGGTCTTGATGGGTTCGGGGATGTCCCCGAACCCATCCCACGGGTCATGGCCCGTGGGGGACGCCCAATGGCGGGCATCCCTGAATATGGGATAATAAATATTGGAAATAACGGTCTCCCGTGACACCGTACTGCGGGAGAGGTCCTGGTAAGCGATGTAGTAGCCCATGACGATAAAGCATTTCTCAAAGCGCCCCTTCCCGGCGGACAGGACCGCCCGGCGGGCACAGACATAGTCATAGTAGATATCCTGGGAGTCCATGGAGCAGTTGACCGCATAGTGCCAGGCGCTCTCCTGGATGCCGTTGAGGGCGTGGGAGGAGCCTACGATCAGCGTCGAGCCCTCCGGGGCGGAGGCGCATTTATCCAGCATAGCGCGGAGGTAGAGGTAGTCGTAGTTGCGGAGGAGGAAATTCTCAAATATCTTATCAACGCTCATAACGTATACTCTTCTGGCAGCTGACGCATCGTGTTCAGTGCATATTCCATATCTGCAGCCGTATCAATTTCCAGGCGCTCTATTTTTTCGGCGCATACAGGTAAAAACTTTTCAACGCATTGATAAACATATATATTTTCATTGATAAAATGGTCACTGTGCAGCAATGCAATATTGGACCATTCATAAGGAGAAATCTTGTCTCTGGTGAACTCGACAACTTGCTGCCTGTCATTTACATGGATAAATACTGCATCTTGCGTTGTTGCCGGAGCCATACCGATAATGTCTTGATGGGCGAATTTGTCCAAGAAATTTTCAAAACTGCTTTTTTGTGGGATAATGTCGCCGTCTAAAAGGATAAAAAAGTCGTGGAGCTTATGGCACCCCATATAATAGCTTTGTAATGTACTGGTGGTGGCAAAATCGTCATTTCTGATATACTTCACATCACTACGGATCTTGCTTACAAACTGAACCACCTCATCTGCATGATATCCAATTACTATCCGAATATCAGGTATATTCCGGAGAAGTGCCAATTGATACTCTATGATCTTATGCCCGTTTACGTCCACTAAGCACTTGGGCATCCCCTTGTGCAACCGACTGCCAAAGCCCGCTGCTGCAATAACCGCATGTTGTGGTATACTCATTTCAAAGCCCTTCCTTTTTCAAGAGAAAATAATATTGGCTGGTCTCTTTACGATTGTTCAGTATCGGCTTCTCAAATAAAAAACCACTTTCCATTTCAGTGCAGGCCTGGGCATTTTTTGAAAGCATTTGCCTATATTCATCTGCAGTGCGGTAAATGGTGTGATAATCATGAGCCAATTCTTCAGAGTAAAAATCTTTCAACGTCAGGCGGTCTGCGATCCCAACAGGCTCTCGAATGTATACTATCGCCCCAGGCTGCAGTATGCGTGTAAACAACTGAAACAGCTCCTGTACATCACTATCATTTAAGTACATGAGGACTCCTGCTATGGCCAGCCGGTCAAACGGCTGTAATTTATGTTCCCGATAGTATTTTCCAAAATCGCATAATGACAATTGGTCAAATGCAAAGTTAGGCCTGGTATTCCGTTGACGGGCGATCTGGATGAGCCTCTCGCTGAAATCGATCCCCAGATATTCCTGTATCTCACAGTCAATCGCATCCGCCCAGCGGCCAATGCCACATCCCATATCCAATATTCTGGAATCCTTATTCAGTTGGAGAAGCGGCATAATTTTATGAATCTCCGCCTGATTTCGCTCATCTGTAAGTTGTGGCTGCTTATCCTGATACATCGTAGTCACATATGGATGATCTTCGCGATATTTCTCACCTCTGCTTTCAAAAAAAGCTTTCGTCTTATCATAATTTATATCAACATGTTCGCCAGTTATCCTCACTCTGTAACTCCCTTTATTTTTACTCAGTATTTAAGTGCATCTTCAATCAACATTTTTTCCCAAAGGATACGGCAGACCCGTTCTCCGCAGCGACCATCAGCAAACGGGATATCTTTTTGGATAATAGATTTTCGCACTTCCGCTGTTGCATCTTTTCCGAAACGAATTTGATCCAAAAAACAAATAACTTCTTCTGCGTTATCTGCACGTTCCATCCATTTAGTGCTGACAAATTCCTCGCCAGTCAAATCAGTCGCTAAAGTGTTTATCCACAACAGCGGCTTATCCATCAGCAGATACTGCTGCATCAATGAACTGTGGTCGGATATCTGTGCGTCCGAGCAGGCAAATGCCGGCAAGTAAGAAGATTCCGTATCTAAAACCGCGTTAGCCATGTTTTGAACTTTCTTTATACAATTTTCCCAATACGAATACTGCTCCGGAAAGTATAATTTAACCACCGTTTCTGTCATTGGATGTGGCCGCCAAATCAACGCGCAATCTTCATGAATCTCAAACCATGAAAATATTTCCTTAAAAAATCGGAAAGATGATACTGCAATGTCAAACCAGCTGTTCCAAAGAACGACCTTTTTTCCCCTTATTTTTTCCCAGCCCGATGGCAGGGAAATGCCCTCTTTTTTCAGCCGGATCACGGGATCTATCTTTGGCACACCTGTCACCAGCATATTTGCCCCGCCGTGACGGGAATGTTTGCAATAGTAGTCAAAGTGCTTTTTGTTAGCGCCAATAACCTTCCATGCCACATTGTACACCGGCATTTGACATAAAACGGTGGGGTAGTCCGACAGAACAATACTGGGCAAAAAGTACGGCAGATACACCAGCCTCGTGACCTTTGCAATCGTCTCCGGCCAGAACTCCCGCAGGGTGCAGCTCTCGTAGGGCTGACTGATGAACGCCAGCTCGGGACAGTCTTCCTCCAGGCTGTACTGATCGTACCCCAGGGACGGTATGCCCATTGGGGTGAGAAAATCCTTGTAAATGATTTCCTGCTCTTTCTTCCCGTCCCGCATCACTACACGGCCTACCGGCGTGCGCACCACCACCGGATCAAACCTCGGATCGTTCCGCATGTACTCATAAACGCTCTCCATGGCGTCCCACTTCTCCCCCAGCTCGGCGAAGAAGACCGCCCGTACCTGGTAGGACACCTCCTCGGGCAGCTTCCGGATAAACTCCTCCAGGGTCTCCTCCAGAGCCTCGTGTTCCCCACCGCCCCAGAGCTGCCCGATTTTCCACAGACGTTCCAGAGGAAGCGTGGTCCGCAGATCGCCGCTGTGCCGCTCCAGCACATCCCTGATCTGCCCCATCATCCGCCGCCCGTTGTCCAGCAGCTCGGCTCTTATATCCCCTGCCGGGGCGGACGCCAGATACTGCGCCGCCTCCAGCAGGGTCCTGCTCATATCGGTGATGGTCACCAGCATGGAATACCGCATAAAATTCCTCCCTTACTGCCGTTCCAGCAGATACGCCACCTTCTGATACGCCTCACTCTGCTTCAGCGCGGCTACCGCCGGGTCGTTGGGGTCATACCGGGCCATGATGGCGCGGACCTGATTTGCCAGCTCCACCAGCTCCGGCGGCGGAGCCATGGCGGCCTGCACCTCTCCGGTGTGTTCCACCAGGAATCCGGCCATGTCCTTCATCCCCTCGCAAAGTGCCAGTCCCGCCCGCAGGAGACGCACATAGCCCGCGGCATCACCTGTCTCCAGGATATTGAACGCCTGACCGCAGTACCAGCCAAAGCGGTGCAGGGACGGCAGCAGTCCGATGTTCTCCTCACACAGCACCGACGGCATATAAAACCGGTGCAGGAAATCCCACTCCACCCGTGCAAAAGTACGGGCCAGCTCCATCCCCTGCTCCGCGTCCGCGTCCTCTGCCGCCCAGTCGTAGGTCCGCACGGCGGCCAGGGCCAGGCTCCAGGCCCAGGTCATAGAATACAGGTCCTCTTCTGAGGGAGAAAGCGCCAGTTCAAGCTCCAGCCGCTGATCCTGCTGAGACAGGCGCTGCGCCAGATCGTCCAGCTCCTCCAGCTTCATGGGCCGCTCCGGCAGGGGGAAGCGCACCCCGCGCTCCAGGGCGTTGGACAGCGCCAGCGCCGGGAATTCCTCCCACTTCTCCACCTTTGCCAGCAGGGCCGCCGCTTCCTCCGCGCTCCCGGATTCCAGTACGGCGGCAGCCAGGCCGATCTCACACCGGTCTGCCAGGGGCAGGAACGCCGTATAGGACAGCCGCCGGAACTGCTCGTTCTGCCGCTCCCGCTCCTGCTGGGCGGGGTCGAAGGCCACGGAAGCCATCTGCAAAAACGCTGTCCGCCGTTCCTCCGCCTGTTCCGGAGAGGGTTCAGGGCGGCAGAGTTCCCCGTACAGCCGCTCCAGCAGCGGGGCGGTGTCCCAATCGGTTACGCTGTGGAACTCCCGCAGCACCACCGCCAGATTGCCTGCATGGGCGGGCTCCAGCTGTGCGCCGTCCAGGTCCTCCAGCAGCTTCCGGGCCCGCTCCGGATCGCCCTCTTTCAGGTTGGCGCTGGCAGTCAGGATGCGCACGCCAACTGCCCAGCGTGGAGCGCCCATCAGCAGCGTACCGTACAGCAGACCATTTTGATCTCCCCGGCCCGCCGTCATATCCTCAAAGGCGTTGGTAAACATGTCGCCCCAGCGCCGGCTGCCGGAATAGTCTCCCCTTGCCCAACACTCAATGAAAGCCGCGTAAGCCACGTCAACGGTGGTGAAAAAGGAGTCCGGGAACCACTCAGCCGCCCGGTCGATCCAGTCCCACAGCTCGGGCAGATGATTCTCGTGTGCGTGGAAGACCGCGTAGCGGAAAATGGGCGGCCCGAACTGCTGCCAGCTCGCCTTTTTCTCTTCCACCAGAGCCGCTGCCCGCCGGATATATTCCGCCGCATCCGCCTCCCCCCGGCTGCAGTCGATGTAGGACATAAGCAGGCGCAGGTCCTCCGGCTTCTTTGCAAGCTCCGCCTGAAGAATAGCCCGGTTCCGTTCCCGCTTGGGCTTGCCCTCCTCGTCCCGCAATCCCACATAGCCATCGTGGTGAAGAATGGTGTGCTTCAGATCCGCCTTGACCAGCTTTTGGTCTCTGGGAGGTATCCAGGATTCGTGGATCGCGCCCTGATAGCGGATGCCGGTGGACATACGCACCAGCCGGTTCAGAAGTCCGTCAATGTAGTACCCTGCCAGCTCATGGGTGGTGTAGCTGCGCACCACCAGATCCGCCGCCGAGCAGGCCTCTCCCCTGCTGCCCAGCAGAAAATCCGTCAGCTCGGAAATATCCTCATCCAGCCACTCATCCGCATCGATGGACAGATACCACTCGCCGGAAGCACGGTCCATTACCGCGTTCCGGGCGGCAGAAAAATCATTGACCCATGGAAAATCAATAATGATGTCCGCGTATTTCTCCGCCACGGCCCGGCTGCCGTCCTCGGAGCCGGTGTCCGCCATGACCACCTCGCAGGGGACCGCCTGACGCAGGGGCTCCAGAGATTGCAGGCACCGCTCCAGGCAGCGAATCTCGTTTTTGAAAATCAACCCAATGGAAAGTACCGGTTCAGACATATCGTTTACTCCTTTTCGTGTTCGCCAGGACTGCCGGGAAAGCCGGAGGCTGTCCGGTTTTCCCCGCAGTCCCGAAAAAGCGGGCCGGGCGTAGGCCCGGCCCGCCATGGGGAATTATGCTGCCTGCAAAATGCTCGCTACGAGAATCAGCCCAGCAGCTGCAGGACACCCTGAGGAATCTGGTTGGCCTGGGCCAGCATGGCCTGGGCGGACTGCACCAGAATGTTGTTCTTGGTGTAGGCCATCATTTCCTCGGCGACGTCGGTGTCGCGGATGGTGGACTCGGCGTCCTGGATGTTCTCCTTCATCACGGACAGGTTGTTCTGGGTATGCTCCAGACGGTTCTGGGTAGCGCCCAGCGTACCACGGATGGAGGAAACAGTATTGATGGCGTTCTTGATGACGTCAATGGCGTCCTGAGCGCCCTTCTGGGTGCCGATGCTGATCTTGTCGAGACCCAGAGCCTTGGTGTGGATGTCGCCGATGTTGACCTTCAGCTGGTTGTAGGGGTCGGAGGTGTCGCCGATCTGGAGCATCAAGCCCTTGCCCGTGGTTCCCTTGCCCAGGGTCAGGCGGATACCTGCACCAGGAGCAACACCAGTGGCTGTAGCTTCATTGACCGCATCGGTCACATTCAGGCCGGTAACTTCTGCGATCTTCTTGATGTTCTGCTCAAAGTTGCCGTTTGCAGCATCATTAGCACCAGGCGCAGTACCGACAGCAGCCTTCTTGAGACCGCCCCGGCCACCAATCAGTATTGTAACATCAGAGGGAACCTCCATGCCCGCCTTTACATACAGGTCAGGATCAGTAGTGCCATCCTTGCCGGTCAGATTTTCAGACAGCAGGAGGAATTTGTGACCGTTGATGGTGAACAAGGCGTCATCAAGGTTCGTGCCGTCATACTCGGTAATATCATCCGCTTTGAGTTCGCGGCCCTCATCCAGCGCAACGGTATCAACCTTCACGGACATACCGGTGGTTGTGCGCGTGCCGCCCAGGACATGCTCAAAATCAAAAGCAGTGACCTTGGAAGCGGCAGTGCCCACTTCCTTTGCTTCCAGCGTAAGCTTGCCGCCAGCAAAGCTGATATTGTAGTCCTTACCGATCGCGCTCTTGTTCAGCTCCTTAACAAACGCATCACCCAGCTCGGTTACGGTAACAGTGGTAGCAGCAGCTGTTGTATAAGCAGACACATTGTACTTGGTGCCATCCTCAGCAACCAGATAATTCTTCTTCTCCGTATCATCGACCTCAAGGGTCAGCTTGACGGTCTTGGAAGTGCCGTCCGCCAGAGAAACAGTATACTGGAAGGTGTCGCCATCCGCAACCTTCTTAGCATAGGTAGCGTCTGTAATAGCCGTACCGGAGGTATACTTGCCCTTGGCGCCCTCGGACTTGGTGGTGGTCAGGCCCGGGCCGACGACATCGATCTTGGTGGCAGCGACCTTCTCCGCCAGGGAACCGTCCAGCAGCTTGATGCCGTTGAAGTTGGCGCTGTCGGCAATACGGTTGATTTCGGAACGGAGCTGATCGACCTCGGCCTGAAGGTTCTCACGGTCAACAGCGTCCTGATAGGTGCCGTTGGCGGACTGAGTGGCCAGGCTCACCATACGGTTGAGCATGTCCTGAACTTCCTGCATGGCGCCTTCAGCGGTCTTCACCAGAGAGATGCCGTCCTTGACGTTCTTGCTGGCGGCATCCAGGCCGGTGATCTGAGCGCGCATCTTCTCGGAAATGGCCAGACCGGCGGCGTCATCGCCTGCGCGGTTGATCTTGTAGCCGGAAGACAGCTTCTCCAGGTTCTTGGAAACGGCGGAGGTGTTCAGGTTGTAGTTGCGATAGGCGTTCATCGCCGCAATATTATGCTGAATTCTCATTTTGATCTCCTTAATAATCGTCGCGTCCGCTATCCTTGCGGATCGCCCATGAATTGTCGCGCCTCCCGACTCAGACACCCGGCCGGACTGCCCGGGACGCTTGGCGCAGGGACCGGCCCCCTCCGGCCTGCGCTGACCGTCCGGGACCAAACATGGCGGTTGGGTATGGACTCCTGTCCGCCCTTCTGCCTACACCCATATAATCGGCGGCGAAATACAAAAAATAAGGGTCTTTACAGAAAATTTTGCTGAGCAGTATAAAACGGCGGCCGGATCGCTCCAGCCGCCGTTTGGGCGTTTTGACATTTTTCAAACATGGCCTATATGTGTTTACGCCGGAATTTCCTCTTTTTTCCGCGCCGCGTTTCCGTCCTCCCTCTGCCGTGCGTTGGCCAGCATGAGCTTGAGCCGGTTCTCCTGATTGACCCGGGTAGCCCCGGCGTCATAGTCGATGGCGACGATGTTGACATGGGGATTCCGCTCCCTGATGGGCTTCATCATCCCCTTGCCGCAGATATGGTTGGGCAGGCACCCGAAGGGCTGGGTGCAGACGATGTTCCCCACGCCCTTGTCCGCCAGCTCCAGCATCTCCGCCGTAAGGAGCCACCCCTCCCCCATTTTGACGCCCATGCTGATGGTCCCCTGCACCAGCCCGATGGTGTGGGTAAAGAGGGTGGGCGGCTCGAAGCGCCCGTGCGCCCGGATGGCCTCGATCATATCCCGCTCCTTGTTCACCAGATACCGGTAGGCGATCCGGTAGGCAAGCTGGACCTGCTTCTGCATCCCGTAGAGCTTCCTGTCCAGCAGATTGTTGTATACGCAGTACAGGCAGAAGTCCAGCAGGCCGGGCACAACGGCCTCGGCCCCCTCGTCCACCAGGAACTGCTCCAGATTATTGTTGCCCAGGGGGGAGTATTTGACAAAGATCTCCCCCACGATGCCCACCCTCACCTTGTCGGATTTCTCCATGGGTATGCTGGCGAAATCGTCCAGAATCCGGCGGTAATTGGCCTTCACACAGCGGTAGCCGGATTTCCCGCCCGTGGTCATTTCCTCCGCCAGACGGTCAGTCCACCGCTCCGCCAGTGCCTGGGCGGTCCCCTTTTCCAGCTCGTAGGGCTTGCACTGGTTCACCAGCGTCATGAGCAGGTCCCCGTACAGCACCCCGTACATCATTTTCATGATGACGTTCAGGGACAGCTGGAACCCCGGGTGCTTCTCCAGTCCCGCCAGAGACAGGCTTATCACCGGCACATGGCCCATTCCGGCCTTTTCCAGCGCCTTGCGCAGCAGATGGATATAGTTGGAGGCCCGGCACCCGCCGCCGGTCTGGAACAGGATGAGCGCCACCCTGTCCGGGTCATACTTCCCGCTCTGGAGGGCGTCGATGAACTGCCCGATGACCAGAATGGCGGGATAGCAGGTGTCGTTATGTACGTATTTGAGGCCAGTCTCCGCAATCTGAGGGCCGCTGGTCTCCAGCAGCTCCATCCTGTAGCCGGAGCGGCCCATGACCTTGCTGATCATTTTGAAGTGCATGGGCAGCATGTTGGGCACCAGAATGGTGTGGGTTTTTTTCATTTCCTCGGTAAAGACGACGTAGCCTTTTTCCTGGTCGATCATAGGGTGATTCCTTTCTTCCGCGCTGTTCCGGCGCGGGGGAGTTGTTTCTGTTCGATAGCCCGGGGCTTACGCAGCCCCGGACCCTGCGGTTACTTTTGCCCCGCGGCAAAAGTAACCAAAAACGCGCTTAAACCTACGGTTTAAGGATCCCTTTCTCGTCTTTGCCTGTTCGGCAAATCCTCGGCGAGGGATTTACGAACTTTGGTTGCACAGGAAGAGTTGCGCTGCCCCTGAATGACAGTCCCTTCGGGCATCTGATCTAGTGGCTTGGCGTTCAACCAACTCCGGCTGACGCCCTTTCAAAGGGGCAGAGCCATCTGCGGGGAGCGCTCTACTTCAGATTTTTCCTGTATGGTTGCCCTTTTTGCGGCAACTTTCCTGCTTTTCCGGACTACTTTTGAGGGAAGACAAACCTCCGCGTTGTCATGTACGAAAGCAAGTCGATGTCCGGTCCGGTACCAGACCCGCACAGCAGGACTGCCCAAAATGCTGCTGCAAGCGCTCCTTGACAACTGAATAAAAGCTGCCCCTGCCTGCTTTTTGATTGGCCTAAATGTGGTTCAACCTCATTTCCTTGTGGCATGATATAAAAATCGAGCATCTTCCGGTGAGGATTTTCCGTAATATACATCTAGCCCGCTTGAAGTATATTCTAAAATATAATAGCTGAAAATCACGGTATCATCAGAAAATACCTGTTCCGGATATTTTATGTATATCCTGTTATTTTTTGTAGTTTCTACATTGGAGGAATCGGCCAAAAATCGATAGGAAATTTCCGATACATAATCGGAAATATCATACCCACCGGCAGTTTTTTTGATCGTCAGTTTACCGGCCCCGTCATCCGATGAATATTCATATTCTCCTATCAAGTCTTCAAGCGCAAGCGGTACGTCCTTTGTTGTTCGGCCGCATGACGAAAGCGTAAGTAATACAGCTAAGGCTACTACCGCTATTGCATTTTTCTTCATTTTTACCTCCCCTTTTCCTCCAGCGCCCCAATGAGGCTTCTGAGCCTTATCTTCACCGCCCCCAGATTGGTGATCTCATCGATCTTAATTTGTGTATACAGCTTCCCGGATCCCTCCAGAATCCGCCGCACCTCGTCAGTGGTGATGGCATCCACCCCGCACCCGAAGCTCACCAGCTGTACCAGCTGCACGTCCGGATTCTCGCACGCAAACCGCGCCGCCCGGTAGAGCCTCGCGTGGTAGGTCCACTGGTTCAGCACATGGACCGGGACCGGGTCCGCCAGATGGCATACGCTGTCCTCGCTGACCACCACGAACCCCAGAGAAGAAGCCAGCCTGTCGATGCCGTGGCCGATCTCCGGGTCGATGTGGTAGGGTCGTCCCGCCAGAATCATGATGCGTTTCCCATGGGCACGGGCCCAGGCCACCGCCTCCTCGCCCTGCCGCCGGACAGAAAGCATGTGGGCCTCATAGGCGGCGAAGGCGGCGTCCACTCCTTTGCGGACCTCTTTTTTCGTCACATCATGGAACACCGGGGACAGGCAGGCATACAGCTCCTTTGCCAGCTCCCTGCGGTTATTAATGTTGAGGAAGGGATACAGGAAATGAGTCCGCTCCAGATCGTCCATATTGCCGTGGAGCAGCTCGGAGTAATAGGCCACCACCGGGCAGTTGTAATGGTTGTCGCTCCCCTTCTCGTCCACGTTATAGGTCAGACAGGGATAAAAAACGGCGTCCACATGCTTATCCAGCAGGACCTCCATATGCCCGTGCATGATCTTGGCGGGATAACACGCCGTGTCGGAGGGGATGGAAAACTGGCCCTTCTCATAAATACGCCGGGAGGACAGGCCGGAGACCTCCACCCGGAATCCCAGAGCCTTGAAAAACGCGTGCCACAAAGGCAGCAGCTCATACATGCCCAGTGCCAGCGGCAGGCCAATGGTCCCCCGCAGCTCCGTCCCCGGCTCCAGTCCCATGAGGGCGTCCCGCTTCCAGGCGTAGAGGTTGGGCAGTTCCTCAGCATGCTCCAGCCCCAGTCCCTTCTGACACTGGTTGCCGGAGATGTACTTCTTTTTCCCGCCGCCGAAGCTGTTGATAGTCAGGCGGCAATGGTTGGCACACCCCTGGCATGTAGCGGCCTTGGAGGCATGGACAAAATCCGCCAGCTTTTCCCGGGAAATCAGGCCGCTCTCCCGCAGGTCCATAGCGTACAGCGCCGCGCCGTAGGCCCCCATGAGCCCCGCGATGGCGGGCCTGATGGCCTCCTTGCCCAGCTCCATCTCAAAGGCACGGAGGACTGCGTCGTTGTAAAAGGTGCCCCCCTGGACCACCACATGATCCCCCAGCTCACCGGCGCTGCCTGCCCGGATGACCTTGTAGACGGCGTTTTTCACCACGCTGACAGATAGCCCCGCGGAGATGTCCTCCACCGTGGCCCCGTCCTTCTGGGACTGCTTCACGGAGGAGTTCATGAACACGGTACACCGGCTCCCCAGATTCACCGGAGCCTCCGCGTGGAGCCCCTTCTCAGCGAACGCGGTCACGTCATAGCCCATAGCCCGGGCGAAGGTCTCGATAAAGGACCCGCAGCCCGAGGAGCAGGCCTCGTTGAGCATGATGGAATCGATGGCCCCGTTTTTGATCTTGAAGCACTTGATATCCTGCCCGCCGATGTCCAGAATAAAATCCACCTGAGGGCAGAAATACTTGGCGGCGGTGTAGTGGGCGATGGTCTCCACCACCCCGCGGTCCACGCCGAAAGCGGCCTGAATCAGCTCCTCGCCATATCCCGTAACCGCGCTGCCCCGGATAGTCACCCGGCCGCCGCATAATTCATAAATTTTCTCCAGCTGCTCCCGGACGATCTCCACCGGATTGCCCCGGTTGGAGCTGTAATAGGTATACAGCAGTTCACGCCCCTCTCCAAGAAGGGCAACCTTGGTTGTCGTGCTGCCGCAGTCGATACCCAGCCATGCGTCACCAGCGTAGGAAGCCAGATCTCCCTCCGCCACGGTGGCGGCGGCATGGCGGGCCCGGAATTTCCCGTAGTCCGCCTCGGAACGGAACAGGGGCGGCAGCAGATTGGCCGCGTCCCGCGTAGCGGAACTGTTCACGATCTTCTCCCGCAGCTGGTTCATGGTGTAGACCCCGCCGGATTCCTCGGCGTACAGCGCGGCTCCCATGGCTACGGCGAACCGCCCGTACTCCGGGAAGACCGCGTGTTCATCATCCAGCTTCAGCGTCTCCTGAAACCGCCGCCGGAGGCCCTTGCAGTAGTAGAGCGGCCCGCCCAGGAACAGAACCTTGCCGGTGATCCGCTTCCCCTGGGCCAGCCCGGCGATGGTCTGGTTCACCACCGCCTGATAGATGCTGGCGGCCACGTCGGAGTGCTTGGCCCCCTGGTTGAGCAGGGGCTGGATATCCGTCTTGGCAAATACGCCGCACCGGGAGGCGATGGGATACAGGCGGGTACTCTGCAGGCTCAGCTCGTCCAGCTCGTCGGCGGTGATATTCAGAAGGCTGGCCATCTGGTCAATGAAAGCCCCTGTGCCTCCGGCGCAGGAGCCGTTCATCCGCTCGTCGATACCGCCGTCAAAAAAGATGATCTTCGCATCCTCGCCGCCCAGCTCGATGACGGCGCCGGCATCCGGCTCCAGACGGCGCACCACCTCCCCGGTGGCAAACACCTCCTGAACAAAGCTCACTCCGGCGCTCTCCGCCAGTCCCAGACCGGCGGAACCGGAGATGGCGGCGGTAAAGGATCTCTCTCCCACATAGGGCGCGGCCTCGTCCAGAAGCTCCAGCGTCTTCTGCCGCACCTGAGAAAAATGCCGCTGATATTTTTCAAAAAGAACAGCACCCCTGTCCACCACAACGATCTTGGCGGTGGTGGACCCGATATCGATGCCCAGTGTCAAATCGCAGTCGTTCCTCATATTTTTTCTCCATACTGGTAGACAGTACGCTAATTTCCCTGGCATTATAGCATAAATCCGCTGGTTTGTTTATGGACAAAGTGTTAAATATATGTGAAGGATTTCCGTCCCTGTTTTGCCAATTATACCACGGGGCAATTTCAGAGCCTGCGCCCATAACCGGAATTTTCTCCGCACAGCCGGATTTCTGCAAGTACCAGGGCGGAAGAAAACGCTTTCGCAATTTTCCGTTGTCCTGTGAGACAGTCTGTGCTATAATAAGAGAAATCCACCAATGAAGGAGGCCTTTTCCATGTCTGACGCCGCCCTCCACCCCGCCGTGACGCTGCGGCTGTATACGGACCACAAATGCTTC